>Ga0099364_10005512_pt1 | contig 18752 bp, 20 predicted proteins | sample TergutTh196P3_FD_73070 | JGI IMG/M metagenome (GOLD analysis project Ga0099364, IMG submission 73070) | Microcerotermes parvus P3 segment gut microbial communities from Pointe-Noire, Republic of the Congo - Th196 P3 | ecosystem: Host-associated > Arthropoda: Insects > Digestive system > Gut ...
AACAACACTTTTTCCCCCACATTCCAAAAAAAGCAAACCAAAAATTCGCATTTCTTCTTAAACCAACCCCGCCGCACTGCCGAGCCGCATTGCTTTCAACGAATTAGAGCACACCAACTCCGCATACCCATGATAAGTATGTGCAGGGGTATATTTTTGCGGTTTCATTTCATACAGATTTACTTTTACATCGGCACAAGCTAATTTCCAAGCCGCTTCACAACCTGCTAAACCTGCGCCGATAATATTAATTTCGGGGTATGTGTTTTTCATATAAATTTTCACCATGTGCAAGGAATGGATTAAATTTGCAAAACGAATAGTGTTCGACCGCAGATTTTACAAAATTTCATCGGACGAACACAATTTGACTTTACAAAAACATTGTTCTAAATCCTTTTATTATTGTTATTATCCTTTTTAATAATAGCAAATTAGCGAGTTTTTAAGTTTGAAATACGTTCATTTACATATGCTACATCTTCTTTTTCCATTTCTGTTTGTAAAGCATTAATTTCTTCTTCTAAAATTTCATTATTTATACCTTTGCTAAATTTTTGAACTTTCATCAGTGAATATAGCATCCTTTTTTGAGTGACCCTAATTTCAATATTTAACGGCATTTTTGCTCACTTCCTTGTTTTTTATCAATACTTTTATTGGATATTGGTATTAGTCATGTATTTATTTCATTTATAGTGTTTTCAACTAATTCTATCAATGATGTAAGATTATTTATTATTTTATCTAAATCTCCATTGGCATAAATTTTCCATACAATATCATAATCTATCCCCACATAATCATGTGCACAAATCGTTCTAAATTTATGCATTAATGTCCAATCATAAATTGTAAACTTTTCTTCAATTTCAATAGGGCACGCATCTAATATTTCAGCTATAGCAAATAATTGCATAGTAAAACCATCTGCTACCATTTCATTACGAATAAAAGTTTCGTATGAATAAAGATTGTTTTTACGCACACCAGATATTAATTTATCATGAATAATAAAAATCTTTTTTAATTGAATAATCCATTTTTTGAGCGATTTTGGGTTAAATTTAATTTTTGGCATATATTTGCACCTCATTTTCTATATCTAATGGGACAAATCTTTTATTTTTATCACCGAATATTACTTCAGATTTTAGTTTGTATTTTCGGTCAAAAATTTTTTCAAATTGAATTATTATAGAACCTATAACATTTATTATAGAACCTTGAAAATGATTGTCTAATTCCACACGAAAATCAACATCACTTTCGTTATCATAATTTCCATTTGCATATGAACCGAATACATTTATAGTATACACACCAGTAATATGCGGAACTACTTCATTTTGAACTACTTGTTTAATTTGTTCTATATTCATGATATTTATATTTCTCCTTATTTATCAATTTCTGTTAATTTTTCGTATCCGCAGTTTTCTTTTGCACAGTATGTTTTTGGGCTTTTCCCTTTTTTGGCAAAAATTGTAGATTGGCATTTTGGGCATTTATCTTTTTGCGGCTCGTCCCAAATCCAAAACTCACAAGTTTTAAAGTTTTCACAGCTATAATAAGTTTTGCCTTTTTTGGATTTTTTTGCATAGATTTTACCGCCGCATTTTGGGCATAATCCGTCGGTATGTCCTGTTAACGGTTTAGTGGATTTGCAATCGGGGTAACCTGTGCAAGCCCAGAATTTACCGAAACGCCCGCGTTTAATCGTCATGGGTTTGCTGCATTTATCGCAAGTTTCGCTTCCTTCTTCTTCATTTACGTTAAGGTCATCGGTTTTGTCAGATTTTTCTTTTGCATCAAAAGTATTTTTGCAATCGGGAAATCCTGTACACGCGTAAAATTTACCGAAACGCCCTGTTTTTATAACCATAGGTTTGCCGCATTTATCACAAACTTCGTCGGTTTCTTCTTCGGGGATTTTCATTTTTTCGCCTTCCATGTTTTTTTCGGCTTTTTTCAAAGTATCGTCAAAATCATGGTAAAATTTGTCCAATATATCAACCCAATATTGTTTTCCTGTTTCAACTAAATCGAGTGAATCTTCCATGTTCGCAGTAAAAGCAAGGTCAACGATATTTTCAAAATGCTTTTGCATAAGCTCTGTGATTACATCGGCGACTACTGTGGGTTTTAAGGTTTTTCCCTTGCGTTCTATATATCCTCTGTCGATAATAGTGGTTATTGTGGGGGAATATGTGGATGGACGCCCTATTCCTTTTTCTTCCAAAACTTTTATTAAAGTAGCTTCTGTATATCGCGGTGGCGGCTCTGTAAAATGTTGGTTTGGCACAATTTCATGTAATTTTAGCACATCGCCTTTTTCCAACGGCGGTAATTCTGTGGCTTTTTCTTCATCATCTTTATAGTCTTTTCCCTCTTCATACAAAACCATAAACCCTTGGAATTTAACAGTAAAACCGGATGCTCTGAAAGTATAATTTTCCACGGCGATGTCAACAGAAACAGTATTGAGTACAGCATTAGCCATTTGGCTTGCAATAAATCTTTCCCAAATAAGCTTATAAACTTTAAATTGTTCCGCCGTAAGGCTGTCTTTTGCCATTGCAGGAGTTATTGATATATCGGTAGGGCGTATTGCTTCGTGTGCATCTTGTGCGTTGGATTTTGTTTTATACACATACGGCTTTTCGGGCAAATATTCATTGCCGTAAACTCTGTTTATATATTCACCGGCTAAATTACGAGCTTCGTCCGAAATACGCAATGAATCAGTACGCATATAGGTTATAAGTCCTGTTTCCCCAATATCTTTTATATTAATACCGTCATATAGTTGTTGTGCAATTTTCATTGTTCTTGCTGTTTGATAACCTAATTTTCTTGATGCTTCCTGTTGCAATGTTGACGTAATAAAAGGAGGAGCGGGGTTGCGTTTGCGTGTTCCTTTTTTTACATTTGCCACCGTAAAATCCTTGCCGTGAATATCGCTTAGAATTTTTTGTGCGGTGTCGGAATCTTTTATTTCCATTTTTTTGCCGTCTTTGCCGTGAAATTTTGCGGCAAACTTTTTTGCTGATGATTTTGTGGATAATTTAGTGTCAATAGTCCAGTATTCCTGCGGTACAAAAGCTTTTATTTCGTTTTCGCGGTCAACAACAATACGCACAGCGACTGATTGCACTCTGCCTGCTGATAAACCCTTTCTGACTTTTTTCCATAAAAACGGACTTAATTTATACCCAACAATGCGGTCTAAAATCCGACGGGCTTGTTGCGCGTTAAAAAGGTCTATATCAATTTGCCGCGGATTGGCAATTTCATTTTCAACACAGCTTTTTGTGATTTCATTAAAAGTAACACGGTTTTTATCGTTTAACGGCAATTTCAAAAGTTTTGCTAAATGCCATGCAATCGCTTCTCCCTCACGGTCGGGGTCAGTAGCAAGATAGATGTTATTATATTTTTTCGCAGATTTTTTCAATTCGGAAATTACATCTTCTTTTTTCGGCATATCAACATATTCGGGAGTAAAATCATGTTGTATATCCACTCCGAATGATGATTTAGGTAAATCTCGAATATGCCCTTTACATGATAGAACATCATACCCTTTTCCAAGGTATTTTTTTACTGTTTTCGCCTTAGCGGCGGACTCCATAATAATTAAATTTTGCATTTTTTCACCTTTCTGTAAGTTTTGTTATTTATTTTAATGTATATTTTATGCAGTGTATTTATATTTTTAACCGCTGGCTTCAGCGGAGAAGAAGGTTTGTCGCTCATGCCGCGAAGTGGTACTTACTTTTTTATAAAAGTAAGCAAAATCTTTTTCGCGTATGCCGCGAATGGCATCTTTTTAACCGCTGGCTTCAGCGGAGAAGTTTGTTTGTCGAGATTGCGCTCGACACCGCACTTACTTTGTAACGATACAAAGTAAGCAAAAATCGTTTAGGCGTTCCCCCTAAAAACCCCCTGAGCTGACACCAAGAAAGTTTACTAATCGTCGTTTGCTCTCGATTGGTTAATTTTCTGTATTTTCTTCGCTTTTTCGCACCGGTGTTGAAACGCAACGACGATATGATGTTTGTGCTCCCCATGTTCCATAATTGTAATTAACATCGTCTAAAATCTAATTTGCGTTTCGGGGTTTGTACTTCTAATATTTCATAACTGTCAATTGTCAATTGTCAACTGTCAACTGGTATCTCCCTGTATTATTCTTTTTTATATATCCCATGATTTCCATCATTGATAGTTCTGTTGCTATTTGTCTTATGTCTAAATTTGTTGCGGCGGCAATGTCGTTGGGGTGTGTGTTGTTTTTTGAAATTGCTTTCCATATGTCTTGCTGGCTATCATTCAATCCCGACGGTTTTTCAACCGTTTTTATGGAAATTGGTTCGGAAACATTTTTATCAGTTGAATCCGGGGCGGTTGTGTTTTTAGGCTTTTTTCGTTCGGTGTTGGGTTCTGTTTCTTCCCATTTTGGTCTTTTGGCTACAATGATTTTTCTTATTTCCGGCAAAGTAACAGATTTTTCTTTTTCTGTCATTTTTGTTGAAGTTGCTAATTCTAAATTCAGTTTATGTCCCCATGGTTCTGAATATGTATCGAGAATGTATTTTGCCGACACTGCCATATAACAAGCTCCTTGTGAGTATAAATCTGAAATGCCTTTATAATCTGCATCATATATATCATGCGGCGGAACGCAAAAAACATCCCGTCCTTGTTCTATTGCATGACGTGCGGTTATTAATGCTCCGCTTTCTATACTTGCTTGAGTGACGATTGTCGCTGTGCTGATTCCGGACATAATCCTGTTTCTTGCATGAAAATATCCTCGCCCGCTTTTTATACCGGGAGGCAATTCTGTGACCAATGCTCCTTTTTGTATAATAGCTTCTTTTAATTTGTTATTGCTTTTTGGGTAATCGACATCTATACCGCACGCTAAAATACCGACGGTCATACCGTTAGCTTTTAACGCGCCCAAATGAGCTAAAGTATCCAATCCTTCTGCACAACCGCTTACAATTACCGCTCCGGCTCTTGCGAGTTGAAACGCCATGTTGCCGGTAACAGAATTGCTATATTCACTTGGACGGCGTGTCCCTACCATAGTCAAAGTTAATTCATCATCAAGCCCTTTTATGCTTCCTTTTATATATAATACTATCGGCGGATTTGGAATGTTCCGTAAATTATCAGGATAATCTGCATCTTTTATTGTAATAATCGCAGCATTTTCTGTTTTGCATTTTTCGATGATTCTTTCGGCTTTTTCCAAAGAAACAGAATTTAACCGTTCAATATCTTTATCGTCTAAAAGCTGAAAAACATTTTTGTCTTTATTATAATTTTCATAAAAAACTTGTAAATTATCAAATTCGTTCACAATCTCAATAAGTTTATAACTTCCTGCTGGAAAACAAAGAGAAAGCCAAATATAATATATTATATCATTCATGTGCATACCTTTCTTTACATTTAAAATATTACTCTTTACATGATGTAAAGTATTTGTTATAATGAAAATATTGTCGGATGTCCCCGAAGGAAAGGGGTGGTGAACTTGTATACTTATTTAATTCCATTATTAATAGCTGTTGCGGCAAATATAATCTCTTATTATATTTGCAAATGGTTAGACAGTTATGATTCCGACAAATAGCCATAGAATAGCTAAAAACACCGAGAGGTAGAAGCTCTCGGTGTTTTTTGTGGTAAACTTGTATACTTAATTCCAATAGTATATTTATAGTATAAACTATAAATATATTATTGTCAATACCATATTTAAAAATTTTCTAACACCGAGAAATATATTTAAAACATTATTCTTTACATAATATAAAATATTTGTTATACTAAAAATATTGTCGGATGTCCCCGAAGGAAGGGGGTGACATTAATTGACTACTTATTTAATTTATTTAATAATAGCTGTTGCGGCAAATACAATTTCTTATTATATTTGCAAATGGTTAGACAGTTATTACTCCGACAAATAGCCGACAAATAGCTAAGAAACACCGAGAGAATAAGGCTCTCGGTGTTTCTTTGTGACATTCATTGACTACTTTACTTATTTTAATTTAATTATAGTATAAACCATAAATATATTTTTGTCAATACCATAATTAAAAATTTTTCTTATACCAATATCCAATTAAAAAGTTAATAAAAAATCAAGTAAAATTTTCGATATAAGGATTTTACGCAGATTTTTTATCATGCTTTTATTGGATATTGGTATATCACCGAGAAATATTTATTTTTTAAAATGAACTTATTATTGGTTCATATTTTTCAATAACATATGATTCGTTTGAATCATATACATTACAATTATCTATCATGCCGTCATTTTCTACAAAAATAATTTTTGAATTATTTTTGTAAGCATATAATTTGCTTAGATGTCCCGATGCTTCAAAATGAATTTGAAAATCATTAAAGTATTTATCAAACGAACACCACTTTTGAAATTTATTGTTTTTCAATTTCCAAACACCGTTTGGTTTTCCTAATATAAAAACCTTGAAATATATCCTTTTGTTGAAAACAAAAGGTTCAGAAATTTCATCAGAAATTAATTTTGCAATATCTAAAATTTGGTATATTTGCTCCGCATACGAATTTTCGTTGCACTTTTTTATAAGTTCGGACGTGTTTTTTAAAGCAATATTCGTTTTTCCGCTTATAATATTATAAGTTTTTAATCCTTTTGATAATGTGCAAACGATTTTACTGTTGTTAATAAAATCGTAAACAGATGTATTCCCAATAGTGTTATTTAAAGTATTATTTTCTAAATTAATGATATGAAGTTTCCTTTTGTCTGTTTTTGACATGGATTTTGAAAACAAAAGAAGTTTACCGTTTTCATTTTGTTTCATATATATCGGAGTTTCACAACAATTTCTGAATTTGTAAATTTTGTCCAAACTTTTATTGGTTATGTTAAATGAATATATACATCCGCTTATATTTACAAAAAGTTTGTTTGAATCGTTTTTGTCAAAAATAAAATCATCACAGGCTTTATCACAAATTATATTCATTTTGCGAGTTCTTAATCTACATTCTAATAATCCTTCGTTATAAGTTTTTATAACAAGACCTTTTTCATTGACATCTTGAACTTTGAAAGATAATATTACTTTATTATTATCCGCAGAATATACTATGTAACAAATAAAAAATTTGCCCGGGAAATCAAATATGCTCAAATCGAATTCATAAGTTTTGTCATTAAAAAGATTTTTAATTTTCAGTATATTATCTTGTAAGTTATATAACATCTTATGCCCATGCACGGAGTTGCAAGAAACCCATAATCACACGGCATTGTCCGTGCCGACCGCGGCACATTGGGCTCGTACGATAGTTGCTCCGCATTCTTTCTCTTATTATTTTCAAAACTCCCCCATCATTTCCCACATAAATATGTGTGCCGCCGCCGCCGCATTTAACGATTCTGCTTGGCGTTTCATTCGTACAGTTATTTTGTCAGTACATTGTGTGATAACTTCACAGGGCAAACCTTCACTTTCATTTCCTATACATAAAACACACCCCGATGAAAAATCACATTCTGTAACATCTTTTGCTGTTTTATCGACAACAGCCGCATAACTTTTTATTTTGCGCGTTGCCGTTAATTTTAAAAATTGCGGTATGTCGTCAAAAATCAAAAACGGTATGCGAAAAATTGACCCCATGGATGCACGAATCACTTTGAAATTATATACATCACAACAATTTGCAGAGCAAATAATTCCGTCAATTCCCAAAGCATCAGCCCCTCGAATTATTGTTCCCATATTACCGGGGTCGGAAATATCATATAATAATAAATATTTCCCGGAAGGTTTTATATTTTGCAATGTAAGTTTTTGCGTAAATTTTTCGGCTACAACAAAAACTCCTTGCGGTTGTTTTACAGCCGCAAGTTTATTTGCGATTGCTGCATTTATTGTGTATACATCATAATGATTTATTATATCGTAAGTCTTGTGCGTTCGTACAGACGGGATATGATTTATTATATCATCAGTCTTGTGCGTTCGCTCAGATGGGATATAATTTATTACATCTTGTAATACTTCGCGGTAGTTCTCCATACATATGCCCATGCGCTGGGTTTGCACAAAACGATTGTTTGAATGGCATGGGCCCGTCGTTGGTTGCTCCGCATCTTTTTTTATTATTTTCGCCATACTTTCGTTTGTTATAAATATATGTTTTATCTTCAAACCGCACAAATTCGCTTCTTGCAATAATTTTACCCCTTCAAAAGTAAAAAGACCGGATTCATTGCGAGCTGTTGCGTTTTTTGATAATTTAACATATTCTTTTATTTTTTCATTTTGCACGCTGTTTATATTTAACATTAAAACACCCTTGACAGATAACAATTAACAGATAATAAATAACAAATAACAAATAACAAATAACAGATAAAAAATAACGAATTGTAGGGTTCGCACCCCTGCGCGTACCGTCGTAAAACAAATAATAAATTATGAATTATGAATTATAAATTATAAATTATAAAACATAGGTACTTTTAATATAAAAAGTGTATGGCGACGTACATATCCCGCACCACACACTTTACATTTCAAACTATTTACGCGAGGGCAGCTTTTGCTTTATCGCATATAACGGTAAACCCTTGCGGGTCGGTAATAGCTATTTCTGATAACATTTTACGGTTAAGATTAATTTGTGCTTTTTTCAATCCGTTTATAAATGTTGAATAATTTATATCGTTTAACTTACATGCCGCTGAAATACGTGTAATCCAAAGTCTGCGGAAATTTCTTTTCTTTTGTTTGCGTCCGATATAAGCATATTGTCCTGATTTCATTACCGCTTGTTTTGCTGTACGGAAAAGCTTGCTTTTGCCTCCCCAGTAACCTTTGGCAAGTTTTAAAACTTTATTTCTTCTTTTACGCGTACTCATCGCACCTTTTACACGAGCCATGGTAATCATTCCTCCTTGATATTTATAGGTAATTGCATTTTGCAATCGCTTAATTTACTTGTAGGGTATTAACAATTTGATTGCAGCTTCGTTTGTTTTATCTGCATAAGTTCCGCTTCTTAAACGGCGTTTGCGTTCACGGCTCTTTTTGTTTAAAATATGTGATTTATTAGCGTGGGCACGTTTTACTTTTCCGTTTTTAGTAAGGCTAAAGCGTTTTTTCGCTCCGCTGTGTGTTTTCATCTTAGGCATAAAAATAAGTTCCTCCTTTTAAAAATCTATTCTATTTGATGCTTTTAGAAGCTATAAACATGAGTATGTTTCTGCCTTCGAGTTTTGGGGGTTTTTCAACAACACCATATTCAGAAACCGCCTCGCCGAATTTCACCAATGTTTGCGACCCTAAATTGGTATGTGCCATTTCACGTCCTTTAAAACGCATTGAAACTTTTAATTTGTTTCCGTTTTGCAAAAATTTTATTCCATGATTTACTTTTGTTTCAAAATCATGCGTATCAATATTAAAAGAAAGTCTAATTTCTTTTAACTCCACGATTTTCTGATGTTTTCTTGCTTCTTTTTCGCGTTTTGACTGTTCGAATTTGTATTTGCCGTAATTCATAATACGGCAAACAGGGGGTTCAGCGTTGGGTGCAATTTTCACCAAATCCATATTTTTTGAATTTGCCATTGCTTGAGCTTCTTTCGAACTCATAATTCCCATTTGACCTCCGTCGTCGCTGACAACACGAACTTGACTGTCCCGAATTTCCTCGTTACATTGCATACCTTTAGTTATAGCAAACCACCTCCTATAAAATATAAAAAAACGTAAACAGATTCAAAACTGTTCACGTTATACATCGAGTGCGATATACTCCTTTATACCATAAAGGAGTACAAGACCGTTATTTGCGATAAAAACCGCAAAAACACACTTAATAATATATACCTTTGTGTAATGTTTTTCATTCACAAGGTGAGAACAGTAGTTCTTCTTTCTTTACTTTTGTTTTATATTAACATATCTTATAATATATGTCAACCCTGTTTTTAAAAAAAATTTAAAATCCCTATTGACAAAAATGGAAAAATTTTATATAATGAATATACAGTATTTTGTTTATTATTCAAAGTCGCGTTGAAAAAGCCGCTTGTAAAAAATATTGCGGCAATTTTATTTAATAAATAAACATAAGTCAATATATTAAAAAGGGGTTGATTAAAATGACAGGACCGCTTTCACTGGGTAACTTTTTTGCGGTAAATCAGATGAATGGAGTTCGTAACGACAATACAATAACAGGGATAGCAAAGAGAATTATGGATAATAGTGGTTGGAATACTCCTTCTGCTAAAACGTCTAATAATTTCACTTTAAACAAACCGATGTTTGAGAGTTTGGGCGACTTGAAGTCTGTTGTGACGTCATTAAACAATGCCATGTCTTCGTTGGCATCGTTAAATGAATATTCGTCACTTATAAACAAATCCGCGACACTTTCAAATGATGATGTTTTATCAGCCGATGTGACAAACGATGCAGCTGTTTCAAACTTTACAAAAACATCAGTTAATGTAACTGCACTTGCACAGGGACAACAAAACGAAGGTAATGCTCTTTCTGCGGACGACATTTCATTCGACAGTCAATTTAGCATTAACATCACGGACAATCAAGGAAAAGTCAGCACTTTCGAGGTCAATATTGGAGATAATGACACCAACAAAACTGCCTTGCAGTCAATGGCGGAGCAAATTAACTCAGCAAACATAGGAGTAAAAGCCCGTTTAGTAGAAGATGCGGAACAAGGCACTGTAAGTATGCAATTGGAAAGTGAAAAATCCGGACTTAGCAATAAATTCACAGTAGACGACACAAGTGCCGCAGGCTTGAACAACATAATTAGTGAAGCCGCAAACGCAAAATATACTGTCAACGGCAAAAGTTTTGAAAGTGAAACCAACGAAAATGTAAGTTTACTTAAAGGTGTAACCGCCAATTTACAACAAACAGGTCAAGTAGACATGACATATAAAAGAGAAATTGGGGACGCAACAAGTTTAGTTCAAAACTTTTTGAACGATTACAACAACTTAAAAGAAGCAACCGCAAGCAATTTGTTGAATCAATTCAATTTGATGGAAAACAGTTTCGGACGTGCGTTAGAAGCATCCGGACTGGGCAAAGATGATGCAGGTAAACTTTTCTTAAAAGACCAAGACACATTTAAAAACTCTGTTTTTGACGGAGACTTTTCGAAAAACTTCCAAGGGTTAAACAGTTTTGGAAATAATCTACATAACATAGCGAGAAACGCATATAACACCATGTACACTTCTGCTATTAAAGAAAATTTCCAAAATTTCGTAAATTCACAATCCACAGTCGAATGGAACGACGCATTAAACACCGCGTTTGCATATTCGGGCTTGCTATTAAATGTATTAGCGTGATATAGTGGACAGTGGTCAGTGATCAGTGGACAGAATTTTTTATAATGTTTTGTGCAACTCCGTGTAAAAGCATAATATCAATATCCAGTTAAAAAATTAATAATCAACACCGTATTACAATGAAAAATTTCATTGTTATGCGGTGTTTTTTTATTTTTCTTTTTGCCGATATAATATGTGAGAGGGTGTGATTTTTTGTTATGAAAATTACCGGTATTAACGTTGCCCCAAATGTCAATAGTAAAATTAATGTTCAAAAAGAAGAGTATTCTAACAATCAAGACTCTAATAATCAAGATTCCAATAATCGAGTTGCAAGCAATTTTACAACTTTTAAAGACGCTTTTAATTTTGCTGTCGAAAATCAAGTTGAAGTTAATAAGACTGAAAAAAATTCGTATGAAAAGCATTTTTCTAAAATACAAAAACACAACACAGAGGCTCGTTCCAAAGAAAGTTTAAGTGAAAGGGCAAAAGCCGCTTTGCAAGAATTTGAAAAATTAAAAGGAGATTATGAAAAATTAGAAAAAATATGGGAGAAAATCGACAAGAAAAATGAAGATTATGCAAAAAAGAAAAAAAGGATAAACAAGTTGAAATCCAACGTTGCTTATTACAAAAACAAAATATCATTCGACAAAAATGATAAATCCGCAAGAGCAATGATGTCAATGTACAGCACACAATTATTTTGGACAATTTATGGATTTGAACCGGATTAAAGTTGTGCCGCGATGATTCGACAGAGGTTTTCGGAGGTCGCTTTATAGATGAAAATATTATTAATACAGCCAAAAATGAATAAAAGACCGATGGATACTGATTTAAAAACACAAATGTCGCCCCCTCTCGGTCTTTTTACTTTAGTAAATCTTACACCGGCGGAACATGATGTTTTGGTAGTTAATGAAAATGCTGAAAAAATCCCTTTTGAATATCCTGCGGATATTGTTGGGATTACTGTTACAGTAGATGTTTTTCCCCGTGCCTGCGAAATTGCCGAAAAATTTAAAAGTTACAATATCCCTGTTGTTGCAGGCGGAATCCATATTTCTTGCAATCCTGATAATTGCATATCGCATTTTGATGCAATTTGTATTGGCCCTGCCGAAAGAGTGTGGACAAAAATACTTGATGATGTAAAAGATAACAAGTTGAAAAAGACATATCAAGATACCGACAATTTCAACGGAAATGAAATTGTTTCGCCTGCATATAACAAAATTGATAAAAAGAAATATTTATATTCAAACGTAGTTATTACCGGCAAAGGCTGCCCTTGTCATTGTAATTTTTGTTATAACAGCTGCGATAACCGAATTTATGCAAAACGCCCTGTTCAAGATGTGATTAATGATATAAAAACAATAAATAACCGTCATATTTATTTTGTAGACGATAATTTTATTGGGGACATTGATTACACTTTTGAATTATTATCACAAATAAAAAAATTGAATTTGAAATGGAATGCGGCAGTAACTACTAATATTTTAAAGCATTTAGACTTGCTTGATTTTATGGTAGAAACCGGTTGTCAAAGTCTATTTATCGGATTTGAATCTTTAAATAACGCCGCATTGGAAAATGTACAAAAAGATAATAAATTTGAATTATATGACAATTTAGTAAATGAATTACATAAACGCGGCATTATGATTAACGCAAGTATGGTTTTTGGATTGGACGGCGATGGCTCGGAAGTATTTAATAACACGCTTAAATGGCTTGTGAAAAACAAAATTGAAACGCTAACGGCACATATTTTAACCCCTTACCCCGGGACAAATTTATATAAACGAATGGAATCAGAAAATAGAATTGTTGATTATAATTTAGCGCATTATAATACTGCATATGTTGTTTACAAACCGACTGATATTAAAAAAGATGAATTGATTCGCGGATATTTAAAAATTTATCGGCAATTTTATTCATTCAAAAATATTATTCGCCGTAAACCGATAAATCCGAAACAACGAAAATCATATTTTTTGTTTAATTTTTTATATAGAAAATTTGGTAAATTTACTTCTGTTTTATGTAAAATTATTCCTATGAGTTTTATTGGACGCATAGCAGAACGATTTTCTTATAAAATATAAAATTATTCGACAAACAAAAACGGTTTATGCTAATTATACAATTACTAATTGCACAATTAGTAATTGTATAATTAGCAATTGACCCTATGCAAATTATAGTTTAATAAAAAATTCTAAAATATTTTTTATTTTTGCTTTTTTATTTATTATTTATTATTTGTTATCTTCAGCTCGTCTGGGTAAAATTACCCAAAACCTCGTTTGCTTTTTCTATAGAAATATGAGCGATTTTTGCGATAGTTTTTGAATCTGATTGCAACATTTTCGCCCGCGTTTTGTAATGCAAAGTTAATGCCGCCGCTTTCTTTTTGCCGATACCGTCTATTTCCAATAATTTTTGTTCCAACCCGGATAATTTGCGTTTTTTGCGTTGGTATGCAATTGTGAACCTGTGTGTTTCATCTTGTATTTGTGTTATCAAGTTAAAAGCGGACTTAAAGCCGCTTATTTCTATTTCACCGCCGTCAGACGCGATAGCTTTTGTGCGGTGTTTTTTGTTTTTCACCATCCCAAAAACAGATATGTCTAATCCAAATTTGTCTATAACAGATTTTACGGCGGTAACATGACCTTTTCCGCCGTCAATTAAAATAAGTTCCGGTTTTATTCCAAACCCTTCATTATTTTTACTTTCGTCCATATAACGGTTGAAACGTCGTTCTAACATTTCTGTCATTGCTCCATAATCGTCCTGTGCTGATACAGTATTAATCGAAAACTTTTTATATGAACTTTTTTGCGGCTTTCCTTGATTGAACACCACCATTGCTCCGACAATTCCGCTGTCGCCTAAATTTGAAACATCATACGCTTCGATAATTTTCGGCGGTTTTATATTTAAAATTTTCGCTAATTCGTCCAGCGCTTTTATTTCACGACTGCTTCTTGACATTTTGTGGGCAAGTTGTTCCACGGCGTTTTCTTCCGCCATTTTGACAAGCGAATAACCTTCTCCTTTTTGCGGCACGGTCAAAGTTATGTTGCTGTTTGCCATTTTGTCCAAAAGCTGTTTCAACAAATCCTGTTCTTTTGGCTCTTCATCGAAATATATTTGTTTAGGCAAATCGGAACATTCCGAATAATATCTAAAATAAAATTCAGAACGGGTTGTGTCAAAATCCTCTATATTTTCAAAAATATAATGTTTTTTATCCACAAGCTTACCGCCGCGGAAATTTATCACCACAATACAAATAATATCTTCAGTTTTTGCGGCGGAAATAGCGTCTATGTTATGTTGTTTATTTAAAAATACTTTTTGTGTTTCGGATGCTTTTTTTACGGCGTTTATTCTATCACGCAAAACAGCCGCTTTTTCAAATTCTAAATTTTCGGCAGCTTCTTCCATTTCTTTTGTAAGTGTTTCAAATATTTTATCAGAGCCTGTTTTCATGTAATTTATCGCTTGTTTAATTAGCAAATTATAATCTTCTTGTGAAATATTACCTTTGCATATTCCCGAGCATTTTTTTATATGATAATAAAGACAAGTTCGCCCTTTTCGAAATTCTTGCGGAAAACGGCGGTTACATCGCGGCAATTTAAAAACAGTGTTCGCATTTTCTACCGTTTCTTTTACGGTAAAAGAATTTAGAAAAGGGCCTATATATTTTCCGCCGCCGATGTTTTTTCTTTCGGCAGTTATGCGCGGAAATTCTATGTCGGATATTTTTATATAATAACACCCTTTGTCGTCTTTTAATTTTATATTATATTTTGGGTAATGCTGTTTTATTAAACTACATTCCAAAATTAAAGCCTCGAATTCACTTTTGGTTACGATATAATCAAAATCGGCGACATGGGAAACCATTTTCCGCACTTTTTCGCCATGGTCAGCAGAAGTGCGGAAATAACTTGAAACGCGGTTTTTCAAGTTTTTTGCTTTACCGATATATATAATGTTTTCGCTTTTGTCTTTCATTATATATACACCAGGGACGCTGCCCAATCCTTTTGCTTTTTCTTTTAAAGTTTCCACAAAAAAACCTCTTTAAAAATAAAAAATTACCGTATAATTAATGAAATCATAATTGTACGGTAACTTTAATTTAACGAATTTAACTTGTAAAATAACAATGATAAAATGTATTCTATACCAATATCCAATTAAAAAGTTTATAAAAAATCAAGTAAAAATTCCCATATATGATTTTTACGCCGATTTTTTATCAACACTTTTATTGGATATTGGTATTAGGACAACCCAAAGAACACTGTTATATTTATTTTTTATTTTAATTTTAATCTGCGAAAGCAGATTCTATTAGTTTTACTAAAGCATCGACAGCTTTTTCTTCGTCTGCACCGTCAGCCACAATGCGAATAGATGCTCCGCCAACAATTCCAAGAGAAAGCACACCCAATAAACTCTTTGCGTTTACTCTGCGTTCTTGCTTTTCAACCCAAATTGATGATTTAAATTCGTTCGCTTTTTGTATAAAGAAAGTTGCAGGTCTTGCATGAAGTCCTACTTGATTCTTTACAGTAACCTCTTTTACTATCATGTATGCCTCCCCAATCTTAATGGTAAATGCCGTGCATTTACAGGATTTAGGATTTAGGATTTAGGGGTTAGGTGAAAACATAATGTGTTATTATATGTTATTTCACTTTTTTATCCTAATGTTTAAATCCTCAAACTTATAAATAATTATTATTATATCATGTTTTTATAATTCGTCAATGCCTTTTTACTTGTTTTTTACACAAATACAAAAAGTTTTCGCTTTTGCTCATTGTGAATAAATTTTAATGTTTATATTTGTGCAATTGTTACAAACATTATTTTCCTTTTTTTAAGTCCGGGCGTTTTTGTTTTGTTCTTATTATAGAATTTTCTTCACGCCATTGTTTTATTTTTGCATGATTGCCCGAAATTAACACTTCCGGAACTTTTTGCCCCATCCATTCATATGGGCGGGTATATTGCGCGTATTCTAAGTGACCGTTATAATGGCTTTCTTCGGTAAAACATTCATCACTTGGCAAAACATTTGGAAGAAGTCTTGCTATTGTATCCAACAAAACCAACGCAGGCAATTCACCGCCTGTTAAAACATAATCACCGATAGATATTTCTTCATCGACAACTGTGTCTATAACACGCTGGTCTATCCCTTCGTAATGTCCGCAAAGCATGGTTATTTGCGGATATGATGATAATTCCACCGCGCGTTTTTGCGTTAACGGTGTTCCGGACGGTGTCATGTATATTGTATGTGAAGATGTTTTCACACTTTCTTTTATCGCATTAATGCAAAGATAAACAGGCTCGGGGGTCATTAACATTCCCATACCGCCGCCAAAAGGGGCATCGTCAACACTTTTGTGTTTGTTGTGTGCGTAATCTCTGATATTATGGCAATTTATGGTGATTATGTTATTTTTTCTTGCACGTCCTATAATGCTTGTGTTCAACACAAATTCGCACATTTCCGGGAATAACGCCGCAATATCAAATCTCATTCAAACAACCCCTTTAAAGGGCGAATAAACATCTTTTTTTGTTCAATATCGGTTGAAACTATCATATCTTCAACCGCAGGGAAAAGCCGTAGTTTTCCGTTCGAATCGGTAATATGATAAACATCATGAGCACCGTTTGAGGTTATTTCGGTGATTTTTCCATACAAAATATTTTGGTCGCCGGCATCAAATACCGACAATCTAATTAAATCCGCAATAAAAAAACTACCGTCTAATTCCACATCATCACGGTCAACATACAAAATTTTTCCGATATATTTTTGTGCATCATCAAGAGTGTTGACTCCCGATAATTTGAATATAACGGCGTTTTTGTGAACACGCATAAATTCAATATCCAAATTTTCACTTTCATTAAAGTACAAATTCGGATATTCCAACAAATCATAAGGTGAATTACACCAAGCTTCTGCTTTCAATTCGCCTTTAATACCATGTGTACTAACAATTTTCCCTGTTTTTAGAAATTTATTCACATTCATCAATCTCTACAGCGGCTTTTTCGCCTTTTCTTGCGGCGGCAGAACGGATAACCGTACGAATAACTTTAGCGATTCGTCCGTTTTTTCCGATTACACGCCCCATATCCGTTTTTGCAACACGAATATGATACACAACATAGCCTGTTACATCGTTGTTTTTAACTTCAACAGTAAGTTGTTCCGGGGATTCTATCAACGGCTCTACAATAGCGGTCAATAAATCTTTCATCGCTATTATTCTCCTTGCTTTTCTTCATTTTTAGTTTCAGCTTTTTCGTCAGCTTTTTCTTTTTTAGCTTTAGGTTCAGCTTTGGCTTTGGGTTCATCTTTAGTCTTAGATTCATCTTTAGTCTTAGATTCATCTTTAGTCTTAGATTCATCTTTAGCTGTAGGTTCATCTTTAGCTTTAGATTCATCTTTAGCCTTAGTTTCAGCTTTAGCTTTAGATTCATCTTTAGCCTTAGTTTCAGCTTTAGCCTTAGTTTCAGCTTTAGCTTTAGGTTCAGCTTTAGCTTTAGGTTCGGCTTTTACCTTAGATTCGTCTTTAGTTTCAACTTTAGCTTCAGTTTTAGTTTTTACTTCTTTTTCTGTTTTAACAGGAGCAGAGTCAACTTCTTTTTCAATTTTTGCTTCTTTTGCAACTGTTTCAGAATCTTTTGCAAGTTTTTCTGCAACTTTTTCTTCTGTAGGGGGAGCTTCCACAGGAGAAGTTTCAACTGCTTCAACTTTGGGAGCAACGGCTTTTTTAACAGGTTTTTCCACAACTTTAACTTCATTGTTTTTAGTTAAAGTTATAAGTTTTTTAACTGTATCGGTAGGTTGTGCTCCGTTTGAAATCCATTTTTCAATTTTTTCCATGTCTATTTCAATTATAGACGGATTTTTTGTGGCATCATAAACTCCCACTTGTTCGATAAATCTTCCATCTCTCGGATAACGGGAGTCCGCGACTACCACTCTGTAAAAGGGTGCTTTTTTTGCGCCCATACGGCGCAATCTGATTTTCACTGCCATGTTTAATATTCCTTTCAAAAATAAATTATATATTGTTTGTCGCTTATGTCGCGACAGGCACTTGCTTTTTGAAAAAGCAAGGAAAATTCTTTTTTTCACTCGTGCCGTGAAGTGGCATTTTTTATTTTGTAGGGGCGGCAATCTGCCGCCCCCGGGATAATATATTTTTTTTCGGCGGGGGGGGGGGTGTCGCCCCCCCCAAACCTCAATTTTTTTTTTTTAAAAATCTTTTTT
>Ga0099364_10005513_pt1 | contig 18751 bp, 22 predicted proteins | sample TergutTh196P3_FD_73070 | JGI IMG/M metagenome (GOLD analysis project Ga0099364, IMG submission 73070) | Microcerotermes parvus P3 segment gut microbial communities from Pointe-Noire, Republic of the Congo - Th196 P3 | ecosystem: Host-associated > Arthropoda: Insects > Digestive system > Gut ...
TTCTCCCGTACCGATAAACGCCTTTGTTTACCGCGTTCATTTGTCATATTGCGGTCAAATTGGTCAAGTGGTTTTCTTGCATAGAATTAAGTTTTTAAAATTTTTCATTTAATGTAAATCAATTTTGATATGTCTCATTGCCCAAAATTCTGCGCTGTTACAATCCATGCCGAACCGTTGTCAGAGTACTAATCCAAACCATAATTTATCAAAAAGGTTCAGAGGTAACATCACATTTTCTCCGCTAATTTAAAAACATCGTAGGCAGGTTCTTCGTAAGGGTGCGCCGCTTTCATGGCCGCCACAGCAACGGCAACAAATTCGTCGGCGCACACTATCTCAACTTTGTACTCGGGCAGACGTTCAAGTTCCCCTATTTGACCGGCAAATGGGGAGCTGCCGGCAAGGGCTCTGAACTGACCTTCCCCTTTAGTCTGCCACGAACACATATCGTAGTTTCCAAACTTGCCGGCTCCTGCCATGAAGACAGCTTCTTTTACGGATTCAAGATGGCTTTCGGGAACAAAGAAACAGAGTTTATACACAGTGCACAGAGCCTATACTATACTACAATAACCTTTTCAACAAAGTATTCAAAGAGGCTTTCAGAAACCTTCCCAAGACCGGGTATCAACTCTTCTTCAGGGGTTTCGGCAGTATCAGATACGCCTTTGAACAGGTAGGCGTTTACATTATATCTTCTGCAGGCTCTGACCACGGCGGCGCCTTCCATATCTACGAGTTCTGCGAAAACAGAAAGGACGCGCCTGTCCTCAGCCGGAACGATGGGTATATCCCCTGTCGCAAGGCTTGCCGTAACATGGGAGTCCAAAACATCGGTCTTGATTATGTACGGAGGTTCCGCATCAAATTTTGTCCTGTCGTGTTCGTAAACAGCCGATATATGGCGAATATCGCCGAATTTTAACGTCTCAGACAGAGCGCCTGCCGCGCCTATGTTATATATGGTTGCAGCTCCGTGCTGCAAAATGATTGTTGCCGTCGCAAGGGCGGCGTTTACTTTTCCGATTCCGGAAATTACAAGAATTTGCCCGCCGCCCCTGTAAATACGAAACGGCTTAGTGGCTGCGGCTGCTTCAAGGCGCAGCCCTTTAATAAAGGGTTCTGCCTCCATCATTGTGGCTATTACAATTCCATCCATATGTTACACCTCGCAGCATTTCTTGTATTTCTTCCCGCTGCCGCACGGGCAGGGGTCATTTCGTTTAGGTTTGGACGCAGAGGATATAATTCCGGCCTTACCCTGCAGCGCCATTTTTTTAACTTCTGCGCCGCGAAGCTTTATAAGTTCACGCAGAGGGTTTGACTCATCTCCGGCATTCGTCAGCCCTTTTTTAATCATATCGTCAGCCATACGTTGAAGTTCCTCTGTGTCGCCTGCCGGAGCCATGAGGCTTTCGGTTATACCCTCAAGGCGTTTTGCTATTTCTTCACCCATCGGCACATAACCCCTTGCCGAACAAAACTTCATAAACTGCTTGAGCGAATTTTCAACGGTAATCCAATAGTCGTCACCTGCAGTCAGTTTGACCGGCATTACATCTGCAACGCACTTAAAGCTGTATTCTGCATCCCAGCGAAAAGGCGGCATAAAGAAAGTTACGTACATGAGTTGACTGAAAACAATGACTGCCATATCGGCCTGTTTTTGTTCATCCGCAGAGAGGGAGGCAAATTCTTCAGAAAGTTGAAATTCAGGAATCCACAGGTTGATAGAATCTTTTACAGATTGAAATTCCTCTTCGGTAAATTGACCGCTTAACTCGCCCATTAGACTTCTCCTGAAAATTTAATTAAACAAAATACGACTTGTTTTAAATCAAGCTTTTTTTAGGGAACTAAAGTCAGCCTATTTTGAGCAGCCTTGCAGCATTGCCGCCGCATATATCGGCGCGTTCTTTTTTGTTTTTTATAACATTCTCTGCTTGTCCCAGACATCTGTCAAAGGGCAATAGCGGATGGTCGCTTCCAAATAGAATTTTACCGGCTCCGGCAATTGAGGCGGCATGTTTAAAAATACTTTCATCGTACAAGTAGGGGCTTGCCGCCGAATCGTAGTAGACGTTCTTAAAGGCTTCCTTTACCTCCGGCATCAGCTCATAGATAAAAAGACCGCCGCCCCAATGCGCCAGTACTATCTTGACGGTACTATGCCGGCTTATCACTTTATATAAAGACGTAAAGTTCGGCTCATATTTCCCGGTATAAACATGCCCAACGGGTTCATTGACATGAATGCACACAGGCAGCTCAAGTGTGGCTTCAAGCAGTATATCAAGGCTTTTTTCGGCTTTACTGTTAAAGCCTCCATAAAATGCAACCTCTCCGATTCCGGCAAGATTTAAGGCGGATATTTCTCTCACAGCAGTTTTTAACACAGCTTTGCCTGTATGAAGCGGCACAGAGCCGAAACAAAGCAACCTGCCGGCGGCACGGCTTTGCAATTCGGCAAAATACTCATTTTGAGATCGACACAGCTTCTCACTCAACCACGGAAAGCCCATCACAACTGCCGCATCTATTTTTGAGGCATCAAGCGCATCTAAAAGAGCGCTGCCGTCAATAAGACGCGCTGTGGGGGCGGAATACAGCGCGGCAAAATTTATATCATCAAAATATTTGCCACGCTTTGAAACAACATCAACCGGAAAGACGTGAGTATGAAAATCGATGATCATCCCTTGCTACATGGTTTTAATCTTAGCTTGAATTTTTGCGGCTATATCCTGTACATAATGAAATTCATCTGCATTATTGGAATACATAAAAATAACCATGTTATTTTTATGTATCAAAATACTTTTGTCGCTGTTAAGGTCAGTGTAACGTCTTAATTTTGCCAATTCTTCCTTTGTAGTCTTAGCGTCTTTATAGAGTATAACCCAGCATACCATATTGTCCTGATAAGGGGTTTTTTCATTGGCGAGTATGGTCATGTGTATAGCGGCAATCTTTTTGTGGTTGCCGTCAGGGTATATATTGCCGGTCAGCCTTTTAATTGCTGCATTGTCAAAATACCATGGATTATCCTTAAGTACCTCTTTTGCCTTTTCAGGCAGTTTCCCAATTATAAAACCGGCAGGGATGTCTTTTTCCGTAATTATGACCTTCGATATGTCATTTTTGCTGTAATTGGCGCTTGCCGAAATACTGATACAGGTTATAGTAAGAAAAATGCTCAAAAAAAGTGTTTTTTTCATTTTTTACTCCTTAAATTAACTCAAAAATTCCGCCTCATTGCCACAAATGAGGATTATTTTTACTGTTTCACCGTGTTTCACCGAAAATATCGGCAGTTTTACTCCTTTTAACTAGAAAAATTATTATGTCACTAAATTTTATTTGACTTGAATTGCTTTGAATTAATGATAGTGATATAAGAAAATAAAAAGTTATGTCTCATTAGTTTAAAAGAGGTTTTCAAAAATGGGTATCCAAAAAACCCCTGAATCCATAAAAAAAAGAGATGGCAGGGTCGTGCAGTTTAACTCAAGCAAAATAACCGACGCCATCTTTAAGGCCGCAGTAGCTGTGGGCGGTAAGGACAGAGGAACGGCCGAAACGCTTACCGAAACGGTCATTGATATTCTCAACATCATCTATAAAGATGAACGTATCCCGACAGTTGAAAATGTACAGGACATAGTTGAAAAAATACTTATTGAGAGAGGCCACGCTAAGGTTGCCAAGGCATATATACTGTACCGCGAACAACACCGCAAACTAAGACAAACAGCTGACCTGTTAGATGAGGGCATTCGGCTGATCGACGACTACCTTGACCAATTGGACTGGAGGGTTAACGAAAACAGCAATATGAGCTATTCCCTGCAAGGGCTGAACAACTACATAGCGTCTGATATTACGGCCAAGTACTGGCTTGAGAGGGTTTACCCTGCGGAAATACGCGCTGCTCACACAAACGGAGAATTTCACATACACGATCTGGGGCTTCTTTCGGCATACTGCGTCGGCTGGGATCTGAGAGATCTGCTCATCAGAGGCTTTGGGGGCGTTGCAGGTAAAATTGAAAGCCGTCCCGCAAAACATTTCAGAAGCGCCCTCGGCCAGGTAGTCAATTTTTTCTATACGCTTCAGGGCGAATCGGCCGGCGCACAGGCATTTTCTAATTTTGATACATATCTCGCGCCGTTTATACGTTATGATAATCTTTCATATAATGAGGTAAAGCAATCCCTGCAGGAATTTATCTTCAACATGAATATTCCTACAAGGGTGGGTTTTCAAACTCCCTTTACTAATGTTACGCTCGACCTTAACGTACCGTCAAACATAGCCTCTGAGGCCGTCATCATAGGCGGAGAAGCGCAAAACATCACTTATTCCGATTTTCAGCATGAGATGGATATATTCAACAAAGCCTTCGCTCAAGTATTTCTTGAAGGCGATTCAAAAAACCGCATATTCACATTCCCCATACCAACATATAATATAACAAAAGATTTTGATTGGGGTAACCGCAACCTCGACCTTATGTGGGAGATGACTGCAAAGTACGGTATTCCATATTTCGCCAATTATGTTAATTCAGATATGGATCCCGAAGATGCCCGTTCCATGTGCTGCCGGCTGCGTTTGGACAATCGCGAATTGCGCAAGCGCGGGGGCGGTCTTTTTGGCGCAAACCCCCTCACCGGGAGCATAGGGGTTGTCACAATAAACCTGCCGCAGCTTGCTTACCGTGCAAAAGACGAACAGGATTTTTTTGTAAAACTTGAAGAAGTTATGCACAGAGCAAAGGACTCATTGGAAATAAAACGCAAAGTGCTTGAAAACTTTACCGCTAAAAATTTATACCCATATACCAAGTATTACCTTTCTGATGTGTTTATGCGCGACGGCAAATACTGGGGAAACCATTTTTCAACAATAGGCCTTGTAGGCATGAATGAGGCTTGCCTCAATCTTTTGAACACAGACATATCGTCCATAGAAGGCAAGGAACTTGCTCAAAAGACGCTCGAATTTATGCGCGATGTAATAAAAAACTTTCAGGAAGAAACCGGCAGTTTCTATAACCTTGAGGCGACCCCCGCAGAGGGCGTAAGTTACAGGCTCGCCAAAAAAGACAAATCGCTTTCTCCCGAAATAAAGACCGCAGGGAAGCAAGAACCTTATTACACAAACTCGGTGCACCTGCCCGTATCGTATACGGATGACCTCTTTGAAGTGCTCGATCATCAGGATGAATTGCAGATTAGTTTCACAGGCGGCACAGTCGTCCATCTCTTCCTTGGGGAAAAAATAGACGACATAGAATCCGTAAAAACTTTAGTCAGGGAAATATCTTCAAACTACAAACTGCCCTATTTTTCCATAACGCCGACATTCAGCATATGTCCAGTACACGGTTACATAGCAGGAACGCACGCTTTCTGCCCTTATGAGCATACTGAAGACGAACTTAAACAATTCGGCGTGGAAACATATACAGAAGATGCAAATCAACCTATGACTTTGCCATTAAAAAATAGTTAAAATCATAAGCAATAATCAAAGGAGATAATTGTGGAATTAAAAGTACCCGTAGAAGTTTACTCAAGAGTTGTCGGATATTTCAGGCCGATCAACCAATGGAACAAAGGCAAAAAGGAGGAGTTCTCCGAAAGGCAAACATATACCTTTCAGCCTGAGCATGCGTATGAATATCAGAGGGATATATAAAACATCCCTCATAAATTTTCCGGGCAAAATTTGCACAGTTCTCTTCAGCGGGAGGTGCAACCTGCGCTGCCGTTACTGTTATAATCCCGAACTCGTTGCCAATTCCAACGAGCTTGAGCATTATTCAGTTGATTATATTTTGTCCTTCATGGAAAAAAGGAAAAAACTGATCCGCGCAGTAACATTATCCGGGGGAGAACCGACAATAGACCCCGATATAGAAGCATTTACAAAAGAGTTAAAAGCGGCCGGACTGGCGGTAAAACTTGACACTAATGCCTTGAATCCTGCGGTGATCGAACGCTTGGCTTCGCAAAAACTGATAGATTATGCCGCTGTTGACATCAAGACATCGCCCGAAAAATACGATGCCCTTACCGGCGCGCAAGTCGACTTTTATCTTATTAAAAAGACAATTGAACTCCTTGCGTATTTCCATGTTGATATGGAAATCCGCACAACCTGCGTGCCCGGTTTTGCCGAAATAGATGATTTTGAACAAATCGGACGCGCACTTGGGCATGTAAACATCTATTACATACAACAATTCATCCCGTCAGACAAGCTGCTTGACAAAGAAATGTCTTCTCTTCAACCATACCCTCTATCACACCTTCAGGAATTAACAAATTGCATCAAGACTTTTTCAAACACTTGCCTCATCAGAGGCGAATAGGCGTTAAATCTTTCTTGACATTATAAGGTCAAACTCATTTTCTGTCATTGTGAGGTCAATATGAATGCTGTTCCAAGAAAACCCTATGCCATGATCTTGGCCGGTTATGACAAATTTGACACCATGACAAAAAGAAAACACAAGAAAGAGATACGCGAAGCATACGGCGAAGATATCTTTCTTGGCGAAAACAAATTTTTATACGCCGTTGCCGGCAAACCCATTATTCAATATGTCATTGACTCTGTCTACAACGCAAAAGAAAACGGAGAACGCATATATGACAAAATATATATTTACAATGACATTAAAACCATTACTAAAGCTATAGACCTGACAAAATACGATAACATTGTACTAAGACAAATGACAAATTCCGTCGCAGGCCACTGGAAAGATATATACGGCTTAATCGACTACGGCCAGCGTGTGGATACCTTCTTTGGCGATACGCCGCGCATTACAACAGAAGATGTCGAGTATGCATACAAGGAGTTTAGCGGCATCCTCGGCAAAAAACACAATCACCGCGGAACATTAATTTATAACATATTTAGTATAGTCGAATTAACCGACATGACCGACAACTGGTTGGAGCACAGAAACAAGTATATAAAGCGCGGCAAAAATAAAGGAAAACTAAAAAACTTTGTCGGCTTCAAAGGCTTTCAAGCGCGAGTCGGCAACTTGGGTTCATTCGTCAAACACGCTACGTTAGATAACGTTATAGAGTCCGAAGTGCTCAACTACCTGTATAATCTTAGAAAAGCCCTCACTCCAAGCGCTTTTTCACGTATTATATATTATATGTGGAAAGCCAAAAAATTTAACATAATAACACAAATAAAAAACCGCTCTATAGATATACTTGCCTATCAGGATGCGGCCACGGAAATAATTGAAAATGTCTTAAAAATTAACTTGTCCGAGTATGGCGGCTTGATCTTTCATATAAAGAAAAACGCATCGCACTGGGAAAACGATATCGACAGTCTGGCAGATCTCATGGTTTTTCAAAAAAGACTAAGCAAACAAAAGACATTCATCGAATGAAATTTATAATTTCAACACGTGGCTTTCTCTATTGGAACAGCGAACGGCCTGCAATATTTAACTTTTTTTAAAACATCGGAAAGAACAAATAGAGGAAGAGTTGTTAGATAAAATTATAGAATATGTGCTCCCGCAAAGCGAGATTCTTCTTTATATATTGCTTTTTTTAAGCGCGATAATCGAAAACCTCTTTCCGCCGATCCCGGGCGACACTATAACCGGTTTTGGCGCTTTTCTTGTAGGTACAGGGCGCCTTAATTTTTGGATTGTCTATGCTGTTACTACGGCAGGCAGCCTTTTAGGTTTTATGGCGCTTTTTATTTTGGGGCGTTATTTCGGTTATAATTTTTTTATGAAAAGAAACTACAAGTTTTTTTCAAAAGAGACTATTGAATCGGCAATTCCCTGGTTTAGCAAATACGGTTACCTTGTAGTTTTAGCTAACCGTTTCATGCCGGGCATTCGTTCCGTTATTTCCCTTGCAGCCGGTATATTACGTCTCAACCCGCTGTTTACAGGTTTGGCCGCACTTATAAGCGCTGCCGTATGGAACCTGATCTTCATTGCAGTAGGCTTTTCCCTTGGAACCAACTGGGATATTGTAAAAGAAAAATTTGAATTAATATTGAGAAATTACAATATTGCAGCCGGCATAATTATTCTGCTTATAGTTTCAGCGCTGTGCGTCAAAATTTTTCTGAAAAAACGGCGCGAAAAAAAATCAATATAAACGAAAAACCGCTTTCAATTTACCGAGAATTGTAACCTCAGAAGCAGCTATCGGTTTATATTTTCGATTTTCCGGAATCAAAAGTATTTGTTTTCCGGTACGTTTGAATTTTTTCAACGTTGCTTCATCTTCAAGCAAAGCGGCAACAATGTCGCCGTCATTGGCGGTCGCCTGCTTGCGTATTACAGCGATATCGTTGTCAAAAATTCCGCCTTCTTCCATAGAGTCGCCTCGAACTTTAAGCGCAAAATAGTCCCCGGAACCTATGAGCGCACGCGGAAAACTCAAATAGTCCTCAATGTTTTCATCTGCCAAAACAGGGAGCCCGGCGGCTATGCGTCCCACAAGGGGGATATTTACCGCATCTGTCGGGGGAATGTCCGAAGATTGCGTAATTATGATTGCCCTCGACTTGTTCTGCTCTGTCCTGATGAATCCTTTTTTTTCAATAGCCTTAAGATGGTCATACGCTCCCTTTACCGTAATACCAAACTCATCGCCTATTTCGCGCACAGTCGGCGGAAATCCTGAATTCCTGATAGCTTCTTTTATGAATTCGTATATTCGATTTTGTTTATCTGTAAGCCCCTGCATATAACCCCCCAAATATAAAAGTAGTACTACATAAAATAAGCAAACGTGCGTTTAGATGTCAAGTAAAAAATTAAAATGCTTGAATTTTATTGTCATAAATTTAAAAAAAATTCATGGACATCAAGGAATGTTATAAAATACTAAATGTGAATTCCAATACCGCAGACGATGCGGTGGCTTCATCATATAAAAAATTGGCGTTCAAATTACATCCTGACCGTAACCCCGGCAACGAGCAAAAGGCGCATGAGGCTATGATAAACTTAAACATCGCCTATTCTACGCTAATGAGTTATCGCTTCCAAAATCCTGCTAAAACAGGACAAGAAGCCGAAGATCCCAAAACCGCCCGGCAAAAACGTACATACAGCGAAGGGGCGCGCCAAAAGGCGCACGAGCAGGCAATAGAAAACGATATCGCCTACAAATTATTTATAAAATCGCGCGATGCGGCCAATGACCATATCTACAAGTTTTTCCAATACAGGCTTTATAACCTTGCCCGCCGCGACGAAGTATATAATCGCGGAATTTTTAACCGTATAGTTTATGCTATACGAAAATCTTACCACGAGATTGATTCACTCGAAAACCGTGCAGATGAACCTGAACTTTTAGAACATTTTCGTGTCTTCAAAAAAATGATCTTCGACTTCTACAGGGCGTCTGAATGCCTCAATGTGAACGACAATTATACCAACCAATATGACGTTGACGCCTACCGCGCATACAGACGCGGCGATGAAAAACTGACAGACGCAATGAAAGAACTTTTCTTTGACCGCCACAACAGGGGTTTTTTCAAAAGGCATCTTGCAGTCATTAACCTGATGGATGCGCAGCTTTTTTTAAAAAATGCCATGCGGTCATTCCCAAAATCATCATGGGCCGTAGAGACACGCATAAAATTTGAATTTACCGAATCGCTCGTAAATTATTTTAGATTGTTTTTCAGCGAATGAGGGGAGTTGCAGGGCCAAGGCATGCCTTAAGGCTGCTGAAAAACCCAAGGATGCTCCTACAGAGGTGTAAAGTTCCTGAGCCTATAGTTAAACGTCTTTGTGACTGCGAGATGACGAAGCAGGAAGCAATCCAGAAAATGTCACATTATGTTATTGTGTCCGTGAGGTAAATAATATGGATTGCTTCGGGCTTGCGCCTTTCGCAATGACGGCGGTAATCGTCTATTCATGCCACTTTTTCAGCAACCTATCATGCCATGGCTCTACAACTCGCACAAAAAGAGTCTTTACGTTTCGGTTATTTTACCGATATTAAAAAAGTGAACCCGATAAAAAAAATCATACCTGCTGTTTTTATCCTGCTGTTTTCAGGGATTCTCTTTGCAGAGGACTACCAATACCAGTATTTTGCCGAAGAGCCAAAATACATGCCGTTTTCCGACTATATCCCAAAAGTAAGGGAACATTGGTATACGGTTCCGCACTATGTGGAGGACTTTTACAGGCTCTACGGCATGAAACTTTATTATAACGAAAACTCCCTGCGCATGAACATCGTGCGCCTTAAAAAAGCCCTGTTATGCAATTTCCGCCATCCCTCAGAAGCGCTTGTAAAAGTAGAAAGTTATGACGAACATTTAAAATACCGCCGTCTCATGTTCATGCGCATAAACATTCTCATAATGAGGAGCTACCTTAAAATAGCGGCACGCTATGATTTAAAGAGTATCAGGTACCACAGCGAATCTTTTGCCAAAGAAATAAACGAAAGCTTTGATATAGCGGAAAAATTATACAAAGAGGCCATCCCCTATTGGCTTGCGGCAAAAAAGTACGCAGAAGATGCCAGCACAATAAAAATTATTACTAAGCTCAGCAATATAGAATCAGAGCGTTATTCCATAATGCGCAATGAGCTTGATTACGGCAAAATAATAGATGACCACTTGAGAAGACTCGACAATAAACGCGCACAACTGGCCCCCTGGCTTGCCGGACAACAATAACCCTGTTTAATAAAAAATCATGCAAGATATTAATGGAGGATATAATTTGGAAGATAATCCGGTCTTATCAACTATTATAAAAAGGCGTTCCATTCGCAAATACAAAGCAAAGCATATCGATGATGCTTTGGTAGCGACAATACTTGAGGCAGGGCGTTGGGCTCCGTCGGGACTCAACAATCAACCATGGAAATTCATAGTAATCAAAGATGAAGCAGTAAAGAAAAAACTTGCCGAATGCACCAAATATTCAGGTATCGTCTTAGAATGCGATACGGCGGTAGCCGTTTTTTACAGCCTGCCCGACGGCTACAACAGAGATAAAGACGTAATGAGCATAGGCGCATGTATACAAAACATGCTGCTTACCGCAGAATCTTTAGGTATAGGTTCGGTCTGGCTTGGTGAAATACTCAATAAGAAAAAGGATGTCAATGAGATACTCAACGTAAACGACAAGAATGAACTCATGGCGGTAATAGCCTTTGGTTACCCTGATGAAAACCCGCAAGTAACCAGAAGAAACCTTGTCAGCATGATGCTGAGTTGACTTGCGTCTTGCCTCATAGAAATTTATAGAAGAATAGCGGCCGGCAGCATCCGTAAAAACAACCCCAGCGGAAAGCCGGCCACATTGCTTACCGAGCCTGAAACCCTTTCTATAATAAGCTCCCCGTTTTCCTGCACAGCATATGCGCCGGCCTTGTCCATGTATTCAATCATGTTTAAATACCGGATTATTTCGGCATCGTCCAATTTTTTAAAGACAACCTTTGTCGTTTCATGGGCAGTAAGCATAATGTCGTACTTATGTCTATATTTCATAAAAACGGTAATACCGGTAATGACTTCATGGGCCTGCCCGCTCAAACCGGCAAGTATGCGTACGGCATCTTTAAAATTAGCCGGTTTACCTATGGAGCGGCCCTTTATCGATACGACCGTATCGGCCGTGACTGCAAAAAAAGGCGTCTCTTTATCAAGATAGAGCGAAATTACGGCTGCCATTTTTTCACGCGACATCCGCTCGGCAAAATCAACCGAGGTCTCGCCGCCGCGTATTTCCTCTTTTATGTCGGGAACGACAATGTCAAAATCAGGGTAAATCAAACCGAGCAATTCGCTGCGGCGGGGCGAGGCCGATCCAAGTACTGCTTTCACTCTTTAATTATCACTTTTTCATTGAGCTTATAAACATTGGTAACGTTCTTTACTTTTTTGAGACGCGCTATGATTTCTTCAAGATGTTCATTGCCGCTTACCTCAAGAACAAATTTAAGCAAAGCATTTTCTCTGTTTTTCAAAGTGGCATCAACCTTTATTATGTTTGTCTTACAGAGTGATATTTCACTGGCTACATCTTTCAAAAGGTTTGTGCGGTCAGAAGCTTCAACGGCAAGTTTTATGGGGTACAAGTTGCGAGGGGAACTCTCCCATAATATATTTACAAAGCGTTCTTTTTCTTTCCCCATGCGTTTCAAAGAAGGACAATCTCTTTTATGTATTGTGATCCCGCGTCCGCGCGTTATAAATCCGACAACATCATCGCCTGGAATCGGCTGGCAGCAGCGTGACAATTTTGTAAGAACATTGCCTGTCCCTTCTATTGAGACCATACTGCTTCGTTTGTTTTCCGTCATTTTGGAAAGTTTGATTTGCTCTTCTTCCGGGATTGTGACCTCGGCCTTTGGCGCGTCTTTTGGCTTCGTTTTATTTTTTTCGGTCTCTTCAATATTGCTTTGCTGATTCTTTCTAAGCCAGCTTTTTATTTTATAGCGCGCCCCCGAGGATTTTACAAATTTAAGCCATGCGTCGGTCGGGTGTCCTGTCTTGCTCGTAAGTATTTCTACAATATCCCCGCTTTTGAGTTTTGTTTTAAGCGGAACTATTTTGTTGTTTACTTTAGCGCCGATTGCTTTGAGCCCTACTTCTGAGTGAATGGCAAATGCAAAATCTATTGGAGATGATTCCTGGGCAAGTTTTACAATCTTGCCCTGCGGCGTAAAAACAAATATCTCATCTTCGTAAAGGTTCATTTTCAGATCTTTCACAAATTGTACCGAGGTATCTGACTCGTCGAAAAGCCTGTTTATATCGTTGAGTATCGCAAGATCTTTATAGCTCTCATTCCTTGCTGTTTTATTTTCTTTGTAAAGCCAGTGTGCGGCAATTCCCATCTGCGCCGTTTCGTGCATTTCCTTAGTTCGTATCTGAACCTCAAGAGGGCGGCCTTCAGGTCCAATAACCGTAGTATGAAGCGACTGGTACATGTTTGATTTGGGAACGGCTATATAATCTCTGAAACGCCCCTCTAAAGGCGCCCACAGCGTATGAATAACGCCGAGTGTTGCGTAGCAATCCTTCAGTTCATCGGCGATTATGCGTATCCCGCGTACATCGTATATTTCGTCAAAGGTTTTGTTCTGTATTTTCATTTTTCTGAATATAGAAAAATAGTTCTTAGCGCGGCCCGTAATATGCGGTTTAAGTCCCATTTTTACCAAATGCTCATAGAGCGTATAGCGCACGCCGTCAATATAGGCCGTGCGTTGTTCTTCCCTTTGGGCTAAACGTTCTTTTATATCGTCATATTCATCACGATAAATCACGCGAAAAGCAAGGTCTTCCAGCTCTGAGCCTATTCTTGAAATTCCGAGCTTGCGTGCAATAGGAGCATATATATCAAGGGTTTCTTGAGCGACCTTATGTTGTTTTTCTTCGCTTTGAAACATGATGGTACGCATATTGTGCTGCTTGTCGGCAAGTTTTATTATTATGACCCGCAGGTCCTTTACGGCTGCAATGAGCATTTTGCGCAAAGTTTCGGCTTGTGCGCTCGCACGCGATTTGTTTTTCATAACCGATATTTTGGTAACGCCGTCGACTAACATTGCGACATCAGGGGTAAAGTTTTCAGATAAAAAATCGAGCGTTATTCCGGTATCTTCTACAACATCATGAAGGAGCGCCGCACAAATGGAGATTTCGTCCATGTGAAGGTACGTCAGGTTTATGGCTACCTCAAGCGGGTGAATTATATACGGCTCGCCCGAAAGGCGTTTTTGCCCATGATGGGATTTTTCGGCAAGCTCGTATGCCCTTCTTACGATAGCCAAATCAGCGTCAGGATCATAAGCCTCAATCCGGGCAATAAGCGTGTCTATGTCCCTGCTTCTTATCTTAAAATCAATATCGTTCATAACTCTCCCTGTGAGATACATTTTTTTAGAAGAGTTTTTTTTAAAGCATTTTTTATAATTTTTCTCAGGAAAATGCTGATACAGACGGACAGGGTATCAGAGCATCACAGGAGGCGAAAACCTACTGTCCTGCCTAATATGTCCATTTTAGGGGGACGCAGATAACGCAGAATAGCGTAAATTTTTTATTCCCAAATTCGACCTTTTGGGAGCGGGAGCACATGGACAGGAGTTGTTCCCTGCAATATTTGACAATTTTATTTGAAGTTGCTAAAAAATATTCAATTTATGGAACCTTTTCTGCAAGAGAGCGGGTCTAACCTGCAAAACAAGGAGGATAAAACCTATGAAAAAAACAGTATTTATTGCACTCTCATTAGCAGTAATATCATTTGCAGTGTTGCCGCTTTCTGCAGAAAAGAAATGGAAAGGAAATGGCGGCGGAGAATACGGCTATGGAATAATGGGCGGACAATCGGTTAAGCGTCTTAATATGATGCAGAGCAAACTTGGTTTGACAAATAATCAGGTTGACAGGATGTTCAAGATTCAAAAGGATTACATGGATAAAATTTATCAGAACAGAAATAATGCTGATAAAGTCAAAGAACTGAAAGGCCAATGCCGCACAGAGATGGAAAGCGTTTTAACGTCTGAGCAGAAAACTAAATGGAACAATCTTGCAAAAGACAGGAAAGCTAATGGAAAAGATAAGAAAAAGGAACGCGGAGCCAAGAAAGGCGGGGACAAGAAAGGCGCGATACAGAACAAACTTGGCCTCAGTGATGCGCAGTGCGATAGAATATTCAAAATAAACAAAGATTATATGGATCAATTCTATCAAAATAGAAATAATGAAAGCAGAATTAAGGAATTACGCGCAAAACAGATTGGCGAGATTCAGAATGTTTTAACGCCCGAACAAAGAACCAAGTGGGATGAAATGAAAAAGAATCGCCAAAAAAAGGGCGATAAGAAAAAATAAGAATAAAAACACGGCGGCCTGTCAGGCCGCCGTGCTAAATTGCTTTTAGAGGTGATCGGCATGAAAAGTAAAACTGTAATAATTATTCTATCTTCAATAATCGTAATTCAGATTGTCGGCGGAATATTTATATTAAACAGAGAAAAAAAACTAACCAAAAATCTGATGCTTTCACCGTTTGAGACTATGCACGACCGCCCTTTTAAAAGATGGAATAAATTAGGCGGAATGTTTTCTGAACCTGAATTTATGAAAGAGAAACTTTTGATGGATCAGGTTCAGATCGAAAAGATTACAGAATTTAATAAAAAATTTGATTCTGAATTTTCTTCTTACACTGATCTCGTTAAACCGGAAAGAGAAAAGTTAAAGAGAATATTAAAGAATGAAGGCGATATTGATTTTGACGCTGTTAGACAACAATTAAAAAAAATAGAAGACATCAATGTAGAGATCAATCTGCTTAGAATAAAACAGGGCAGTGAAATATCAAAGATATTGACCCCTGAGCAGATGAAGATACTTCAAAGCGAAAGAAAGATGTTTTTTGACAAGATGCGAAAACAGCGTGGAAAGACAAATGAATGAAAAGGAATTTGCAGAGTTTGTTAAAAATACAAAAAAAACGGTTCTCTCTGCTATTGGAAAAAATATGGCGTCGAGGTTTTACCATGCAATTGATGATGTAGCGCAAGAAACATATATACGCGCATACAGGGCGATTGAAAAAAACAGTTTTAAAGGCGACTCCTCTATCGAAACATGGCTTTATACAATTGCAAGGAATGAATCTATCAGGATGAACAAAAAACTTTTAAGAGAAGAAGAGAAAGCAAAAAGAGTCTCGGCAGTCTTTGATAAAATGGAGAGCGAAGACGATTCATCAGATTCAGAGAGCACGGAATATCTGCATGAACATATATCGCTTCTTCCTGAAAAATATAGAGATGTTCTTACTCTATCGTCTAAAGGATTTAATATAAGTGATATTTCTCAGGAACTTGGCATACCATTGGGGACGGTCAAGTCAAGAACAGCAAGAGGCAAAAAGATGATTTTGGAAAACATCAGGAGGGAAAACCATGAAAGACAATGAAATAATGGAAAGAGAGATACAGTCAAGGATAGAGAACGATTTATGGGATATGCGTATTTCAAAAAAAGTTATTAATGCAATAAGCAAAGAAAATGAAAAGTCCATTAAGGTATGGAAGTTTGCCTCATTGGCAACGGCTGCTATTTCATTAATAATTTCTGTTGCCGCATTACAGGCAACCATATTTAACAATGCGCTGTATGCCCAAGCAGATTCCTGGTACAGCTACGAATATAACAGAGATGACGGCAATCTCTTTAATGATGCAATTGCAACTGATATTGAACTGACAATAAATGAAATATATCCAATGAGATAAAAAGTTTTCCCAAAAATTGCCGGCGCAAAAATGATGTAATGCGCCGGGAAAAATTTATAAATTACTAAAAAGGATATCTCGATATTTTTTTGAATTTTTTCTTGACAGATTTTGGATTAAAATTTAATATACCAATTGGTCGGTATGGCAAGAGTAAAGGTATTGACAATGGCTGTATTGATTTTTTTGTACAATAAGATGAACGAAGATTATTATATATCGCAATGTTTTATTTATTGTTTTTGAAATTATTTTTTAAATGGACGGTATGTATGCTGAAAAAAATTCTATGCCCGCTATTATTTGTAGTTCTAATTGAAGTATATGCTTTTCCGCAGACTGCCCCAAAGGGGGTATTGCGGTACGATGCCTATATCGAATCTGTTATATCAACTCTGCCCGAGATTCAAGCCAATGGAATAAATCTCCTGCTCCAGGAGAATGCCCTCAAGAGAGCCAAGTCTTTGAGCGATATAAACCTTAATGTAAGCGGCAGCCGCTCTTCGACTGCGCAATACGCCGAGAATCTGAGCGCTAAGCCTTTTGATTATGTCGATAACGGACTTGGAGCGGCGCTTACTAAAAAATTCACCTCTACCGGCACCGTAGTCGGAGTAAGGGGCGGGTACTCGCGAACAGGCTATGAAGGAATATATCCCCTGGCAGGAGGAGGCCCCTTGGATCGCTACCTGTATTCATCATATGCAGGGGTTAACCTCAAACAGCCCCTTTTACATAACTTTCTGGGAAAGGTTGACAGGTATACCGAAAAGGACGCTGAAATGCGTGTCGATGTTGAAAAAATAAGGCTTATCGAAAACAATAAAATATCCCTTAACGCCTACAAGAAGCTTTATTTTGAGTGGATTTTGGCTATGAAAAAAATCCAGAACAGCAGGAGATCTATCGCTAATGCACAGACTCAGCTTAATCAGGTCAGGCGCAATTATCAGGCCGGTCTCAGCGAGGAAGACGATTACCAAAGGGCGTTGGCCGCATTGCTTGACTACCAGCAGCAGCTTGAAGGCAATACAATTGAACTCAACAATATAGAGCATTATCTCTCTTTATATGTAGACTCTTTTGTGTCGCAGCCCTCTGACGATGATTTTGATGCGTTTTTTAATAAATCCAATGGATTTGATTATGCCTATGTGGAGTTTTCACAGACATCATATGCCAATATGCTCAAGCTGACCGTAGACAGGCTTGCATATTCAAAAGGAGTTTTTGAAAACAAGTCTCTGCCTGAATTTAATATAACGGGCAGCTACACGCGCAAAAACCTGACGTCTGATTCATCTGAAAGGTTCAGCAATTTTAACGAGAACGACTGGAGAATAGGTTTTGAGTTCATCTATAACATAGGCAACAATCTCTCTGAGGCGGAATTGAACGATATTAAAATACAACTGCGTTCTCTTGATTACGAAAAGAATATAGCTGAAAATAATTACAAAAAAGCTCTTTCAAGTATATCAAATTCGGCAAAGGGTACAAAGGAACTTTTGAAACAGAAAACGGCATATCTTGCCGCATTGCAAAGGCAGCTTGCCGCCGAAAGAAGAAAATACGGGCAGGGACGTTTGAATCTCTCTTATGTAATTGCAACCGAAAATCAAATATCAGCCACAAACACTGCTATAGTTACATTGAAGTATCAACTCATAGGCAACTATGTGGATTATATGGATACTATACAGTAAATTGGAGAAAGCAAAATGAATATAGCTAAACTCGCAATAAAACGGCCTATATTTATATCATGTATTGTTCTTGCAATTGTTATTCTTGGGTTAATATCGTATGTTAGAATAGGTCTTGATCTTTTACCCAATATTGAGTTTCCAATAGTTGTCGTAAGAACGATTTACCCGGGAGCTTCGCCATCCGAGGTAGAGAGCCTTATATCAAAGCCGATTGAGGACGAACTTGCGGCAATAGCCGGATTGAAGCACATCCGCTCGGAAAACACGGAAGGTTTTTCTATAGTAGTTCTGGAATTTAATATGGATGTCAATGTAGAGGTAGCGGCGCAGGATGCGCGCGACAAAGTCGCTCTTGTGCGCAATAAATTACCTACCGACCTTAAGGATGACCCCATAGTACAGAGAGTTGACCCTGACTCTTCTCCGGTATTGAAGCTTGCGGTCATGTCAAATCTCCCGCCGGCCCAAATATACGACCTGGCGAACGAAAGGGTAAAAATGCAGGTTTCCCGCGTAAAGGATGTGGGAACCGTTGATATTATAGGCGGCAGCCGGCGCGAGATACAAATAGAGATCGACCATAATAAAATGAACGAATACCGCATGTCCATGATAGGCCTTATCTCAAGGATGCAGGCATCCGGTTCTAACATACCTATCGGCAGACAGGAACACGGTTCAACCCAGACTGTTTTTCGTTCCATGGGCGATTAT
>Ga0099364_10005514_pt1 | contig 18751 bp, 16 predicted proteins | sample TergutTh196P3_FD_73070 | JGI IMG/M metagenome (GOLD analysis project Ga0099364, IMG submission 73070) | Microcerotermes parvus P3 segment gut microbial communities from Pointe-Noire, Republic of the Congo - Th196 P3 | ecosystem: Host-associated > Arthropoda: Insects > Digestive system > Gut ...
AAAAGAAAAAGGGGATGAACGAAAAAGAAAAGGTTTGAAGGAAAGCTGTCACGCATCTCTTCAATTCGTCATATATATACATATATATATTTCGTAAATAATGTGGCAAATTTATTTTATTCAAATTTTTATTATTTGCCATAAATATCCTTCCATCGCGACTTTAAATGGATAAAAATATGGGATAGGGGGCGACTTTGATAGATCAATTGTAATAAAATCGGATTCGAAGGCGAAGTTTAGGATTGTATTACAATTGTTCGACAAATTGGAAATGAGATCAAATAGCCCTCTATTTACAAATTGAATAAATATATGTAATTTATATTGTTATAGGTGTCTCTTATATTTATATATTATGTAAATTTGAAAATTATTAAATTAGTATTGATTTTTTATTGGGAGATGATATTGTTAAGAGGGGGAGATGGAGAAAAGAGAGAGGGAGAAAGAAAGGGAAAAAAAGGGGAAAAAAGGGGATCGACGTGGGTATTTGTGAGGGAGAAGGGGGAAAATGAGAAAGTTGGAGAAAAGGAAGGAAAACATTTCTCTCTCACAAAAATAAAAGGGATATGAATTCAGATTTCAATAGGCGTGGTAAACAATAGATTATTTGTGTGTTCATTCGTAATCGTTTTTAAAAGTTTTTTATGTTGTTTATTATAAAATCAATGTCACAAAACAGTATTTTAATTCCTTTTTTATGCAGCCTTAATGCTTTGTTTGCTTTTTTTATTATTTCATTTTCATCTTGAGGTTTGAGTGTCACTTCCGTTTTTGTATTTTTATCTATATATGTTTCTTGAATGTACTTTTTTGTAATTGGAAACATATTTTGTATCAAAAACGCTTTTTCATAACCCATTACATTTGAAAAATGAATCCTGTCACAAACATTATGCCGCCTTAAATCATTCGCTTCTATTTTTCTATATTTTTCAATTTGCGACGATATTGGAATGAGCCATAATACATTTTGGTCGTTTTGATCCGGAAATGCAAAAAAACATGGTCTTTTTTTTGACGTCGAATTTATCATTAAATAAGGATCAGGAAAATCAATAAAAAACTGATCCGAAATAAAGTAAAAAAAATGACTCATAACTTTCCCCCCTAAAAACAAAACGCCGACCATTGTTTAAACTCCGGGTCGGCAACGGAGATTTGTACCTGATTCTTTATTTAGCCTCCGAACTTCAGTAAACGGAGAAAGATTTGGACCTGATTCTTTATTTAGCCTCCGAAACTTCAGTAAACGGAGAAAGATTTGTTCAATGAAACTTTAATTACACCTTTCAAAAGATTGGCATAATTTTCCGTGTCATCTTGCATATTAATGAACTCCTTCTATCTATAAAATCTTTTACTTTTTTTTAAAAAGCAAACATTTAAATAAGGCTCTTCGTCCAAAAATTGCATAGGCTTCAATGATCGGAGAATTCATAAATAGTAATTTTGTGTTAAAATTTATTAGTTTTCATTCATTTTTTATTTGTTTTTTGATACAACACTCATATATGTTTTCTTTAAAAAACATATACAAAAATACTATTTATTAATAGTTGATACTGCTATCGATCTTATGCTAAAATTTATTAGTTTTCATTCATTTTTTATTTGTTTTTGGCACAAAGCATGATAGGATTTTATGTTAAAATTTACGAGTTTGTTTACGAGTTTATTTACGAGTTTATTTGCAGATTTTATGAGTTTTCCTTCTTTTTTTCATTACCGGGTTACTCTAAAATTTTTCCAAAAAAGAAAAGAACTGTCAAATGAAGAAATCCAAACTCTCAAAAAATTAAATTAATAGAAGGAAGAAAACCAAATTACTTCATTTCACCAAAAATGAATACACAAAAAAATGAAATAAAAAAAAGAAAAGAAAAAAAATGGGATGACAAAATCATCCCTGCCTTAAACGGCTGACTAAAACAAACATCAACCGCCCGAAAAAACTGCAACAACAATTTATTTTGTCAATTTTTCCCCTTACATCGGCGGCATTCCGGGCATCCCGCCCGGCATTCCTCTGCCCGGCGCAAGGTCTGCCTGCTTTCTGGAAGCGATGACATCATCAATTCTGAGAATCATAATGGTTGCTTCTGTGGCGGCATTAATGGCTTGCGTTTTAATTCGGAGAGGTTCGACGACATCGTTTTTGTACATGTCTTCAACTTTGCCGATGTAAACATTCAAACCGGCAGTCTTGTTTCCTTTTTCATGTGCGGCTTTTAATTCGGCAAGCATATTAATCGGGTCAAGACCGGCATTTTCAGCAAGAGTTTGCGGAATGACTTCAAGGGCTTCGGCAAACTTGGAAACGGCAAGCTGCTCTCTGCCGGAGAGGGTGGCTGCGTATTCGTGAAGGCGAAGGGAAATTTCAATCTCAGGAGATCCGCCGCCGGCAACGATTTTTTTGTCTTCGATAGCAACGCCGACAACACGTTTGGCGTCTTCAACAGCGCGGTCAAGGGCATCAACGACTTGTTCGGTACCGCCGTGAAGGAAAAGAGAAACGCTTCTTGTTCCCGGACATTTTGTGACATAAATCATTCTGGAACCCGTTGTTTCTTTTTCGGCAACAAGGCCGGCAGATCCAAGTTCAGCCGGAGTGATTTCATCAATGTTTGTAATGATTTTGGCATTTGTCGCTTCAGAAAGGCGGTTCATGTCGCTCTCCTTAATGCGGCGGGCGGCAAGAATACCGGCTTTGGACAAATAATATTGTGCCAAATCGTCAATGCCTTTTTGGCAAAAGACAACAGTTGCACCGGAATTGATCACCTTGTTGATGATTTCTTTAAGCATGGCTTCTTCTTGTTCAATAAAGCCAAGCATTTGGTCAGGAGAAGTAATTTTAATTTCGGATTTGGTTTCCGTTTTCTTGTATTCAATTGCCGCACTCAAAAGCAAAACTTTTGCATTTTCAATTCTTGTCGGCATATTCGGGTGAACACGCTCTTTGTCAATAATGACGCCGTCAATGAGTTCGGAATCATCAATGCTGCCGCCGGCTCTCTTTTCGATTTTGATTTTTTCGGTATCAGCAATAACTTTTCCGTGAACGTCTGTTTTGACAATCGCACAAACGGCATCGACAACCAAATTGGATAATTTTTCTTTGTGAGATTCTGCACCTTTGCCGGTGACGGCAGTCGCTGCGATCTTTTTAAGAGTGGCGGGATCGTCAATCGTAACATCAAGAGCAATCGATCGAACAATTTCCTGAGCCTTTTCGGAAGCCAATCTGTAGCCCGCAGAAATAATTGTCGGGTGAATTCCTGCTTCTAAAAGTTCTTCAGCGTTTGCAAGAAGCTCTCCTGCCAAAACCGCCGCCGTTGTTGTTCCGTCGCCGACTTCATCGTCTTGTGTTTTTGAGATTTCCACAATCATTTTTGCGGCAGGGTGTTCAATGTCCATTTCTCTCAAAATGGCGGCGCCGTCGTTTGTAACAATCACGTCGCCCATCGAATCGACAAGCATTTTGTCCATTCCTTTTGGTCCGAGTGTCGTTCTGACAGCTTCTGCAACCGCTTTTGCAGCCATAATATTGTTGCTTTGAGCATCAGAACCTCTTGTTCTTTTGCTGCCTTCACTTAAAATAAAGATAGGTTGTCCCATTTGTCCTGACAATCTAAAATCCTCCTGGTTTTTTAAAAAATTGAAATCGAATAAAGCGGCAAACAAATTTGCCATTGATTTTTTTTCACAAAATGCCCGATTGAAATCCGCTCAAACCGGATCATTTTATGCCTCTGTTACATCAGATTTGGAAATTAATGAATGTCAACGCTTCTATATAAAAGTTACCGTAAAGAGAACGAATAAAATGGTATGAAGAGACCGAAAAGGGAAGAGTTAAAAGAAAAAGGAAGAGAAAGGAAAAAGGAAGGAAAAAAAGGGAAAAAAGAAGGAAAAAAAATCAAATGAAATACTTTTTATATCCTTTATTTTTCGTCGGGTGAAATCCGACGGACTCATAAAACATACAAGCGCCTTTTCGTTCTGTGTCTGTGACAAGAATCGCATACCGGCAGCCCTTTACTATGGATTGTTTTTCCAATTCTTCAAATAATAATCTGGCGACCCCTTTTCTTCGGTGGTCATGATCAACAACCATATTTTCAACCACCAAAAAAGGTTTGCACGTACCGTATAATTCATCACACACGATTCCCATAATGGAACCGATAAGTTCGCCGTCTTCAGCGGCACAAAGAAAAATGTAAGACGGATTGTTTTGCAAATCACGGAATTTTTTTTCCAGTTCTCCGACATCGGATTCTTCATTCCAAAAATGACGGTTCAGCTTTGCCAAAGACGCCATATCGCTGAGTTCAAGATTTCTTATTTCCACATCAACGCCGCCGGTTTCAAATTTTTTATTCATCATCGGAAGCGTCGTTTGAAACGTCTTCCGCTTTTTCAACCTTTAATTTAATAACGCGCCGGTCATCTGCCTCTAAAACGGTGACGGTCAAATTCTTGTATGTGAAAAATTCATCCGCTTTTGGAATGCGTTCAAAAACATCCAATGCCCAACCGCCGACTGTATTGTAATCGCATTCAAAATCTCTGTGATCAATATCAAGATACTCAAAAAGCCTGTAAACATTGCAGTTGCCGCTGACTTCAAAAACAAAATCGCTGATGGGAACGATTTCTTTGACCACTTCATCGTATTCGTCCCAAATTTCGCCGACCAATTCTTCCAAAATATCTTCCATGGTGACAATCCCTTTGGTGCTGCCGTAATCATCGACAACAACCGCAAAATGGCTTTTTGAAGCACGAAAATCCGCCAAAACTTGAGAAATAGGCCTTGTCACATAAACAAATTTGCAAGGCTTCATCAAATCTTTTAAAACAATTTCTTTTCCCGTTGCAACGCGCGTCAAAACGTCTTTCACATTCACAATGCCCAAAACATTGTCAATGCTGTGCTTGTAAACAGGCATCCGCGTAAACCCTTCATCAATAATCTTCTTAAGAAGGGTATCAATATCATTATCAATATTGAGTCCCACAACTTTGACACGCGGGGTCATAATCTCCTGAACCGTCGTATCGCCAAAATCCAAAGCCGACTGAACCAAATCACTTTCATGTTCTTCCAATACGCCTTCTTCTTCAATCGATTCAATGACAAACTTCAATTCATCTTCCGTCATCGTCGGCTTCTCCTCAGCATCTTTTTTACTGAACAAGCCGATAATTTTCACAATCAAATAAACAACGGGCGACAAAATGATCATTAAAAGGCGGACAATGTCCACAAAAGCCATAGACAATTGGTCTGCTTTTGTTTTGGCAATGCTTTTTGGAATGGACTCGCAAGCAATCAAAATAATGAGTGTCAGCACAACTGTTGAAACTGCCGCAGCCGTTTCCGCCGGAAAAAACTGGGTGAATAGGATGGTTGCAACCGACGCCGCTCCGATATTAACAACATTGTTTCCGGTCAAAATGGCTGCCAAAAACCGGTCATAATTTTCCGCAACGGCTAAAACTTTTTTTGCGCGCACATGCCCGTCATCCGCCATTGCTTTAAAACGAATTCTGTTAAAAAATGAAAAAGCAGTTTCCGTTGCAGAAAAGAAGAAAGAGCAAATCAATAAAACAGCAATCAGAACATACCAATAAAAATTAGGGATGACCATATTTCGAAATTCCTGAAAAACACAAGTGATTATGATTTATACAACATTTATAAAACACATATCAATCATATGGCATATAAACATATTTAAATTATTAGAATAAAAACTCAAACGGAGTGAATAAAATGGCGGAGCTCCCTGAAATCACAAAACTTGCCGGACAAATGAAAGAGACCTTGCGTGGGAAAACGATTAAAGCCATTGATCTTCTTCAAGAAAAATGTGCCAATATTCCGCCGGATGTTTTTCAAAAACGCACGGCAAACGCAAAAATTACAAACGTGTATCACAAAGGAAAATGGATTATCACGTCTCTTGATAATGGAGAGCACATTCTTTTGTCGCTTGGCATGGGTGCAGATATTTTGTATTTTGAAAAGAAAAATAAGGCAGAACTGCCTGAAAAATATCAAGCCAAAGTCCTCTTTGCCGATGGCAGCGGATATACTATCCGTTTTTGGTGGTTCGGCAAATTTTTGCTTGTTTCAAAAAGTGATCTGGCGTCAGAGCCAAACACAAAAAATATTGCAATTGACCCGTTTGATGAAAGATTTACACTCGAATATTTTTCATCCCTTTTAAAAGGCAAAAAAACACAAATCAAAGCTTTTCTCATGGATCAAAAAAACGTCGGCGGCATTGGAAATATGTATATGCACGATATTTTATTCAAGGCGCGGCTGCATCCTCAAAAGAAAATATCCGACATGAACGAGAAAGACATAAAACTCTTATATAGCAGCATCAAAGACGTTTTAAATCTTTCACGCGAAAAAGGATCGCTTGCATATGAAAGCGATTTCTTCGGCAAAAAGGGTGGGTTTGCAGTAGATGATTTTCTTGTCGGCTACAAAGAAAACGGCAAATGTCCTGTATGCGGGGAGGGGATTGTATCCATCAAAACAGGAAACACTTCTACATTCATATGCCCTGCCTGCCAGAAATGAGAATGAGAGATGACATCTTTTTATAAAAGGGATGACACTTTTTTATGAAAAAAATTACATTTTTTTATGAGAGCGTACAATCTTTTATATGCCTTTACAACAAAAAGTGAGTGAAATGGGGGAAAAATAATGGACTTAACCGAATTTATGCTAATAATGTTTCTTTACATCAGCGCATTTGCCTATGTAACAATTCTTTACCTCACCTTGCGCGACTTGAGAATTTTCAGACGAACCGGATATTTTTCATATCGGAAAGGCGCCTTTAAAGGAATCATCGCGTCAACACTCGTTTTAATCGGCATATTGTTGATGCAGATGATACCGGCATTTGCACTTGGAGGTTTTGGCATTGTTTTTCTTGGTTTAATGACCAATCAAAAAGGAAAAAGAGAAAAAGTTTTCACAACAGCCAAAGCACCAGCCAGATTCCTCGGAAAAACCGATATTGTCCGAACCAAAGAAGAAATTTATGAAGATTATTTAAAACAAAAAGCTGAGAAAGAAAGATTGGAAAAACAAAAACAAGATGAGAAAAGCAATGAAAAAAATGAGAAGTAACAGAGAGAGACTCTGTTAGTTCTTTTCTTTTTGATTATTTGTTTTTTTTGAACCATTTAGAATCAAGAGGCATTTTCCGTCTTTTTGACGATGTCTGCAATTTCTTCTTTTAATGAGTCGGGAATGCCTTCAATACCGGAACTCAGAAAACCGCGAACAATTAATCCGGTCGCTTCGCCTTCTGAAAGACCGCGCGTCATCAAATATTCAACTTGATCTCTGGCAATTCGCCCAATGGACGCTTCGTGTGTCATTTCAACGTCAAGCGCATTGGCTTCAAGTATTGGAATGGCTTTTTGCTTGCCGTTTTCGTTCATCACAAGACCGTTGCATTCCAAATGCCCGTAAACATTCGGAGCGTTTGCAATGATATCGCCGCGGGAAATCACTTCGCCGCCAAGTGTTAATGTACGGGACAGAATTTCTGTTTTGGTATTTTGCGCATTCAAAAACACGCGGCTGCCCAAATCTAAAAGGGCGCCCGGGTGTGCCACAGCAATTGTATTAAAGTAAGCGCTTGCACCTTCGCCTTCCAGATAAGCGGCAGGATTTGCTTGAATGGTGTGTGCCGGCTTTAAACAAACATAATTATTAATCAACTGGCCGTTTTCTTCGACACGGGCTGCCGTTCTTGGACGTACCTCAACCGCTTCATCCCAATCGTGAATCATGCTAAACGTCAGCTTGCCGCCTTTTTTAATGTAAATTTCCGTGACGCCGACGTGAAGAGCGCGTTTCACATTATCGTGCGTGACGCAGCCCGTGATAATTTCAAGTGTGGCGCCTTCTTCAACAATAATAATGTTGTGAACCGTTTGAATGGATTTTTCGGTGCCGATCATCAAACAGGATTGAACAGGTTCGCCGGCATCGACGTTTGGAAGAACGCGGATGAAATAACCATCGGAATCCTCCACATAACTTTTTGCCGTATATTTGTCGGTTTTCGGATCCACCAGCTTCCAAAAATAATCATTCAACCAGTCGTGTTTTTTAAAAGCCTCTTTTATCGGCATAAGTTCAAGGCCGTCAACCACGGAAGAATGATGCGACACCTTGTTGTTGTACATCAAAAAGTTTCCGCTCTTGTTTTGGCCATCGGGCGTGATGCCGACACTGTTCAAAGACTTTTGAACCATGGAATCCAAATCCGTGAGCCGATCCACTCTCACCGCGTCATCGGGAATTTGGAACTGTTTTAAATCCACGTAACCGCCGTAAAGCGGTTCTTTTTCCAAAAATTTTGCAACATTTTCTGTTTCATTCTCAACAGTTTTTTTGGAAGTTAAAGGTTTATCAGATTCATTTTGCATTGAATACACTCCTCGTATCCTTGTGTTTTGATGTCTTTTAACATTCGATTCGGGTTGCCGGAACACATAATTGTGCCGTTGCACATGATGTATGCTTTGTCGGCATTTAAGTATTCCAAAATTTCGCCGGTATGCGTAATGATGAGCGCAGAATTGCGGTTTTGGTCTTTGGACTGGCATATCTTGTCGCACAGCAAATCTCGAATCGTGTTTCCAATCTGCGTCATATTAACGGGATCAACCCCCGACTCCGGCTCATCCAGTAAATAAAATTCGGGACGCTGGATGCTTAATTGAAGCAGCTCGGATCGTTTGATTTCTCCGCCGGAAAATCCGACATTGATATCGCGTTCTAAAAAGCGTTCCATGTCAATTGAGCGCGCCGTCTCTTCCAAATTTAAAGGTTTTCTGCCGCCAAGCTCCAAAAGTTCTCGAAGCTTAACGCCGATAATATTTGGCGGGCGCTGTGTCATGATACCGATTCCCATTTTTGAGCGTTCATCAATCGGCATGTCCGTAATCTCTTTCCCTTTGAAATAGATGTGACCCGATGTCACTTTGAAATTGCCAAATCCCATAATTGTGCTCAAGAGAGCAGATTTTCCGGCGCCGTTTGGTCCGAATAATATCGTTGTCTCTCCCTTTTCAACCGTCAGATTGACGTTTTTTAAAAGCGGGCGTCCGGCGACCTCCGCAGATAAATTTTCAATATGCAGCATGATTTTATCTCCGAAATTAAATTAGATAATGATCAATTTTAAGAGTTTCACATATAAAAGATGAGAGTATCCATAAGTCGTTAAAAGTGAAAACAACGAATTGTGAAAAACAAAATCATGAAAAATAAAATCGTGAAAAACAAAATCATGAAAACATTAAATCGCAAAAACATTTGCATTCAAATAAGCAGCAGCTATGTGAACAATACCGATTGCAAGAAGGAAGCAGCCGAAAAAAACGGCATCCCTTTTTTGGATTTTTAATTCATGAAGATGTGTTTTTCCAATGCCTGTATATCCTCTGTTTTTCATTGCCATTGACACGACGTCCGAAAAATTCATAACCGCCCGTATGAGGCAAACTGCAATCAGTGAAGTTCCTTTTATCGGATGTTTTGAAAAGACAAATGCGCGTGACCTTGCCGAATCAATCGCTTGAGACGAGGCGGAAAGCAAAAGCGGAATGAATTGAAGCATTAATAACGCCATCAAAGCAACATCACTTGATGTTAAATGAATCCATTTCAATGGCAGCGGCTTAACCATTTTTTCAATGCCTTGGATGAGCGCCGATTGTTTTGTTGTCAAAATCATCAAAGATGAAAATAAAATCAAAAGAATGAATTTGAGCGCCAGCCCGATGGCGGAAACAAAACTGTAAATATTGGGGGAAAGGGATAAAAAATCCCATGGCAGTAAATTGGGCGCTTTAATGCCGGCCGATTCATATGGCAAATGATCTAAAACGGAATCAACCGTACCGGCAGCATCCGAAAAAAGAGGCGCCGGCGCAAACAAAAATTGAAATAAAAAAAGCATCCCGACAAAAAATAAGAGCGGGCGAACCGCAAAAAGACAGCGGCGTAAAGAAATGCGGCAAAGAGCAGCGATTCCGACAAACAAAAACAAAATAAAAAACAAATTCCAGATGTAATGCGTTTGAAAAATAAGAATGCTCAAAACCATTAAAGAAACGATTTTTACACGCGGATCCGCTTTGTGAAAAAAAGAGCTCCCGTCAACATAAGATAAAGGTTTTTTATTCAAAAATATCTCCTTCTTAACTCTCTTGATTTTTGTTTCTTTTTTTTGGTCTCTTTTTTTTGTTTTTTTTCGGTCTCTTTTTTTTTATTTCAGTCTCTATCAGCATTTTTCAGCAATTTTAACAATTCTTTTGCAGCGTCATTCGGATCTGAAACAGCTCCCAAAACATCTATATTTTCTTTTTGAAGAATCCGCATCAATTTTGTAATATCGGGAAGCGGATACTTGTCGGAATAAATGTACTCAAGTGCTGTTCCGTCAAAAGAAACGGAACCTTGGTCAAAAACAATAATCCGATCTGCTTTTAAAATGTCTTTTGGATTATGGCTGATGTAGATGACGGTTTTTTGGCGTTCTCTTAATGCGTCAATAATTTTTAAGACACGGCTTTCCGAAAAGTGATCCAGCATAGAGGTCACTTCATCTAAAATGATACATTCGGGATCCATCGCCAAAACGCCGGCAATTGCCACAGCCTGAGCTTCTCCGCCGCTTAATGTAGCCGGATCGTGATTTGAAAGTGATGTGAGATGAACCGCCGATAAAGCATCATCGACCCTCTTTTTAATTTCCAAACGGGGGAGCCCCAAATTTTCGGGACCAAAAGCCACATCATCTTCCACCGTATCGCCGACAAATTGAAGATACGGATTTTGAAAAACAATACCCACTTGACGGTGAATAAAAGCAGCATTTTTCTTTTCTTTCGTATCTTTCCCAAAAACAAAGAGTTTTCCCGATTTCGGTTTTAAAAGACCGTTCAGATGATAAGCAAATGTCGATTTGCCGGAGCCGTTTAAACCGACAATGATTGTAAATTCACCCTCATAAATTTTGAGAGAAATGTCTTTTAAAACAGGCTCTCCATTCGGATAATGAAAAGACAAATTTTCCGCTTCAAAAACGATTTTTTTCATTTTGGGAGATTGCGGCGTCATCTCTTTTTGAGATTTTGATGTCATCTCTTTTTGAGGTTGTGATGTCATCCCTTCTTGAGATTGTACCGAATTGCTAAAAAAATCCTTTGTCGTCATTTCTGATCTCTTTCATTGAGGGATAGGTGTATTAAAAGATGTATTTTTTAAGTAAAATGGTTGAGGCGACAGCTACCGCGACAGATTTTAAAAAATCTCCGATGATAAAAGGCACGAATCCGGCAAAAAATGCTGTCTGAAGGTCAAAAGATGTAAAAACCATCATATGAAGCGTCCCGATTCCAAGAATCATCAAACTTCCCAAAACAGCCAACGCAAGAATTGAAAAAAATGTTTTTTTGACCTTTTCACTCAAATAACCGATCACGATTGCAACAATCACAAAAGAATAAACATACCCGCCCGACGGACCCAAAAGAATGCCGGGACCGCCCGGACCGCCTGAAAAAACCGGAAAGCCGATGAACCCGATCAAAATGTAAATTAAAATCGATATTGTTCCCCACTTATATCCTAAAAGGACAATGGAAAGCAAGACAAAAAAAGTTTGGAGAGTGATTGGAACCGGCGGGATAGGTATTCTAATATAAGCGCCAACAGCAACCAAAGCCGCAAAAAGAGCCGCCAAAACCATTTTCTTTATTTTGGCGTCATCATCGTCGTATGCTTGAGACATAAATTTCCACCAACCAATTTAATATGATTCAAATTCAATATTCGTCAGGCAACAATTTGGTTTATTGTAAACCTTTTGTTTTTGTAAGGTAAACAATTAAGTCATATTTAATAGTTTTCAACCGATTTGAGAATAACATTAATAATTAAAAAAGACCTACAATGAAAAATCATATTGGGTGCGTGGCCTAGTCAGGATATGGCAGCAGCCTCCTAAGCTGCAGGTCGGGGGTTCGAATCCTCCTGCACCCGTTTTATTTTCTTGATTTATTCTCTCGGTTTATTCTCTTGCTTTTCTTCTGCTTCACGAAAGGACGGCATAAAAGACTTATTAACCGATTGTTTTTTATTCTCAAAAATGTTTTAAAAAGGAACTTGTTTTGATTTGGCGGAAAATTTATTTTGCCGTCAAAAAAGGGATGACATGATTCGAAAAGCAAAAATGAGCGATGTTTTTGAAATCAAGGAATTGATTAATTCCTACGCGACCGAAGGATGTATGCTTTCGCGTTCTCTGGATAGTTTATACTCAACGATACGTGACTTTGTTGTGATGGAAAAAGATGGTCATGTCATCGGCTGCTGCGGTGTTCATCCGGACTGGGAAGATTTGGGAGAAGTTGTCTCTTTTGCCGTTGCCCGCCCGTATGTGCGGCAGGGAATCGGAATGGCACTTCTTGAGACCTGTACAGAAGATGCTAAAAAACTCGGCATCGGAAGGCTTTTTGTTTTGACAAGCAGCCCGGACTACTTTGAAAAAAGAGGATATGAGCACGTTAAAAAAGAAGAACTGCCCTGGAAAATTTGGGCAGACTGCGTCAACTGTTCTAAATATCCGGATTGCAACTCTGCCGCACTTCTCAAAGAAATAGACAATGAAAATACAAAAAAGACTTCAAAAATAATTATTACTCAAAAATAAGACGTGGAAATGATGGCTGAAACACTCAATGTTATAAATAAACAACCTAAAACATCGCAGGAACAACAGCAAAAGCAAAATCAAAAGCAAAAACAAGAAATTGATACAAGCCATATTCAAAAAATAATTATCGTAATGAGCGGAAAAGGCGGCGTCGGAAAAAGCACCGTTGCCTGCGCTTTGGCAGCAGGGCTGGCGCTTTCGGGCAATCATGTCGGATTGGCGGACTGCGATTTTCACGGTCCCAGCGTTCCCGCAATCTTTGGAATCGGCAAAGAAGATTTGCAGGTTGCCGATGAAAAAATGATACCGGTTCGACCGCTGCATAACTTGAATTTGGGAATTATTTCAATTGGCCTTCTTTTGCCCGACGATGACACGCCTGTGATTTGGCGCGGACCCGCAAAAGCCGGTGCAATGCGGCAATTTTTTACGGACGTGGAGTGGGGGCAGCTGGACTATCTCATTATTGACCTGCCGCCCGGAACAGGAGATGAACCGCTTGGCATCATACAGCTTCTTCCAAAAATTGACGGCGCCATAATTGTCACCATCCCGCAGGAAATTGCATTGGCAAGTGTCCGCAAATCATTAACATTCCTTCAAAAACTCAATGTCCCGCTTATCGGAATTGTCAGCAACATGGATGGCTTCGTTTGTCCGCACTGCCATGAAGAAGTAGAAGTTTTCACAAGCAATGTTCAAAAAGCCGCAGAAGATTTCGAAGGAAAAATCTTGGCAAAATTGCCGATTGATCCCGCCTTCTCAAAAGCACAGGAAAGCGGAGAAATGATTGCGTGGATGATGAAAGATTCCGAATGGAAAAAAAGATTTGGGGAAGTGTTGGAAGCTGTTGAAACATTCAAAAAATGATGCGTTTTGAATTTTTTGAATGCCTGAATCCCAAAAAGTCTTTTGAGTGCCCGAATCCAAAAAAGTCTTTTGAGTTTGTTTTTGCAATTAAAAATTTTTATATACATTCTGTCTTATCATAACATATCTTAACAGGAATTATATTTCTCATTATTTTTGTTATGCCTCTAATTCCCACGAAAGGAGTGGTAAAATGTATTCAAAAAACCTGAAAATTTTAATTTGTTCATTGTTGGTTTTTGTACTTCTTGCCGGAATTTCTGCTGCCCAAGAATGGACGGTAACTTCCGAAAAAGATGTTGATAAAACAGACGGCAATATCGTCCCTACCAATTTGACATTGCGGCAAGCAATTGCGAGAGCAACTTCCGGCGACACCATTGTCTTTGCAGGTAATGTCACAGAAATAAACCTCTTGTATGGCTCCCTAAATATTTCAAAAGATTTAACAATCACCGGAGCCGGACAGGTGACTGTAAAAAGAGACAACAGCTCGATTACACAAGAAATGAGCATTTTTAATATCACTGGCGGAAATGTTGAACTTAAAAATTTGTTTATTGAAAATGGTTATACTTCAACTTCAAACGGCGGAGCCATTAGTGTAAGCAACGCTGCCTTGATTTTGGATTCATGTATTATCCAAAGAAACAGAGCCATCGAAGGCGCCGGATTATATGTGTCAAATTCAAATGTCACAATAAGAAACACGGGCATTTACAGAAACGTGGCCTCCTCTGACGGAAATGCAATCTTTGTCAAAAGCGGCAATATCAGTATGCAAAACTGTGTTATAGAAGGAAATAACGAAAAGGGCAGCACCATTGCTTTGAACCAAGGACGTTTAGATATCACCGGGTCTCGTTTCACCAACAATTCGGCAACTTCGAAGGGAAGCATTATCCATGCAGCTTCTGCAACAGCAATCACACTCCAAAATTCAACATTCAGAAACAACAGCGGATTTGACAGCGGCGGCATTTATACATTGGGCAGTCTGACTGTTGATAACTGTGTTTTTGACGGCAGTAAATCGGAAAAAGCAGGCGGCGCAATTGCTCTTGGAAACGGATCTGTCGGAAACATTCGCTATTCCATATTTACAAACGGAAGCGCGAAAGACGACGGCGGCGGCATTCATGTTGCCGTAGATTCTACAGCCTCAATCATTTCTTGTACATTTACCAACAATACTGCCAACTACGGCGGCGCTGTTTTCGGACGTGGAAATGTGGTAATGGACGCTTGTACGGCTGTGAACAATACCGCAAAATTCTATGGCGGCGCCGTTGCCGCATGGAATAACGCAAACTTTACGTTAACAAAAAACATCATAGCAGGCAATAAAGCCTTATCAAACAACACCGCAAGAGACGTGGGCGGCGGCGGTTTAAATATTTCAAACAGCGAAGCCTTGATTTCAAATAACATCATTGTCGGAAACACTGATCCGAGAAATGTAGACTTTGGTCAGCAAAATGCAACGGTCAGAAGTAACGGTCAAAACCTCGTCGGTCTTTACAGAGGAGACAGATTCCCGATAAATACAACAGACGTTGACGGCATATTGCCTGAAAATTTGTTTGTTTGGGACCATGACAGACCCGCTTTAACAAGACCCACAGGATACACAGCCGGTTATGAAAATGTACAGGTTTATACCGCTGAATTAAACAACAGCAAAGATAATCCCGCATTCGCCGTTTTAGGACTCGCATCTTCGGCACCGCCAACCCCTGAGCCGGATCAAAACGGAGAGGATGACCAACAAAATCAACCCCCGCAAACAACAACACCCACATTTAATACCAACTCGATAAAAATGATATTAATCGCAATTGCGGTCATTTGTGTTTTGATTGTTGCAGGCGTTCTCCTTTTGAAATTCAAAAGAAAAAGAGAATACAAGTTTTAAGTAAAAAAGGAAGGAACCCCAACTTTCCTTTTACTCCTTTTTGTTTTTTTCTCTTTTTTTGTTTAGTTGTTTTTCGTTTTAGTTGTTTTTTCGTATAGTTGTTTTTTCGTATAGTTGTTTTTTCGTTTAGTTGTTTTCGTTTTAGTTTGTTTTTTCGAATTGTTTTTGAAATCAAAATATTTATATAAGGCGTACATATTTGTCCATCGAAGAAACAAAATGGACATTTTATCATGTTAAACATCACAACTTTCTTGGACGCAAATATGCGCAGACTTTCAAAAGATGTCTTCTTCTGCCCCGAAACCGGAAAATCCTACAACTCCAAAGAGACGCTTTCAATCGTTTCAGCGATTGCCGGAAAATTAATGGAAGCGGGTGCAAAAAAAGGAGACCGCATTTTAATTTATTTAAAAAATTCACCTGAATACTTATTTTCTTATCTTGCGATTTGGAGAATCGGAGCCGTCGCTGTTCCGACAAATCGCGTTTATACAAAATTTGAATTGGAATACATGATTGAAAATGCCCAAGTTTCAATCGTTGTCACAGATCAAGAAGGGGCGGGATTGTTTGAGAATATTTCAACTTCAAACTCTGCCGGCTCTGTTGCTGTCTATGTCCCGACAGATATTGAAAAGATGAGAACACATCCCGTTCTGCCGCCGGCTTTAACCATGCCGGATGATTTGTGCCACATTCAGTATACTTCAGGAACAACAGGAAAACCAAAAGGCGCCATGCTGACGCACGGCAATTGGCTGGCAGCATTGTCAAACGAATGCGACGTCATGGAATATACGGAAAAAGATGTGTATTTGGGCATTTATCCGATGAGCCATGTCGGTCTCAGCTGGGGGCTCTCCGCCCTGTATGCCGGCGCTCTCTACATCATGATGGAACGCTTTGATTTAGAAAATTATTTAGACCTCATTGAAAAAAATAAAGTCACCGCACTTTCAGGAATGCCTCCTGTCATTCATTCACTCGTCAACTGCCCAAAAGGAACAGAAAAGAGAGTGGAAACGGTTCGAGAAATCATATCCGGCGGCGGAACACTGCATCACGAAATTTGGAAAACATTTCATCACCGATATAATATTCCCGTCGTCAACGCCTACGGTTTGTCTGAAACCATCGTGATTGGAACCGGAACCGTCATTCGTCCGATAGATTATGAAACCGCCGACAAATTCCAAAGTGTCGGCCACCCCGTTTGTTTTTCGGAAGTCAAAATTGTTGACGAAAACGATCCGTCCGTGGAACTGAAAATCGGAGAAAACGGCGAAATCGCCCTTCGCGGGCCTGCCATTGCAAAAGGATACTATGGAATGCCCGAAGAAACGAAAAAATCATTTTTAGAAGACGGTTGGTTTTTGACAGGAGATATCGGTTATCTTGACAAGGATGATCGGTTGTGCATAACTGACCGCAAAAAAGACATGATCGTCATGTCGGGATGGAAAATTTACCCGACCGAAGTTGAAAACATTTTGTTTAAACATCCAAGTGTCCAAGACGTTGCCGTTTTTGGCGTCAACCACCCCCACCGCGGTGAAATTTCAATTGCCGCCGTTGTTTGGAAAAATGATGATAAATCAAAAGATTTGGAAGCCTTTGCAAAAGAACATCTGTCAGGATACAAAGTGCCGCGTCAAATCCTCACCGTTGCCGAACTGCCGCGTGTCAATGGATGGAAATTGCTGCGCCGCGAACTGAAAGAAAAATATGAGGCTGAGATTGGGGAAAATTAAAACAAAATAAATTTTTTCTTCATCTATCTCTGCTTCCCAATTTTCACAACATACACAATGATTGTTTGAGGCAGGCGTATCATCATTCTTTCTGTGATGAAAATTTCCCTCTCAATTTTTTATAAAACGCATTTTCTTCCCCTTTGGATGTTAAGAATAATTTTTCGACAATCAATTCCGGTGTGCTTTTTGCAACATGGTTTTTGATCGGATTTCTGTTCACGATTAAATTCAAATTATCATCCAGCCCGCCGGCTTCAATTCCGTCAACACGAATCGGAATGTCACAGTTTTTGGCAATCGCTTCGGAGAGGTGGGAAACAAAAAGCGAAAGCGTTTTGCCGCTTTCATAAAAAGTCTCCATCAATCCTGCAATAATTTTTGAAGACGCACCGGGTTCTGTGATGGATTCCAACTCATCCGCAAAAACAACTTTCTCAACCCCCTTTGAAACAATCGAGAAGTGGCGAAGTGTTGTTTCAAATGCGCCCGCATCAAGTGTTCCTTTTGATTTTCCAAAGTAATAAAATTCTTCGATCGGGGAAAATGAAAAGGATTCTGCCGGTACCGGAAAACCCATATGTGCCAAAATCAAACACTGACCAATCAATTCCAAAAGAGATGTTTTGCCGCCGGAATTGACGCCGCTTAACAAAACGACATTTTCAACATCATAAGATACCGGAATAATTTTTTCAAAACCATGTTTGCCGGTAAGGAAAAGGTTTCTTCCATTTTTCAAATCGAAAAACATATTGGAATTGGAATTTGAATTTGAATTGGAATTTGAATTGGTTTTGGAATTAGAAGTGGAATTTTTGAAATCTTTCATATTTTTGAAATCATCTTTTCCTTCAAATTTTGGAAACGTCATGTGATACGCCTGTGAAAAACCGGCAGCAGAGTACCAGCAATCAAATTCCAGACAAGCATTGGAAAGCGTCGTCATCATTTCTTTTTGACCGGCGAGTTCTTTTGAAAGCTGTTTTTTGTGTTTGTGTTCCAATTCGGACAATTTGCCAAAAATCTCTTTTTTAAATTGCGCCAGCACTTCCTGATGAATCACAACCGGACAGACAATATCGTCGCCAAAAATATCGGAAAGGGAAAGTTCCTCCTCTTTTTTCAATGACAAAGCCGCTGCAATTTCAGAAAGAGAAACCTTTAAAAGCTCCCGATAAGATTTTGAGACATTGTCTTGGACAATTGTTTTTAAATCGGCGCCTGAAAGAATCGTCATCAACTGAGAGCCGTCTAATGTGAGTGTGCTTCCCATGAGAATGCCTTTAAGCTGCTCGGATAAAACAGCCGCCTGCTTTAGCAAAACATCATCGCATTTCAAAGAAATCGCTTTTAGTCGATCGGCTTCAGCGTCTGATCCGGCAGCCAATTCACCGTTCGGATTTATTTTTTGAATCAGCAAACGGCAG
>Ga0099364_10005515_pt1 | contig 18748 bp, 16 predicted proteins | sample TergutTh196P3_FD_73070 | JGI IMG/M metagenome (GOLD analysis project Ga0099364, IMG submission 73070) | Microcerotermes parvus P3 segment gut microbial communities from Pointe-Noire, Republic of the Congo - Th196 P3 | ecosystem: Host-associated > Arthropoda: Insects > Digestive system > Gut ...
TACACATGGCTACAAATGCGGTCAACGGGGCTGCTTCGAGGAAACCTCCGTGTGAAGGCTGAATTTTTTCCAATACCCGAAGCGATGGGGCAATAAACCATTCACGCAACCGTGATAAAAATCCTTTTTTCCCTTTCCTGTGCCGCAGAATGCCCACTGCTATCAAGGCGGGTATGGCATAACTGACCACCGGCAAACGCAGGAAACGGAAAAAACGTTGAGGCAAAACTGACAGTTCAAAAGGAAACTGCGGAACATTTTCCCAACTGTGAATGACACCCGCTAAGGCGCACATCGACAGGATGGGAACCGAAAACGTCAAATCTTTTCCATAATGGGCTAACACGCCCTGAATGATTTGCCGGTCATCCAAACCGCCGAATTTTCCGATCAAATAATTCATCGCTTTTTCAGAAGGTTCATCCACTGCATACAGGGCGGCATACGACAGGAGCGTTGCGGTCATATTCGGGGGACTTTCGATGGTGTCGCCCCATGCACCTTCGGGCAGCATCGTTTGATGCAGCCATGCCGATCCGTTTTGAATGAAAGTGAGGTATTTGTCCTTATCAATCATATACAGCGCAAAAATCGCAACGGCAGTCGAAATGGCGCTTGAAGAAAGTTTCCCCCGCCATAGCCCATCCACTGAACGCCTGAACAACAGTTTTTTGTTCAACACGTCAATCATTTCGTTAATCTGTTCTATCTTCATGATTCTAACCCTAACACATAACCTTATTAGGGTTTAGTTTATCAATACCATATTCCACTACAAATATATTGAATTTCCCGGTTAATTTTAAAAAAACATCTATTTTCGTTGATTTTAGTTCCAGTTCTCCCTCGGTTTGGCAATTATATACATCAAAGATCAAAAAGGGCACAAGTCTGGAGACCTTGCGCCAGGCGAGACGCTAATACCGTAATTAACTAACTAAAACCGTTTCACGTAAGAATGGCAATATGGAACGCTGCCGTTCTTAAAATAATAATCCTGATGATACGATTCGGCGGGATAAAACGTTGATGCTTTTGTAACGGCGGTAACTACCCTGAAATCTTTGGATTCCAATAACTGAATACATTCATTGGCTATGCGGCGCTGTTCGTCGTTCAGGTAAAAAATTTCAGACCTGTATTGATCGCCTGTGTCCGGGCCCTGACCACCAACCTGTGTCGGATCGTGTATCTCGAAAAATAATCTGACCAGTTGTTCGTAACTTGTCTTTGCAGGGTCATAGACCACTTTGACAACCTCGGCGTGACCGGTATTTCCGTTACACACTTCTTCATAAGTCGGATTTTCCACATGTCCTCCCGTATATCCCGATGTAACGGATACAACGCCGTCTGTTTGCTGCAAATAATATTCAACGCCCCAAAAACATCCTCCCGCAAAAAGAGCGATGCCATACCTGCCCGCGTCAAGAATAACAGGTTCAAAATCAAGGGACACAGAATTAACACAATGACGAACATTTTTTGACGTAAACCCTTCCCCTGTAAACACATGCCCTAAATGCCCGCCACACGACGCACATACAATTTCCGTCCGTTCGCCGTCAGGGTCGGGCAATCGGTGCACGGCTCCATGGATCTCATCATCAAAGCTGGGCCATCCGCAAGCCGCATCAAATTTAGCGGACGTATGATACAACGCACTGCCGCACTTTTTACATAGATACGTCCCTGTTTCGATAAAATCGTAATACTTGCCCGTAAAAGGCATTTCAGTTCCTTTCCTGTCAATCACTGCCGATTCTTCTCCCGTTAGATCAAAAAACGGCAAGTTTTCCTGCGAAGATACTTTTTCATTCGGCGTGTTGCGTGTCCGTAACGTGTTGATACATCCATTCATAACAATTATTATTGCAAACAAAAACAGTAAAAACAAACTTTCTCTTTGCATTTTGGTCAAAAAATGAACAGAAAAAATAATTTTATTTGTGTATACCTGTTTTTTCGAGCCATTGTGTAATGTCAGCCTGACTGTTTTTTACATCATCACGTGATACACTGAATGCTTCAAGAATTGTAGCATTTGGGATAAGCGTCTTGAGGTCAGTGATTGTATTCATTAATCCACCGCCTCCAAATGAGATAAAAGGAACGACGGTTTTACCCGACAGATCGTAGGTCTTTAAAAAAGACTGTACCGGTAATGACAAGGTTCCAAACCAGTTGGGCGAACCTAAAAAGATTACATCATAGTCGGCTAAATTTTCTATGCTACCGACTAACGAAGGCAGACGTCCGGATTCCCGTTCCTCCCCTGCCCGCACAATTGTAGCGTCAACATCTTCCGGATAAGGATCAACCGGTATCAACTCAAAAACATCGGCGCCGGTAAGCGCTTGAATATGCTCAGCCACAAACTTCGCATTGCCCGTATGTGAATAGAAGACAATTAACATTTTATTTTCCGCCTCCTTGCCGGCAGTCAATGAATTGATTGCCGTTAAACTCGATACCACGATTGCAAAAATCAGCAATCCAAAAAATAATTTACGAAGTTTCATTTTCTAATCCTCCCATACTTAATTTTTACAAATAATAAATTAACATAATTTCAGGGGCGAATATACATAAAATTATTCGAATCACAAACAAGTGTTTTGTTCTACGTTTGATTTTCGCTGTTTTTGCACAAATTAAAGTTTTCACAGATCATGCCCAATCAATATATTGCCCCCAAAGTAGAAGGATTGTTTGTGAAAAACTTCTTTCGACTGGAACATAAAAGATGTTTTCCAATGAAAACGAAAAGCAGAATTAGAAACTCAGCCCCCTTTCCACATACCCGGAAGAAGTATAATTCACCTTTTTTAAACGAATTGCATAAGTGTAGACAAAACAAGTGAAAAAAATTTATATATATTTTTTTGTTTTCAATATTTACATTATATTTGCAATTGATTTAGAAATAGTTATTTTCGCCGTTTGACAAACGGCGAACAATGAAATGTTAAAAACTGAAAATGAAATTATTTTTACTTCTTATGATGACTTTTACTGGTATTTCGGAGCAACATCCGGCTGAACAGTTACTGGATCAATTCGGGTTGTACCGCGTATCGGAACAATTGGGCTATAACGCTGATAATCTTTATGATTACATCAATGGTGGCGCAGAAATGTATCGTTCATATGGTTTGACGGGGATGAAGGGACGCGTTTATGGCGTACTTGCCGACCCTGCAAAAATCGAACTGATAAAATATGGGTGGGAAGACAATTCGTTCGTGTGACAAATATTAATCATTTAAACAATTTAAAGATTCAAAAATTATATAATTCAAAAATTTAAAATTCATAATTGATTTTTTTATGAAAAGAAGAGATTTTATTGCAAAAAGTTTTTGTGCAGTTAGCGCCGGAATTACATTCCTGTCGCTTGAAGAGGCGTTTGGAAACAGTATATTCAATGCTCAGGCGTCTTATGATTTGATTGCCGTAATGGGTGGCGAAGCCGATGAGATGTACACAAAAGGGATAACCGAACTGGGTGGCATGGAAAACTTTGTAAAAGCCGGTCAAACGGTGGTCGTAAAACCGAATATCGGCTGGGACCGTGCGCCCGAATTTGGCGCCAACACCAACCCGAAATTAGTAGGTAAAATTGTTGCAGACTGTATAACAGCAGGCGCTAAGGAAGTATTTGTGTTCGACAATACCTGTGACAACTGGCGCAGGTCATACGCCACAAGCGGGATTGAAAAAGCGGCAAAAGATGCGGGCGCCATTGTTGTAACCGGAAGCAGCGAAGGAAACTATAAAAATGTAACTATCCCTCGAGGTAAATCACTGAAATCTGCCAAAGTGCACGAAAAAATACTCGAATGTGATGTGTTTATCAATGTACCTGTTTTGAAACATCACGATGGCGCACAGATATCGCTTGCCATGAAGAACCTGATGGGTATTGTATGGGACCGTACTTTTTGGCACAATAACAACCTTGACCAGTGTATTGCCGATATGGTAACATACCGTAAACCCGACCTGAATATCATCGACGGTTACCGCGTGATGAAGCGTAATGGCCCCAAAGGCGTATCGGTCAATGATGCGTCGCTCGAAAAGGCGCAAATCATCTCGACCGATATTGTAGCCGCCGACGCTGCCGCTGCCAGAATTTTCGGAGCAGAGCCGGAAACGATCAGGCATATCAAAATAGCCAACGATTCGGGACTTGGCGTAATGGATCTGACTAAGTTGAATATCAATAGAATAAAGGTTTAATATTCAAGGTTTTTGAGATTTGTAAACTTTGAACTTGAAACAAGAAACTAAAAAAAATATGCAACGACACCTTAAATATTTCCGGTTAGTGATTTCGATAGCCATGTTGTTGGCGCTCGGATTCCTGTTTGTGGATTTCAGCGATTCGCTACACTCGTCGCTGTACCGGGGGCTTACATGGCTACAATTCGTTCCTTCGCTGATGATGTTCTTACAAACAATGGCGCATGGACTGGCTGTTACCGCTTACGGGTTTATTGTAGTATTGGCATTTACATTGCTTTTCGGGCGCGTGTACTGCTCGTATATATGTCCGTTAGGGATATTTCAGGATGTAACAAGTTGGTGTTCAGTGAAAGTACGCAATATAGGGAAAAAGAAATTCCGGTTTCGCTTTGCCCTGCCCAAAACACGGTTGCGTTATGCCATACTTGTCATCGTATGTTTATCACTGTTTACAGGCAGTCTGTTTTTGCTCAACATATTAGAACCATACAGTAACTTCGGGCGGTTCTTTTCCGACTTTTTCCGTCCGTTGTATATACTATGTAATAATTTATTGGTAAAGATATTTGTATCCTTTGGGTCGTATGCGTTGTATCCGGTCACTGTGGCGCAAACCGATCCTTTGGCATTCATCGTTCCTGCTATGATGTTTGGGTTGGTTGGTTGGCTATCGGTTTGGAGGGGGCGTTTGTACTGCAATACAGTTTGTCCGGTGGGAACACTGTTGGGATTTATATCGAAAGCATCGCTGTATAAAATCCGTTTCAATGATGCGGAATGTAACCGGTGTGGAAAATGTATGTTCGTCTGCAAATCACAATGTATCGACGTCAAAAACAGGGAAGTTGATTTTTCCCGGTGTGTGGGATGCGGTAATTGCCTCAAATCGTGCGACAGAAACGCGATCCGTTACTCGCCGGCGCTTGTACGTAAACCTGTTGAAAATAAACAAAATCAAGCCGACGTTTCCAAGCGGAATTTCGTGCGCAACAGCGCTTTGATGATTACCGTGCTTAGCGGACTTTCTTCCGTCAAACTGTTTGCCCAGAGTTATCGCATTCGCCGCCGCATTCGCCGCAGACAAAAAGAAACGGACGAGTTGCATCAATTGGGTAGCGGGAAAGGTCAGACAGAATTTGTTGCCTCCCATGTTGCAACGCCTCCGGGGTCGAAAAGCCTGAAGCACTTTACACGAGCGTGTACTGCTTGTCATTTGTGTGTCAGCGCTTGTCCTGTGAAAGTGTTGCAACCATCGCTGCTCGAACACGGATTTTCCGGGATGATGCAACCTTACATGGACTACGATGCAAGTTTCTGCAATTACGAATGTACCCGATGCTCCGAAGTATGTCCCAATGGCGCTATCTTGCCATTGACAGTGGAGGAAAAACGAACCACCCAAATAGGCGTTGTACGTTTCGAAAAACGGAATTGTGTCGTTTATATCAACGAGACGTCATGCGGATCGTGTGCAGAGCATTGTCCTACCAAGGCGGTCAGGATGGTTCCCTACAAGGGCTTGCTGACCATTCCGGAAACAACGTCCGAAATCTGCGTGGGATGCGGCGCCTGCGAATACGCATGCCCTTCAACTCCATACAAGGCAATCGTTGTTGACGGGCACCCGGAGCATAAAACAGCAAAAATACCTGAAGAAACCGAATTGGAAATTAAACCTTTGGACGATTTTCCATTCTAACAGTTAAGTAATCATTGTTTAATCTAATTTATAATAAAATGAGTAATCAAGTAAATCGCAGAAATTTCCTAAAAATGTCGGCAGCCGCCGGAGCAGCATTCGCATTGGCTCCCTCCGATATGCAAGCCAAAGAAAGTAAAATCAGCCAAACAAACATGCCCAAACGGATGTTGGGCAAACGTACAGGAATCGTAGTGCCTATCTTGAGTATGGGAGTAATGAATGCCGATAATCCATCGGTTGTGAGGGCGGCATACAATTCGGGAATCACCCATTTCGACACTGCAAACGGCTACCAGGGCGGCAGGAACGAAGAGATGCTAGGCGAATTTTTTGCTGATAAACCGCGTGATTCGTTTATCATAGCGACTAAAGTACGTACATCGACTGCGGAAGGGGCTGCCCAACAGTTTTTGGAAAGTTTTGAAACCAGTATGAAGCGACTTAGGATGTCGTACGTGGATATTTTCTACGTACACATGCCTGCAAATGCTGAAAGTGTGAATTTTGCGCCTGTCTTAGAGGTGTTGGAAAAGTTGAAAAAGGACGGGCGGATAAAGTATTCAGGCTTATCGACCCACAGTAACGAACCGCAAATTATCGATGCCGCCGTAGCAAACGGCAATTATGATGTCATCCTCACTTCGTATAATTACAATCAAAAACACCATGCCGAGTTGAATCCGGCTATCGAGCGGGCAGCGAAAGCCGGCTTGGGTATTGTGGCTATGAAGACAATGGCAGGCGGTTTTCTCGACAAAGAAAGGACACAAAAAGTGAATACGAGCGCAGCGCTGAAATGGGCTTTGCAGAATGAAAATATCCATACTGCCATACCCGGATTTACATCGTTCGACATGTTGGAGGAGTCGCTTAATGCAGCTTCAAACCTGACATTTACCGATGAGGAAAAGAAATACCTCACTGCGGCAACCTCTGTGGCATCGTTGTATTGCCAGGGATGCGAACTTTGTCAAGGACAGTGTGTTAAAGGATTGCCAATTGCGCCCATGATGCGTGCCTACATGTATAATTACGGATACAAAAATCCGGCGCTTGCCAAAAGCACCATCGATGACCTGGCTTTGACAGGCGACCCATGTAGCAATTGCACCACTTGCAGTGTTCAATGTATATCGGGATTTCAGGTAGCGCAAAGAGTGAAAGACATTGCTCGATTGCAACATGTACCGAAAGAGTTTTTGGCATAATCGGAAATAAAAATGCGAATAACAATTATTCTGTTTGCAACGTTTGCTTTAACGCAATTGACCGTAGCTCAAACGCCCGATGAGTTAAAAGCCAAGTTACCGTCCATCGAAGGTTGGAGTATCATCGATGAAATGGAAGTGTATCATCCCGAAAATTTGTACGACAAGATAAACGGCGCCGCACCGGGATTCATATTGTTTAATTTTCAAGAACTGACAGTGCTGGAGTACAATAAAAACGTTTCCGCCGATGACGACCTTCCCCCCTATATTTCGATTCAGGTATACCGCCATGCTACACCAACCGATGCCTTTGGCATCTATGCCTCTGAGCGCCCGACGGAAACCAATTTTATCACAACAGGGGCGGAAGGATACCAGGAAGGCTCGATGCTGAACTTTTTCGTTGAAGACCTGTATGTAAAAATCGAGAGTCCGTATACCGACGATGATATCACAAAGATAATCGGACTAATAGCGCAGGAATTTGGTCGTAACATCAATAGTGCGCCTGTTTTTCCTGAACAGGTGCATTATTTTCCTGCTGAAAACAAATTGGCGCATAGCGAATTTTATATACCGTCAGGTTTTTTGGGTCACGAATTTCTGACCAATGCCTTTGCAGCAAATTACATAACATCGGGCAAAAAATACCAGTTGTTTATCATTGATACCGGAAGCGCCGAACTGGCAAAAGCCATGCTGAACAAGTATATGCAGTTTACGCGGCAAGAATTGACACTTCAGGAAGGACGGTTGACCATCAAAGACCGTTTCAACGGCGACCTTGAATGTCAGTGGAAAGGGCAATACATCTTGGGAATCGTAAACGACAGTAACGCCCCAGTGAATGCAGATGACGTATTAAAAGAAGCAGGTAAAAACTTTTGACGTTGACAATTGGAACTAAATTCATTGCGATGAATCCCGATTTATACGGCAGATTCGTCCGATATATTCACCGGGCGTTGCATAAAATCGTTAATTTCGCCTTATCTTTGCAGCAAATTTTTTAAAAAAAATCAATATGTGGTTGTTTTATGCTATATTGTCAGCCGTATTTGCTTCGGCAACGGCTGTTCTTGTAAAGGTTGGTGTTCGTGATGTGGATTCTAATCTTGCAACGGCTATTCGAACGAGTGTTGTATTGCTTTTGTCGTGGGGTATTGTTTGGTTTTCCGGAGCATTTGGGCAAATTAAAATGATCCCGAAATACAGTTGGATGTTTTTGATCTTGTCGGGTGTCGCAACAGGTTTGTCGTGGTTGTGTTATTTCAAAGCGCTTCAACTTGGTGACCTTGTAAAAGTTGCCCCAATCGACAAACTTAGTGTGGCGCTAACCATACTTTTTGCTATCTTTTTTCTTGGCGAAACAGTGGATGTTAAAACCATTGTGGGCGCTTCGGTAATTCTTGTTGGCGTGGGAATTTTGGTTTTTTAGTTCATATAAATTCTTAATCAGAGTTAACAGACGCTCTTTTGCAATGGGTGACACTGAATTGTTTATCAAACAGCGCCACGTAAGAAACTGTTACAAAGCCGACCTCGCATATGGCGAGGGCGTGACAAAAGCGCTTGGTATCTCATTAGATGATGCGCTTCAATTGACCCGATAAATTTCAGATAAATAACCGATATTGGCGCGTGTCTGCAACCCCAGCCGGTATGTCATGTTATTTTTAAGTGAAATGTTGGTAAGCGCATAAAAAAATCTTTGTCATATTTGTTTATCAAATAAAAAATTCGTTTCTTTGCACCCGCTTTACGTAATCTCTGCCGGGAAATGTGTAGCCCGTTATATTGCGTTTCGATATGTATAAAAACTAAAAAGCTATAAGACAATGGATTTGATGAAAGTAGCGGAAGAAGCATTTGCTTCCCCAAAAGAGTATCCGGTATTTAAAAGTGGCGACACCATCACGGTTTCATACCGTATCAGAGAAGGTAACAAAGAACGTATCCAGCAATACAGAGGCGTAGTTATTCGGATATCAGGACATGGTGATAAAAAACGTTTTACAGTTCGTAAGATGTCCGAAAATGTGGGCGTAGAAAGAATTTTCCCAATGGATTCGCCGTTTATTGAGAAAATAGTTTTGAATAAATCAGGTAAAGTACGCAGGGCCAAGTTGTATTATTTACGTAAACTGACCGGTAAAAAAGCACGAATCAAAGAAAAAAGAGTTTAAAGCTCTCATAATGAAATTTTTAATTGTGGAAAGGAGGGGTTTTTGATAAATGACCTCCTTTTTTTAACTCCTCATTCCTGATTCCTGATTGAAAAAAGTATTTTCAATATCTGTATGGCTGTTTTCGGGATAGATGATCCGGGGCCAAAGATAGCAGCTACGCTGGCTTTATACAAAAAATCATAATCCTGAGCCGGTATAACGCCTCCCACTATCACAAGGATATCCGGACGTCCCAGTTTATTCAGTTCTTCAATAACTTGCGGAATCAATGTCTTATGTCCTGCCGCCAAGGACGATACACCCAGCACATGCACATCGTTCTCTACTGCTTGACGTGCGGCTTCAGCCGGAGTCTGGAATAGAGACCCCATATCCACATCGAAGCCGCAATCCGCATAGCCTGTGGCAACTACTTTTGCGCCACGGTCGTGACCGTCCTGTCCCATCTTTGCAATCATGATACGGGGTTGACGACCTTCTTTTTTCGCAAACTTTTCCGCTAACTCACAAGCCTTTACAAAGTCTGCATCTTTTTTTGTTTCTGATGAATACACGCCTGATATAGTTCTAATTGTTGCTTTATAACGTCCTACGACCGCTTCGCATGCGTCGGAAATCTCTCCCAGCGTAGCCCGAAGACCAGCTGCCTTGACGGCTAATTCCAATAAGTTTCCTTGTTTTGTCCGAGCACATTCGGTAATCTCTGCCAATGCCTTTGTTACGGCTTCGTTGTCGCGCCCGGCACGAAGTTCTTCCAACCGTTCGACTTGGTCCTGGCGCACTGCCGTATTGTCAATTTCAAGAATATCAATGGGGGCTTCTTTCTCCAAACGATATGTATTGACGCCTACAATCGTCTGTATGCCGGAGTCGATACGCGCCTGCGTGCGGGCGGCTGCCTCTTCGATACGCATCTTAGGAATACCTGTTTCAATCGCTTTCGTCATACCGCCCATGCTTTCGATCTCCTGAATCAACTTCCAACCGCGGTGTACTAATTCATGTGTCAGCGATTCAACATAGTATGAGCCTGCCCAAGGGTCGATTCCCTTGCATATCCCTGTTTCTTCCTGAATATAAATCTGCGTATTACGGGCAATACGAGCCGAAAAATCGGTGGGCAATGCAATCGCTTCGTCCAATGCGTTCGTATGCAGAGATTGCGTATGTCCCAATGCGGCAGCCATTGCTTCGATACATGTGCGACCTACGTTGTTAAAAGGGTCTTGCTCGGTCAGCGACCAGCCCGAAGTCTGGCAGTGCGTACGCAGAACCAATGATTTTGGATTTTTGGCGCCGAAGCCCTTCACAATCTTTGCCCACAACATACGCGCTGCCCGCATTTTGGCTATTTCCATAAAATGGTTTATTCCGATACCCCAGAAAAACGACAGGCGGGGAGCAAATGTATCTACATCGATACCTGCATTAATGCCCGCCCTGAGATACTCTATTCCGTCGCACAACGTATAAGCCATTTCAATATCTGCCGTAGCGCCGGCTTCCTGAATATGGTAACCCGAAATTGAGATTGAATTGAACTTTGGCATATTTTGGGAAGTATATTCAAAAATGTCGGCAATAATCTTCATCGAAAATTCAGGCGGATAGATATACGTGTTACGCACCATAAATTCCTTTAAAATATCATTTTGAATCGTTCCCGACAATTCATCCAACGGAACGCCCTGTTCCAGACCTGCATTGATATAAAACGCAAGTATCGGAAGAACAGCACCATTCATGGTCATCGAAACCGACATTTTATTTAAGGGAATGCCATCGAACAGGGTTTTCATGTTTTCGGGCGAACAAATCGATACGCCGGCTTTTCCCACGTCGCCGACAACACGTTCATGGTCGGCGTCGTATCCGCGATGCGTAGGCAAGTCGAATGCAACCGATAAGCCCTTTTGTCCCGCAGCAAGGTTGCGGCGGTAAAACGCATTGGATTCTTCTGCCGTCGAAAAACCTGCATATTGGCGAATCGTCCAGGGACGCATCGCATACATTCCGCTATACGGACCACGCAAATAGGGAGGCAGTCCGGCAGCATAATTCAGATGTTCCATTTCATCCAAATCTTCTTTCGTATAGACTGATTTTACCTGTATTTGTTCGGGGGTGTTCCAAACAGAGTCAATCTCGTTGGCTTGTATCCATTCGTTGACATTCGTTTCGACAAAGCCTTCAGTATTTATATTGATGTTTTTAAAATTTGGGATCATTTTTTTTTAAGATGTTAGATTGATAGATTTTAGAAGATAGATGAAGATTTTCTTCTTCTTTGTCTATATTGTCTTTTTCTGTCTTCTTTTGTCTTTTAGTCTTTTGTCTTCTTAAAGCAACCTACGATTAAATTCCCGCAATGTCTCAAGCACATTACTCCTCACGCTGATAAAGTTATCTATTCCCTGCGCTTTCAGTTCGTCCATACAGGTTGGAGCGCCTGCTACGACAAATACAGCCCTGCCATCCAATGCTTTAAAAGCCACTGGGGCAAACTCGGCATATTCGTCATCACTCGAACAAAGTACAACGACTTGGGCATCTGCCTTCACAGCCGCTTCAACGCCGGCTTCAACCGTATCAAAGCCTGAATTATCAATTACCTGATAACCTGCACAGGCAAAGAAGTTGCACGAAAATTGCGAACGAGCCAAACGCATCGCCAGGTCTCCGATGGGGAGCATAAATACTTTCGGCGCTTTTTCGCTTATTTCGGTAGCAAGACGTAAGGCTTCAAATTCGGATGCGCCACGCGAAAAATCAAGGGGCGTAATCGTTGCATCACAACCACATTCGCGTTTGTCATTTTCTTCCATTTTGATTTTGGACGACGCTGTTTCAGCAAAGTCAGGGAACTGATTTGTCCCTAATAAGACTTCGCGGCGGGTGGCAATCGCTTTTTTGCGTGCTGTCGACGAGGCGTTTACCGCACGCTGCACTTCACCTGTTTTTGCAATCGCACCGAAACCGCCTTTTTCTTCTGCTTCAAGAAATAAATCCCATGCCACTTTGGCTAACGAGTTTGTCAAAACTTCGATGTAGTAGGAACCGGCAGATGGGTCAACTACCTTGTCGAAATGACATTCTTCCTTCAAAAGTAACTGTTGGTTACGTGCAATACGTTCCGAAAAATCATCCGGCGTCTGATAGGTTTTGTCGAACGGCTCGACCGTAATCGAATCTACGCCAGCAATGGCAGCCGACATAGTTTCTGTCTGGGTACGCAATAAATTGACATGCGCATCATATACCGTCTGATTCCATCGTGATGTTTGTGCATGCACGCTCATCTTGCAGGCGCACTGACACAAACCATCCGGTTTTTTATCCGGACAATCTTTCTGACACGCAGGTTTGTATGCCGCCACAATCTCCGCCCACAACCAGCGGACAGCGCGGAACTTGGCAATCTCCATAAAATAATTGGCGCTGATACCGAAATTGAATTTGATTTTCTTTGCAATTTCATCAACCTGAAAACCGGCTTCATTCAGTTTGGCAATCAGTTCATTACCCCATGCCATCGCATAACCTGCTTCCTGCGAAATATACGCCCCGGCATTGCTCAGATAACACGCATTCACGGCAAACACACGGTAACGAGGTAATGCTCTGCCTGCTTTCAGCGCTTCCGATGCTTCCTCAACCCAATTGCCGGCATCTTTTCCCCTTACCAAAGGATTCTTAAACGGGTCGTAATTAACCGAGCCAACACATTTTTCAATATCCGCATTGCGGGATTTGAAATATGCGGCAAGCAGTTGAATCAACAATTCCGCTTTATGATTACACGTAGCAAAGTTCAATTCGACGGTTTCGGGACATATATCTTTTAACAAACCCGCAATATTTGCATCATTCACATCATCGCCTTTGAAATGAAATCCCAACGAAGTAACCCCTTTATTCAATAAATCAAGCGCCTTCCGATTGGCTTCTTCAAAATCCGTCACATCAATGTTTTGACGAACTTTCCAGTCATTATCTTTCTTTGTTCCACGAACATACGGAAATTCTCCCGGTAGCGATGCCGTGGTTTTCATTCCCGCAATATCTTCTTCGCGATAAAAAGGTTTCACATCAAACCCTTCTCCTGTCTTCCAAATCAACTTCTTATCGAACGGCACACCTTTCAGGTCTGCCGTTATTTTCGCCATCCACTCTTCGGTGGAAACCGGCGAAAATTCCGAAAAAAACGTTTCTTTTAATTCTGTCATAAAAAAATTAGTGTGATTGGCTATTATCTATATATAACCATGTGTCCTTTAACTTTTCGTTCGCTCTCAAACGATATATATAACTTTCCGCCTCTTTCCGATTGTCAAATTTCCCTGCGTAAACCCGAACTCTTCCATCATTGCTAACGATTCCCATATTCGTCAATTCAGGTATCTTTATCTCCTGCATATATCGGTTTGCCTGATTTTCTGTCACAAAACTCCCAATAATGGCATAATAAATCCGCTGGTTTGGCGCTTCTGTTTTAACTGTTGGCTGCGCCGTTTCTGCAACCACAGGCAGGGTGGTTTCGTTGGCAACAACGGCTTCCTCCATTGCCTCAACTTCCGTTTCGAGCACATTCTCCGCATCAACCTGTATATCCGGTATATGTAAATTATTTGACGTTATCTCGCAAGGAATAATACCCGCCGAATAGGACAAAGGATCAACCTCTTTCAACGGTATTGAAACAAATAAAATCAAACATGCTGCCGCCACAGAGACGCCGATCGCACGAATCAATGCGCGATTGACAGGCATATAAACAACATTAGGTGATTTTATTTTGTCTTGTGTTACAGTGATTTTCTGTTTTTCTTTTCGTGCATATTGAGTCACAGGGGGTAAATGAAACGGGTATAAACCATAAGGTTTTAATCCGAGAAATGACGAATGAATATCAGGTTCAAAAAATAATTTTCCATCATCGTCTATTTTCAAAACGCCAATTTTTTCTAAATGAATTTCCCTTTCCTGATCAATTTGATTATATAGCGCTTCGACATCATATTTCAGAGCAATTTGAGCCTGATTAAAAGTCATGCCATACATTTGGATATAGGATTCCGGCAAAAGCCCGTCCTGATGAATAAGCGTCGGATTGAATACAATTTCCTTATGAGGAGGACAAAATCTGTGATCCCCGGGTTCATATACAGCAGAACTGGAATGGAGGACAAATCCGCCAAACTCCGGTATAATCACACAATCGTTGGTCGACAACAATCGTTCAATATGTGTAGAAATTCTTAACACAAGACAAAGATACAAGGTTTTTATGAAAAACATTAACTTATCAGTAAAAAAATGTTTTCTTCACCAATGATGTAGAATGAAACAGAATTTTTATTTCATGCGCTTGGAAAAACAAATAATTTCATCTAATTTTACCGTGAAATTTTCAAATGTAAGGATTATGGTTTCTATATCAAAAATATCCAAATCATGACAGAAATATTAACAAGGGAAAACATAATTTTGAATCAACCGAAGACAGACAGAGAAACTGTCATTCTTCGATGCGGACAAATGCTCCTTGAATCAGGCTATATCAACGAAAGGTATATAGAAGGCATGATCAAACGGGAGAAATCTTTCAGTACGTGTATTGGCAATCATATCGCCATTCCGCATGGCGAAGATGATTATAAGAGAGATATAATCAGTGCTGGTATTGTGGTATTAACCTATCCTGATGGCATAGACTGGAATGGATGTCCTGTTTACCTTGTTGTTGGCATTGCAGCAAAAGGCGATGAACACTTGGATATATTGGGGAACATGGTTGAGCATTTTGAAACAGGGGAAGCCACGATAAATCTTGTAAAAAGCGCCGGGATTGATGAAGTTTATAAAATGTTAAACGGGAAAAATGCCTGATTACCTTTTTATGAAACAAAAAATCATCTTACAGGGAAAAGGCGTTAGTTCCGGCATAGCCAAAGGACGGATCAGGTTTCTTATGCGTGAAAATCATTTCGTTGAAAGACGTCACATTGACAATGTCGAAAAAGAGATTGACCGTTTTAATGAAGCACGAAATATCGTCAAGAATCAACTTGGAATATTGTCTGGAACAATGACAGGAAAAATCGGCGAGGAAAATGCCCTGCTTTTTAAAATCCACTGCATGATGCTGGAAGACAGCGACTATATCGATCCTGTATTAGAAATCATCAAAACAGAAAAAACATGTGCCGAATATGCTGTCCATACTGCCGGTTCCCGTCTTGCCCAGGAATTTGTCGACATGGATGACGAGTATATGAAAGCCCGGTCAGTCGATGTATACGACATTACCACACGGGTGATAGAAATTTTATCTGGCACGGGAGAAGTCGGAGAGCCTGATGGTGAACCCGCCATTCTTGCCGCTGATGATTTTACCCCCAGTGAAATTGTACAACTTGATCGTGACAAGGCGCTTGGGCTTATTGCACGGCAAGGCGCTGCGAACTCTCACACGGCTATTTTCGCCCGTACCATGGGCATACCGGCTATTTTCGGCTTAGGCGATTCCCTCACCGAAGACCTTTCTGGAAAAGAAGCGATGTTGGATGGAGAAACCGGGATTTTGTACGTTGAAGCGGACAATGAAACAATGTGGAAAATAGACAAAAAAAATAAAATAGAACAGTATGAAAAAGAAATACTTGAGCAAGTACGGGGAAAACCGACACTTACAAAAAACGGTCGTCCCGTAAGGCTCTATGCCAATATAGGATCAGTGGCTGACGCCGATACCGCTCTTGCCGGAGACGCCGAAGGCATCGGAGTTTTTCGCAGCGAATTCCTTTTTCTTGGCAGGGACGATTATCCGGATGAAGAAACACAATATGATAGCTACCGGCAAGTCCTTGAAAAAATGGGAAACAGGTTGGTTATCATTCGTACGTTAGACATTGGCGCCGACAAGCAAGCCGGTTACTTCAATCTGCCTGAAGAGAAAAATCCAGCGCTTGGCATGAGGGCAATCCGGATATGCCTTACCCGTCCGGAAGTTTTCAAGACACAGTTGCGCGCAATCTACAGGGCTTCGGCTTACGGTAATGCCGCCATAATGTTCCCTATGATCAGCTCTCTCAACGAATTAATGCTTTCAAAAAAAACTGCAAAAGCCGTACAGGATGATCTTACGGAGAAAAACATTCCGTTTAAAAAGGTCCCTATCGGTATAATGATTGAGACGCCGGCTTCGGCGCTGATCAGCGATATACTTGCAAAGGAGGCGGATTTCTTCAGTATCGGTACAAATGACCTGACCCAGTACACGCTTGCCATAGACCGGCAGAACGATTCTGTTACCGCTTTTTGTGACACACACCATGAAGCAATTCTGCGCCTGATCCGTATGACTTGTGAAAATGCACACAAGGCTGGTATTTGGTGCGGTATTTGCGGCAGTCTGGCTGCAGATCCTGTATTGACCCAAACTTTCGTAGAAATGGGTATTGATGAACTTTCTGTGGAATCTTCATGTATACTCAAACTGCGTTCAACAATTATGAGTTATGAAACAACGTTCAACGACCGAAGGGGAGTTAATAATTGAATAACTGAAAACTTTGAAACAATTGGTGCAAAAAATCGGACAAACCCTGAGCGGCATGGTAATGCCGAACATCGGCGCTTTTATTGCATGGGGGCTTATCACGGCGCTTTTCATTCCTACCGGCTGGCTACCCAACGAAAGGCTCGGTTCCCTGTGCGATCCGATGATCATCTACCTGCTGCCGTTGCTTATCGGGTATACAGGAGGCAGTCTTATCCGGAAAACCGGCGTTAGAGGCGGTGTGGTAGGCGCTATTGCCACAATGGGCGTCATTGCCGGAACGGAAATACCCATGTTTTTGGGCGCCATGATTGCTGGTCCTCTGGGAGGCTTCTGTATTAAAAAATTTGATGACATTTTTGAGGAAAAAATCCCTGCAGGTTTTGAAATGTTGGTGAACACCTTTTCTGCAGGTATAATTGGCGGAATTTTGGCGCTTACCTGTTTTGCCGGAATAGGACCCGTTGTCGAAACATGTACTACTGCGCTTGGCAACGGCGTAGCCTTTCTTGTAGCACACAGGCTGATTCCCTTTACCTCAATCATTGTAGAACCCGCCAAAGTACTGTTCCTGAACAACGCGATCAATCACGGCGTATTTACCCCGCTTGGCGCTCAACAGGCACAGGAATTGGGACGTTCAATGTATTTCATGATCGAATCCAATCCCGGACCTGGTCTTGGATTGCTTTTCGCCTATTGGCTTGCAGGCAAAGGAACAGCAAAATCAAGCGCTCCCGGTGCAGTGGTCATTCACTTCTTTGGTGGCATACATGAAATTTACTTCCCCTTTGTATTAATGAATCCCATTTTAATCCTTGCAATGATTGGCGGCGGTTTTTCCAGCGTATTCATATTGACTGTTTTCAATGGCGGACTTATCGCCCCCGCTTCTCCCGGTTCGATTTTTGCACAGTTAATGATGACGCCCAAAGGGGCGTATTTTCCCAATATGCTCGGTATTGTGGTGGGATGTATTGTTTCTTTCATCCTGTCAATACTGCTTCTCAAGGTTTTTGGAAAAAATGCATCCAACCTTGAAACGGCACAGGTTAAAACAAAAACGAACAAAGCTGAATCAAAATACATTGATCCAAACTTAATTAAGGCGGTGTGGGGTACAGGGATAGGAAGTCCGGAAGTAAAAAAAATAGTCTTTGCATGCGATGCCGGAATGGGGTCAAGTGCAATGGGAGCCACAAAACTCAAGAAAAAACTGAAAGAAGCGGGTATTACAGACATTGTCGTTGTCCATTTGCCAGTGAGCGAACTTCCCCAAGACGCCGATATTATTATATGTCACAAGGAATTGGGAGAACGGGCGCAGAAAGCAAATCCACAGGCGCAACTTGTATTGATTACCGATTTCCTCAGCGCTCCCGAATACGGGGATTTAGTAAATCACCTGAAAAAATAAAACTGGCAGCTATGAAAGAATTGTTGTATACAATAAACGATTTAAACGGGATACATGTGCGTCCTGCCGGTCTTTTTGTTATGAAAATGCAGAAATTCAAGAGCATAGTTATGGTCAGGCGAGACGAACAGTGCGCAGATGGCAAAAAACTTTTTGACCTGATGAAACTGCGTGCCAAGTACGGTCAGACTCTTTTAATCACCGCCGAAGGCGAAGATGAGCATGCTACCATTGAAGCAGCACGGGAGTTTTTGACCCAAAACCTGTAAGCCTGATTGTTTTTATTTGATTGTAAAACAGTGAATTGAAATGGAATATGATTTTGCCAGGCGTGAACGCTACATCGAAAAACGCGTGCAGGCAGGCTGGTATATAGCGCCGCCACCCGAACAGGCAAAGTCAACCCTCGAATTACAT
>Ga0099364_10005516_pt1 | contig 18747 bp, 19 predicted proteins | sample TergutTh196P3_FD_73070 | JGI IMG/M metagenome (GOLD analysis project Ga0099364, IMG submission 73070) | Microcerotermes parvus P3 segment gut microbial communities from Pointe-Noire, Republic of the Congo - Th196 P3 | ecosystem: Host-associated > Arthropoda: Insects > Digestive system > Gut ...
ACCCGCGGCAAAACGCGGCCTGCCGGACGGATGCGCGGGCAAGCGCGCGCTGGTAATCGGCGCGGGAACCATAGGCAACGTGACGGCGCAGAGCTTGCGCGCGCTGGGGGCGGAGGACGTAATTATCACAGACGTTTCGGAGTTCAAGCTGGAGCTCGCCCGCAAGTGCGGGATCGCAAACGCGGTCAACCCGTCGAATACCGATCTCGCGAAGTACGTCGCGGAAAAATTCGGGCCTGACGGGGCCGACGTGATATTCGAGTGTACGGCGTCCGAGGCGGGAACCAACCAGACGCTGGACATAGCGCGCAAGGGAACTGTGATTGTCATCGTGGGCGTGTACGGTCATCACGTCAACACGAACATGGGAAACGTACAGGATCGCGAGTATTCGCTTGTGGGAACCCTGATGTACCTGCACGAGGATTACGAGGACGCCATCCGCTTTTTGCGGGAGGGCAAAGTCGATCTCAAGAGTCTTATCACAAACGAATTCCCGCTCGATAAAACCGCCGAGGCATACCGGTACATCGAGGAAAACAGGGATAAAGTCCAGAAGGTTATCATAACCGTTTAGGAGACAGGCCCGGAGATGAAAGGTGAAATAGGAGTCTGCGTGGTGGGAGCCGGGCGCGCCGGCATGATTCACGCGGTGAACTTCCGCAAAAACGTTCCGGGAGCGCGTCTCGTTGCCGTCGCCGATCCGATGGATGAAAACCGCAGGGCCGCCTGCAGCGAGTTGGGCCTGGACATATGTTACAGCGACTACAGGGATGCTCTCGCGAATCCCGATATTCACGCGCTGGTGGTGGTCGCGCCGACGGCTTTCCACAGAAATATTGTGGTCGAAGCCGCCGCGGCGGGCCGTCACATACTATGCGAGAAGCCGATGGCCATCAACGAGTCGGAGTGCATAGAGATGATTCAGGCGGCAGACAGGCACGGCGTCAAACTCCAGATTGGGTTCATGCGCCGCTTCGACGCGGGATTCAGGCGAGCCAAGGAGATAGTTGAGAGCGGGGCGATAGGCGATGTGGTTATGGTTCGCTCCAACACGCGAGGCCCCAGCATTCCGCAGCCGTGGATGTACGACATTGCGAAGTCCAACGGCCCGCTCGCGGAAGTTAACAGCCACGACATCGACACCCTGCGCTGGTTCACGGAGAGCGAGTTTTCGAGCGTGTACGCGATTGGCGGAAATTTCCGCTCGCCGCAGGCTCGGGCCGAATTCCCCGACTTCTACGACAATGTGGCGCTGACCGCCTCGTTCGAGAACGGATGTCAGGGGATGATCGACGGAGCGCAGGGAGTGGGATACGGATATGACTCGCGCGCGGAGATACTCGGCGCAAAGGGCTGCGTGTTTGTCGGCAGACTGCGGGAACATTCCGTGGTAACCTGCACGGCGGATTCAAATGAGGGCGCCTATCCCGTGGTGCGCAGTTGGCGGCAGTTGTTCGAGCCCGCGTACCTCGCCGAGGACATTGCGTTTATCGACTGCATAACAAACGATACGCCGCCTCAAATCACCGGAGCGGACGGACTGATGGCGGTTCGCGTTGTGAACGCCGGCAACCGTTCAATAATAGAAAAGCGGATTGTGCAAGTTTCCACGAAAATTTAACGAAGCCTCCGACCGGGAATATTTCCGGAGCAATGAAAAATTTATCGGCGATTACTTTAGATTAAGGGATAATTTGTCAGGAGGAAATGCCAATGCTGGCGGCCAGATTATTCGGTAAAGAAGATTTGAGAATTGTGGAAGTTCCCGTTCCTTCGACCGGCGAAGGAGAGATTCTTGTGCGCGTGAAGGCCGGGACGCTGTGCGGAACCGACCTGCGAATGTACCGGAACGGCGCGGCGGGCGTCGATGAAGATCACCCGCTGACACTGTGCCATGAATTTGCCGGCATAGTAGAGGATATCGGAAGCGGATCAACCCACCTCGAACGCGGAGAGAGGGTAAGCGTCGCCCCTAACATCGGGTGCGGCGTATGTGACAGATGCGTCTCGGGGAATAGCCACCACTGCAAAAAAATGACGGCCTTCGGAATTCACATGGACGGCGGGTTCGCCGAATTCGTGAGAATCCCCAAGGAAGCCGTGAACAACGGAAACGTCATGCCGATAGCGCCCGGCGTCAGCTTCGCCGCCGCCGCCGCGAACGAGGCGTTCTCATGCGTCTACAACGCGTTCGAGCGATACGGCGTTAATCCGGGCGACACGGTCGTGATAATCGGCGCCGGGGCGATCGGACTCATGCACGCCAAGCTCGCTCTGATGTCCGGAGCGGCAAAAGTAATTATAAACGACCTCTCGCGAACGCGCCTTGATGAATGCGCCGCCATTGAACCGCGTATCATCACGGCCGCTGAAAATCTGTCCGAATTTGTTTCGGACATGACCGGAGGAAACGGCGCGGACGTGGTCGTAACAGCTTGCAGCGTCGCCTCGGTTCAACAGGATGCGTTTGTCCTTGCCGGTCTGGACGGGAGAGTAAACTTCTTCGGCGGACTGCCCAAGGGGCAGGAATTTGTCCGGCTCGACACCAACGAGATTCATTACAAACAACTCTCCGTCACGGGCACGACGAAATCATCTCACGCGCACTACCGCCGTACGCTCGACCTTATCGCGAGCGGGCTTGTCGACATCGAACCGTTAGTTACTCACTCATTCGGAATAAAGGACGCCGCCCGCGCTTTCGATAACGTCTCCGGAGGGGTTGGACTTAAACAAGCGGTCATTTTCTAAAGGAGGACGCCTATGAATTATCTGATAGGAATTGATCTCGGAACTCAGGCGACAAAAGCGAGCCTTTGCGACGAGCGTGGAACCATACTCGCCGAAGCCGTCCAGGAATCCAGTCTTATACATCCGGAACCGGGAGCTGTCGAACAGGATCCGGAAGAGATGCTCGGCTCCGCGCTTAATACGATTAAAGAAGTGGTGGAAAAATCCGGAGTCTCGCCGTCTGACGTGGCGGGAATCGGTATTGACGGTCAAATGGCCGGACTGCTGGCGGTCGACAGGTCGGGACTTGCCGCGATACCGTACGACAGCTGGCTGGATACAAGATGCGGAAAGAGCCGCCATGCGTTTCTGGACTTCGGCGAGGAGCGGACGATAGAACTGACCGGCGCGCCGGTAACTTACGCGCACGGCCCAAAGATCGTATGGTGGAGGGACGAGCGCCCGGAGGCGTACAAGAATATACACAAATTCACGCAGCCGGGTTCCTACTGCGCGATGCGCATGTGCGGTCTGTCCGGGGACGACGCTTTTATAGATCACACGTATCTGCACTTCTCGGGCTTCGCCGACACGGCAAATAAACGCTGGTCCGACGAACTTGCGGATGGCGTCGGAATCGACAAGTCGAAACTCCCGCGAATCCTTCGGCCCTGGGACAAAGTCGGCGCCGTCACCGCCGAAATGGCGTCTCGATGCGGATTGACCCAGGGAACGCCGGTCGTAGCCGGTTGCGGAGACAGCGCCGCCTCGACGTTCGGAGCCGGAATCATCCGCGAAGGACTGATGATAGATGTGGCGGGAACGGCGTCAATACTGGCTTGCGCGGTGAACTCTTTCGCGCCGGACAAAAAACATAAAACGATCATGTTCTGTCCCTCAGTCGTCGAAGGTCTTTACACACCCATGGCCTATATAAACGGCGGCGGAATGTGCCTCAAATGGTTCCGCGACGACGTAATGGAGGGGAAATATTCTTACGCTGAACTTGGCGCGATGGCGGCGTCCGTGCCGCCCGGGAGCGATAACCTTTTATTCCTTCCCCACTTCTCCGGCCGGGTCTGCCCAAATGATACGCTGGTACGCGGAAGCTACGTCAACTTATCGTGGAAACACAGCGCCGCTCACATGTACCGCGCTATTATGGAGGGCATAGCGTACGAGTACGGAATTTATTTCGATATTATCAACGAGCTCGTGCCGAACCTTAAACTCGACGTGGTGATCGGTTCGGGCGGCGGAGTGAAGAGCGATTTATTCACGCAGATAAAAGCCGACGTTCTCGGGACTCCGTTTTCAAAAAGCCGCGCGGCGGACACGGCGGCGCTCGGCTGCTGCGCGATAACGGGCTACGGGGTCGGGCTCTGCGGCAGCCTTACGAGTCTCGTCACCGCGCCCACCGAGACACGGATATATCCGAACGCAGAACTGTACTATCATTACAACGCACGCAAGGAAATTTACGCCGAAATTATTGAAGACTTACATGGCGTTTACGGCAAGTTATTGTCACTGTAAAAGCAGGAATTGACGGAGGTGTTTTAAAATGAGAAAAGCCGTTTGCGTACCCGTTTATTTCGGAGCGGCGATTGAGCGTGAGCGCAGCGAATTTGAACAGCAGCTTGCGCGGCTTAAAGAAATGTACTCGGACGTCGCGGAATTCGCGGCGCCGGTTCGCGTTGGAGACGAAATCCCCCAGGCCGACGCTGTTGTGTTTCCACAGTTGATAGGAGCGGCGTTCGCGGAACGCGAGGCGCTTAAAAAGTACAATCTTCCGTTCGTGGTACTGACGTCGCGCTTCGGCACCGTCGAGATGTGGGACTGGGAGATTGTTTCATTCCTGCGCGGAGAGGGGCTCCCGGTATTCTCGCCGTACGATATGGAACTCGCCCGCGTGATACTGCGCGCGATCGCCGCCCGCGCGTCACTGCGCGAGGGCGCGAAGTTCGTTATGTTCCAGGACAGCCCGGGGGAAGGAATGCAGGCGTACATCTTCAAGCGCTTCTACTGGTGGGAGAAGGAATGCACGGAAAAAATGGAGCGCGCTTTCGGCATGAAGCTGATCTACCGCAGCTGGAAGGAGGTCGGCGAGTCCGCCCGGGCGGTGAGCGACGAGCGCGCGAGAGAGGTTTGCAGGGATTGGAACGTGAACATGGAAGACCTCCCCGAAGCTGATTACCTGAGATCCGTGAAGCTGTACGTCGCGATCAAAGAAGTTCTGGATGAAATAGGAGACGTGGCCGGGGTTGGGGCCAACTGTCTCAACGAGTCATTCAACTGCGACACAACGCCCTGCCTCGCGTGGAATATGCTGTTCGAACGCGACGGCATTATTTGGGCATGCGAGGGCGACACGCTGACGATGCTGAGCACGTACATTCTCTACAACGCGCTGAAATCTCCGATGATGATGACCAACATCTATCCGTTCCTCGTCGGAATGGCTGCCCTGGCCCACGAGAAGATCGACAAATTTCCCGACATCAGCGACCCGGCAGACCACGCGCTTGGCGTACACTGCGGCTATTTCGGATTTGCCCCGAGGAATTTCTGCACGCGCTGGACGCTCCGTCCCAAGGCGCTTGAAATAGTGGACGAACACGCTACGGTAGTCGATTGCGAATTGCCGAAAGGTTCGGCGACGCTTGCCAAGATATACGCGGATTTTAAAAAACTCAGCGTAATAGACGCCGAGATAGAGGATTACGTCCAATATCCCGGCTCTGACTGCCGCAACGGCGCGCTGATCCGCTGGAATGACGGCGAGCGAATCATGGACGAATTGTGCAGTCACCACGCGATTTTGATTTCGGGAAATCAAAAAGCGCGTCTGCTTCAGATCGCAAAAGTATTCGGCTGGGAGACTGTCACTTTTTAGAAAAATTCAAGCAGTCGATCTTGCCCATGTCAATGTGGCAGTAGCCATTAGGGTTTTTCTCCAGATATTTCTGGTGATATTCTTCGGCGTCGCTGAAATTTTCCAGCGGTTTAAGCTCAGTTGCCAGAGGCTCGGAATATTTTTTTTGAATTTCCTCGAAAACACCCGACGCTGTCTTGAAATCCTCCGGGCGCACATAGTAAACGCCGGTTCGGTATTGGATTCCGGAATCATCCCCCTGCCGATTCACGCTGACCGGATCGATCACCTCAAAGAACGCCCTCAATATAGAAACTAACGACACTCTGTCAGGATCATAGCGAACCGCAACTGTCTCGGCGTGTCCCGTCGCGCCGGTACACACTTCCTCGTACGTCGGGTTTTTGACGCTCCCGTTGGCGTATCCGACGCGAGTCTCCACGACGCCCGGTATCTCCAGCATAAAGGCTTCAACGCCCCAGAAACATCCCCCCGCGAGATATATCAACATTGATAATTCTCCTTCCATCGTTTATCCAAAACTCTTTAAACTCAAAAATTTTTCCAACCGGAATGATATTCATCCTAAAAAAATTATAGCGTCTTGCGCCCGGATATGGTATATATTGAAAAAACAAATACATTGATCGCGGGTCTCCCGCGCGGAATGGTATTCGTCGAAACGAGGGATACGATGGCCGGCGCGGGACGATTGAAAAATCATCATGCCTGCCTGCGGCATAAAACTGGAGATATACATTATGAAAACGGTTAAAAACTTCTATTTTATTCTCGGGATATCGCGCGACGCATGTAAAACTGAAATCGACGCCGCCTACGAAAGCTGGAAAGCCGCGGCGGCGGACGACGAGTATCAGGCGTTAATGGCGGCGGAAAAAGCAGAGGCGTACGAGCACCTGTCCGACCCGGAACTGAGAAAACAACATGACGAGCTGCTCGGTGCGCCGTCTTATGTGAGCGTCGGCGGCGGCAATGTTCATCATTTCAGATCCGCCGAAGCGGGTGTGGCGGTTCAAATAGAGTTCAACAGGCAACTCAAAAAACAAAAGGCCTTACGAAATCTCGTAAGAACGGCAACGGCGGCGCTGATACTCATAGCCGTCGTGGTTTTTGGGATCAGGTACCTGGATAAGTTCTTCTCCAAAGCGCCGACGCTTCCTGACGCTTCATCGGCAGTCAACGCGCAAAGCGCGATAATACCGATTCCGGAACCCGAACAAGCCGCTCCCTCCGCCGAGACGACTACCCGGACGGGAACTACGCGCGGCGCTCAGTCGGTTATAACCACGTACGCCATCCCAACCGGAGGCGTGGTAATAAGAGAGCGCGCTCAGTGCCGGCCACAGCCTTCGTTCCTTTCGCGACCCACTTCCACAATGCGCAGGGACACGGCAATATTGGTCACCGGAGAGACACGCGACGAAAACAGAAACCTCTGGTACCACGTCAAAACGTCACAATTCGAAGGCTGGGTCTCAGCCGGGGATGTGCAAATTTATAAGTAGTCAGATATTTCCGGCATAGACATATTTTAACGAAGCCAGGGCGATTTCGCGGAAACGTTTTATCAAGCCTGCGTCGGTGGGAGCGGCGCTGTATTGATACGCGGGGTGATATCGCGATACGTGAAGCGGTATATCCGACGACACTTCCGATATCCACGACGCCATATCCGCGAAACGCTCCTCCGAGTCGCTTATTCCGGGTACCACGAGGTTGGTTACTTCCACGTGAACTCCGCCGTCAACGAGCCGCCGGACGTTCCGCGTCACAACATCGAGCGACCCGCCGAGTTTTTTGTATGTCTCTTTGCTCCACGCCTTAACGTCTATGTTCATCGCGTCGACATGCCGTACCGCTTCCTCGCACACGGCTTCGCTGAACATTCCGTTCGTGACCATCACCGTCGCTATGCCCCGCTTTTTCAGTATCGGCGACGCCTCGAAGATATACTCCGCCTGAAGCGACGGCTCGTTGTAAGTGTAAGCTACCGCCTCCAGCGACGAACCCGCCGCAAGTTCGGCGAGTTGCTCCGGCGTTATCTCACGCTCGCGAATATTTCCCATAGGGTGGGCGATTGAGTGATTCTGACAGAAGGGACAGGCCATGTTGCAATGCAGGCCGCCCAGCGACAGAATATAACTGCCCGGACGCCATCGGCGCAGCGGTTTTTTTTCGATTGGGTCGGACGCCACAGAGACGAACTTACCCAGATGCGGCGACGCAAATCCGCCGTCAGAGCCGTTAAAAAATCCGCGCGCACCGCAAGTGCCCACCGTACCATTGCGGATTCTGCATTTGTGAAAACATAATCCGCATATGACAGCCGCCCCGTCGCTCGCGAGGCGCCACCACCCGGCTTCCCGCCACTTCCTTCCGCTCAATTTGCTAAAAACTCGGGATACCTGTCAACGGAGAAACGCTCTATAGCGATACCGCTCATGTCGAATATTCCAGCTTTGCGGCAAGCGATTTCCAACTGCTGTTCGACAGTATCCACTCCCTCAAGATCAGGAAGCAGAACGCCGCGGCTCATTCCCTTCGACACAATAACACCCCAGCGTTTCGCATCCAGCAGGCTTCTGTCCGCTATCGGCTCGGGAGCGCCGAGTATGTCGACGGAAAACTGTACTGATTCCAACTCAGCTTTGGTTATTGCGGGAAATCTTAGATCCCTGGTTGAGGCCGAGACGGCATTTTCGATTATCTCCCTGTCGAGTGACGGCTGGAAGGGAATGATTGTCCCGATGCAGCCGCGAAGAACGCCGCTCGTCGTCTTGATCGTGACGAAACAGCCTCGCCGCATTTCCCACAAGGTATTGTCGGGATCTACTTCCGCGCCCGCGAAGGGCAGGCGCTCCCCGCCAAGGTGACGCTCCACCGTAAGCCTCGCGAGAGCGGTATAAGGATGCGATTTTTTTATTTCCTGTTCACTGCTCATTGTGTTCACCTCCGGGCGCTCAGCTTGTCCACACGGCGTTGCAGTATCCCACTCCGAAAGGGCCCTCGTAAGACAACACTTCGGTAACGCCGCCAAGTTCAGATACCATGCCCAGCATCGCCAGCGCCGATCTCATGCCGCACTCGCCTGCTTCCTCTATCAAATTGGGCGACAATTCCATCACAGGGGCCGGATCCGTCCTCTCCAGCGCATCCACGACCGCCTTGTCGAATACCGCTCCCGCCGTGCTGTACCCCGACGGAGCTCCGGGCTTGAGCCGGTGCGACAAATCGCCGCTCGCCAGCAAACCCCATTTTTTTCCGTCGTCGAACGACGCCAAAGCCTCGCCGAGCTTGACTGACGTCTCTCTGTCCATACCTAGGGGGCTTGATAAGATCACCTCCGGCAATTCTCCGTAACATTTCCTCAGGAAGTGAAGAGGAACGCAGGAGCCTTGATCGCGGTTCAAATCCCCCGACTCCGTTATGCCGGTCGGTATGTCCTTCGAGCCCAGATATTCGATCAGATGATCCACACATGAAACAGGGATGTGAAGCTCGAAGTTTGCCTCAGTCGTTCCGAACGCGGATAACCCTCCCTTTACGAGTCTCGATGTGTTGACCGCGAACGCGCGAAACGCGTAAGATTGATGTGGCGAGAGGAGAAGTATCCTGTGAGGAACACGCTCACGTATGCGATCCAGCAGGGACGCGACTCCTTTCAGAGTTGCCGACGCCTCCCGTTCGCGCCCGCCCCCAACTCCCGGAACAATGATGGGAGGATGCGGCATATAAGCCGCCCACAACCACGCCATGTTATTCGCACCCCCTTTTGATTTTTGTATATTATATAGCACAACGAATCTATAACAACAGGCGGGAGATTGCCGCCCATCGATATACGATAATGTTTGCTCATTTATTGTTTTAAGGTATGATTGGCTGGTTGAGGCGATGAAAATGAAAAACCCGGAAGTTATAGTTCTCAAACTAGACTGTTCATCCGTGAAAAGAGGCCCTATTCATCCGGTTGTGTTATGTGACGAGTATGATCGAATACTCGTGGACTGCGGTTATCCGGGGTTTCTTCCCATGCTGGAGCGCGAGACGGCTTTCGCCGGCTTTGAGTTCGGCGAACTCACCGGCGTGGTAATAACTCACCCCGACGACGATCACTACGGCGCTCTGTACGAAATCAAAGAAAAATACCCTCATATACGGACGATGTCGTCAGAGTTCGACGCGCCGTACGTCGAGGGTAAAATCCCCCACTTTCGCATCTCGACGGGGTCGGAGAAATTCGCTTCGTTCACCGATGAAATGAAAGAGGAAGTTCTACGTTATCGCGAAAGATTGGAAAAGATAAAGCCCGTCAGGATAGACGGCGTTCTACGCGACGGCGATGTGAGGCCGTGGTGCGGAGGGACAAAAATCGTCTCCACACCGGGGCACATGCCGGGACATATATCGCTGTATGTCGTTCCGATGAAAACCCTTATCGCCGGCGACGCGCTGATATCGACTTACGGAAAGCTGCGTATTTCAAACCCGCGCTACGCCACTCATCCCAGAGAGGCGGAAAGAAGCGCGGAAACCCTGCTTGCGATGGACGTCGAAAAATACGTCTGCTACCATGGAGGAACAGTAATAAGATATCCCGACGGGAATCTGCGGTTTAATCCGGGAATCACTGAATAAATTTTCTTCCCGATATTCATCGGCAGTCCGGGTATCGGCCGTCGAAACAGGCAGTGCAAAGTGAATCCGACGGAAGGCCTATCGCCCCTATCATTTCCTCCTGACTCAGATAACGGAGTGAGTCCGCTCCGATCGACCGGGCAACATCCTCGGTTGTTTGTTTAGCCGCGACCAAGTCGCGGTTCGACGGGGTATCTATCCCATAAAAACAGGGATATCGCACAGGCGGCGACGAAATTCGCAGGTGAAGCGCGCACGCGTCGCACTCCCTTATCATCGAGACCACAAGCCCTGCTGTAGTTCCTCTGACCAGCGAGTCGTCAACCAGCACAACTTCCTTGTTCCGGAAAAGTTCGCCGCAGGGATTGAGTTTTATCCGAACGCCGAGTTCCCTCACCTTTTGCGTCGGCTTGACGAAAGTACGCCCGACGAACCTGCTGCGCACCACGGCGGACTCGTACGGCATTCCCGAAGCTTCCGAATATCCCAGTGCGGCGGTGGTGCCGCTGTCGGGAAGGCCTGCGACGAAATCAGCCTCGGGAATATCTTTTGAAGCTAGCTTCCTCCCCATCTCCTGTCTCGCTTTATAGACCGACCGGCCCCCTATCACGCTGTCGGGCCGCGCGAAGTAGACGTATTCGAACGAGCAGAGCCAATGTCTGTCAGACTTAATCGGTAATCGGTACGACGAAGGGCCGGCTTCGTTGATAAGCACAACTTCGCCGGGCTCTATTTCCCGAATGAACGATGCGCCGATAAGACCGAACGCGCAGCTCTCGGACGCGACATAATAATTATCTCCGCGCCTGCCAAGTACGAGAGGGCGGAAGCCCCAGGGGTCACGCGCCGCGACCAGTCCCTCCTCCATCAGGACTACGAGGGAGTACGCTCCGCGCGCTTCCGCCAACGCGTTTTGCAGCGCGTCGAAGGGCTTGAGTTTCGGCTGGTGGGCCAGCAGTTGAAGTATGGCCTCTGTGTCGCCGGTCGATTGGAATATTGCCCCTCGGTTTTCCAAAGTGGTTCGAATCTCGTCGAAATTGGTAAGGCTGCCGTTATGCGCTATTGCAACGGGACCACGCGCATAATTTGCGCAGATAGGCTGCGCGTTTTGCAGCATCGCGCTTCCGTTCGCGGCATACCTGACGTGCCCGATAGCTGATTTTACGGGCGCTTCGGACAGAGTCGACTGACTCAGAGCCTCATGAACGAGCCCCATCCCCTTTATCGAGTTCACACGTCCGTCGCCGTCTATCCACGCCACGCCCGCCGATTCCTGTCCTCTATGCTGCAATGCCGAAAGACCGAGATAAATTTCCTCGGCGATAAAATCACTCCGGCTGTACGCGCCAAACACGCCGCACATCAGAGATTCTCCTTCATATCAGTCTGACCACTATCAGAACCGTTTCAAATCCGTCGGGCTCACGGCCCGGAATTTCCTTTATCCTGACGTATTCACCGTGAGATAACCCGGCGTCCTGAAAATTCATATCGCGTTGCCTCCCCTGAAAATTATAATTTAATATTATCAGAGAAATACATCTAATTGTCAATTAATTGGATAAATAATAGTATCAGATAATCATAAATGTAAATAAAAAACAGACAAAAAACCGGGGACGGAATTGCAAATCCCCGGGCATGGAATAACATCAGGCTGTTTCCGTCTAAAATTTGATTAATACGGCTCCGGTCCCTGAACCACTTCGGTTTCGGCGTCCGCCGACCACACCTGGAACGCGGGGTTGTAGCACCTCGCGTTGGCATATCCCGCAAGGCGGAGTATCATTGTCATGAAACCCGCGCGCACGCCGGAAGTGTCATAGCAGATTATAGTCTGGTTTTTATCGGTGAGTCCCGCTCCCTCAAATAACTCCGCGAGCTGATCCTCCGGGAGGATCGTGAAGTCGGAGGTATACACCTGGGCCCATGGCAGATTAATCGCGCCGGGAATATGCCCCGGGCGGCGCTCGCCGAAGGGGCGGATCTGACCGGTGTATTCCTGGATGCTGCGAACGTCAATCAATTTTATTTCGGGATTGTCGAAATTTTCCCTCATCCATGCATGATCAACGATGTACGACCCGTCAAACTCCCCCGTGAATGCGACCGGCCTGTTGACCGTCGTTGTATCTGACGTCTGCCCCCCGGCAGCGCGATACACGGTAAAACCTCCGTCCATAATTAACGCGTTCCGCACGCCCGACATGCGCAGAATCCACATGACCCATCCCGCGTTGCCCCAGTCGCCGCCGTCACCGTACACTACCACAGTCTTAGCGCCATCGATACCGAGATCGCCGATCTTCTTCGCCATTTCCGCGTGCGGCAGCACGGCGCCGTAAGTCTGGTCGCCGGGCTGGCCCTGCATACTGACGAAGTAAGTCCACTCGGCGTTCATTGCTCCGGGTAAGTGACCTTGCTGCCCCTTGTAAAGCGCCTGAGCGCGGGCGTCAATCAGCACAACATTATCCAGATTTGCCTTGACCCACTCGGCGGTGGTGAGAAGAGACTGATAAGTCTCCAAACCATCCGAAGCCGCCGCCGATCCGGCGAACAAAGACGGCGCTGACAGGAGGCACATGAGTAAAAGAACTTTCGCTGTTTTCAACAATTTCAATCTGCATCAGACTCCTTATCGTGAGTTTTGTTTAACGCTCTCGACGGTGATTATAACATTCAGTATCGTAAAATTATATAAGTGAAATATACTGGTGCGATAAATCGAAACCGCGCTTCAACCGGAAACTGAGATCGCCGTCTTGAAAAAAGAGGGGAAGTTACTGAATCAAGCTGATGATTCTGCGTTGTGTCTGATTGGCTTGCCCGGCTACCGACATCGGCGCCCTAGACAATATTTTTGATTTTGTGTATTCGATTATAACGCGAGCGGATTCGGTATCCGTTAAGCGTGAGTCTGAAGCGCTGAGATTCGATCCCGCCGCTTCGAGACCGTTGTATCGATCCTCGCCGCGAACGTCTGACGATACCCGCCACACCGACTTTATTAATTTCGACGTGACATTTGACAGGTCCCGCAAAATACCTGTTTTCCCGAAAGACGGCGGAATCGCGTTCATCCCATATCGACCCCATCCGCAACTTCATTGAGCGCGCGCTTTAGTTCGAATGTAAATTTTTCCAGAGCTCCGTCCAATTCCGGCGTCCTGCTTCCGCCCTTGGCTATTTGCTCCAGCGCAAGACTCGCCCCCAGAAGAGCTTCCGCGCCCAAGTTGCCGGCCAGCCCCTTCATCGTATGCGTCAGATGAACGGCGTCCTCAAAATTATTCTCATTAAACGCCGTCGAAATTTTTTCCTCGAAACCGACGTATCCCGCCGCGAACTTATCAAGCAGCCTCTTATAGAGGTTTTTGTTGTTCATTAAACGCCCAAGGGCATCAGGTACATTAAATGCCGAGTCAGCCATACAATAATCATCACCTTCACCAGAGTATTAATTTCGTTAATAATAATTGATTATAGCATAATTGTAACAGTTAAGTTATACTTTTCCCACCATTCTTTGACGTATTATCAGCATTATCGGCAGACGTTTTCTCTGAGCGTATTTATTACGCTCTCATCCGCTCCCGTTTTGTATAGCGCGGCACGTGTCGTGTGAGCCGCCGTTACGATAAATAAATAGGTCACCCCGCCCGGTTTCGCGCCTTAGTCCCAAAAGCCTTCGCGGCGGCAGCCGCGACTTTACAGCCGACGACGATAACAGAAGCGGCTTTCGTCCCGAAGGTTTCAACCGTTGACGCCACAGTGTCATAAATCGCTTCCCGCCCGGCGTTCATACAAGCCCTTATATCGCGCTCGCCACCGTCGCACCCGCCTCGGCAAAGACCTCCCATACACGCGCGCATGACGTTTGTACCAACGTTTATTTTCGAGATACCCTTCGCGATGGCGGCCATGACCTGATCGTCGGGAGTGCCGGAACCGCCGTGAAGCACCAAAGGCTTGTCCACAGCGGCGTTGATCTTCTCCACCAAGTCGATCCTGAGACTTGGATGATGTTTATAAACACCGTGCACCGTTCCCACGGAAACTGCCAGGAAATCGACGCCGGTCTTCTCGGAAAATTCCGCAGCCGACTTTGGATCCGTGTAAACTATGTCGCTTTCCCGGCTTTGCGTCGTTACGTTTTCGCCGCCGGGCACGTGCCCAATTTCCGCCTCTATCGGGATGTTCATCGCGCGCGCCATCCTGGCAACCTCGGCTGTACGCGCCATATTTTCCTCGAACGGTAAGGCCGAGAAATCAATCATGACGGAGTCGAATCCCAACTTCAGGGCTTCGGCCACCTCCTCGTAGGTACGGCCGTGATCGAGATGAATTGCGACAGGCGTCGCGGCGTCGCGCGCGATGACCTCAATGCCTCGAAACAGCGGTTCCATGCCCATGTGCTCTATGGCGTCGTAAGCCACGCCCAGCAGTATCGGAACATTGAGTTTCTCGGCAGCCGACACGATACCTCTTGTGACCTCAAGGTTGATCGTATTGTAAGCCGGCACCGCGTAACGGTTTTTATGCGCATCCTCAAGAAGAACGGCGGTCGAAACTCTCATCTTAAAAGTCTCCTTTTTAGCGGGATATTTTAAATTACGTAAATATTATACCGCATGAGGAGAATTGAGAAAGGAGAATTAATTCATCAATTCTCAATTATTTCTTTATTTTTTAAACCTATACCCTGCCCCCCATACGGTTTGAATGTGGACGGGATCGGATGGATCGCGCTCAATTTTTTCACGCAGCCTGTTTATATGGACAGCGACCGTCGCAACATCTCCCAGCGCACCCATGCCCCATATTCTCTCGTAAAGCGTCTCCTTGCTGAACACCACGTCCGGGTTTGAGGCAAGGAATAACAGCGTCTCGTACTCCTTGTTCTTGAGATCTATCTCGCGCTCGTCCACGAAAACCCTGCGGGATTTTGGATTTATCCGCAAGCCGCCCATTATTATCTCGCCGTCGTACGAGGGCTGCATTCCCGTAAGACGCTCGAACTGGGCGAGGTTCGCCTTCACCCTCGCGACGAGTTCCGTCGGCGAGAACGGTTTCGATATATAATCGTCCGCGCCCAGACCGAGGCCGCGTATCTTGTCGGATTCCTCGGTCTTAGCGGTCACCATCAGTATTGGCACGCTGACCGAGGCGCGTACCCGCTTGGTAATTTCCAAACCGTCGAGTCCCGGAAGCATCAGATCGAGCAAAATCAGGTCATACCTGCCGGACAACGCTTCGCGCAGCCCATCGTTTCCGTTGGAAGCAATAACGCACTCCATCCCGTTTATCTCAAGAAAGTCGCGCTCTATTTCCGCTATGGATACGTCGTCTTCAATTATCAATATTTTTTTCGCGGACAATCACCGTCACCTCACACAACTCTCCGGTATGCTTATCACAATCTTCAACCCGCCCTCCGCTGCGTTTTCCGCCTCAATATTGCCGCCGAACTGCCTGATTATCTTCGCCGCTATGGCGAGCCCGAGACCGCTGCCGCGGCCTGGGTTGCTGCGGGCCTCGTCGCTCCGGTAGAACAGATCCGGCAGTTTGCTTAGCGCCTCCTCCGGAACGCCGGGGCCGTCGTCGGTCATCGTAAGCGCCGCCCAGCCTCCCTCGCGGGTAACGCGGACGGCGATTTGCCCCCGCTCCCTGTTTTTGTACTTCAGGCTGTTCTCGAAAATATTTATCAGCGCGCGCCGGATTTGCATCGCGTCTATGTTGACGAACAGATCCGCGTCCGCGATCCGGGTCTCGATATCCAAACCGCGCTCCCGGTACTCGTCCGATACGCCGGAAGTAATCTCAAGGACAACCGTCCCCAGATCCACACGCTCTATGTGGTAGGGAAACCCGCCAGTGTCGAGCTTCGAGAACAGAAAGAGCTGCTCTATTATATGCTCCAGATCGCCGGCTTTGTCCCTTATCGTGTCCACGTACCTCTTTCTCGCCTCGGGCGTGGAGGCGACGCCCTGCTCCAGACCCTCGACGTAAGCCTTTATCGACGTCAGAGGCGTCCGAAGATCGTGTGAGATGCCTGCGATCAATTCCCTGCGGCTCTGCTCGTCACGCGCCTTGGTCTCGGCAGCAGACATCAGGTGACCCGCCATTTGGTTGAAATCGGCGCATACGGAGGTAAATTCGTCGGAGTCCCGGTATTCGATCCTGTAATCGAGATTGCCGTCGCGTATCTGCCGGACGCCGTTTGAAAGTATGCCAAGCGCACGCAGTATCCGCTTGAACACAAATCGAGTGAGGAACAGATTTGTCAGGAGCACCATGACCGCGGCAGCCGCGAAAGCCGCGACCATGCCTATGTACATCACTGTCCTGTAGCTTGTGTAGTTTGGCTGCATCTCGACAAATCGCATATCCTCGTAAAACACGACCCTATGATCCCCGGCGGTGCGCGCCCTGGCTGTGACGCGACCGAATATCGCGCTGTCGCCGGATGCGGCGAGCACATGATTTGTAACCTCATCTTCCGGCGTGATCTGTACCGGAACAAGGTTTTCCCCCTCCCTGAAAATCATTATGACCTGACCGTTTTCGGCGTATCGTTCGTTAAATTCGCCGGCTTCGCGCATCATCATCTCAATCTCTCCGCCGCCCTCAACCCAGCGGTTAACGGCGTCGTTCGCAACGCCCACCGCTTCCATGTATGGACCCCCTGCCCTCGCGCGTCCTTCAAAACCGGCGAGGATTGCAAATACACGCAAGCCGCCAAAGTAGACCGCTATACCGACCGCGACGGGAATCAGCCACATTAGCATGTTGGAAATATAAAGGCGGTGTTTTATGTTCATTTATTCAAACCTCAACGCATCTATAGGGCGCAGAGTGGAGGCTTTCCACGCGGGCCAGAAGCCGAAGAAGACGCCGACGAAGCAGGAAAACCCGACCGCCAGCATCACGGCTCCTCCCGACACCGTCGTCGGCCATCTCAAAATCTGCGACACTCCATGCGACGCGCCCCAACCCAGCAGTATCCCGATGATCCCGCCCGCGAGCGACAGGAGCATCGCTTCGAGCAGGAATTGTATCCTAATGTCGGACGCCCGCGCGCCGATTGCCATGCGGATGCCTATCTCTCTGGTTCGCTCCGTGACAGAGACAAGCATTATGTTCATAATTCCTATGCCGCCGACTATCAGCGATATCGACGCCACGGAACCCAGCAGGAGAGTCATCACCCGCGTCGTCTGCGAGAGGGTATTTATCACGTCGGTCATATTGCCAAGGTTAAAATCGTCCTCGCCGCCAGGGGGAATCCGGTGGCGCTGGCGCAGGAGAGCGGCGATCTCGTCCATCGCGCTCGGAATCATGCTGGCGTCACGGGCCTGTACGTAGGCCATCGCGATCGAATCCGGCAGGCCGCTACGAGAGAGGCTGCGCTGGGCTGTAGTGATCGGCACGACAATAACGTCGTCCTGATCCGGACCCATGGCGGACTGTCCCTTGGCTTCGAGTACGCCAATGACATCGAACGGGAGGTTCCTGACGCGTATGGTGCGCCCAATTGGGTCTGAATCTCCAAACAGCTCGCGCGCCACAGTCGAACCCAGCACGGCGACCTTGGCGGCGCTTCTCTCGTCCACATCATCGAGCAACCGCCCCGAGTCCAGCCTGTAATCGCGTATGGCAAAAAACCCCTCGGTCGTTCCGTTGATCTGCGTCGACCAGTTTCTGTTCTCGAATATCACCTGCGCCCCGGTATTGACCATTGGAGCGACCGCGCCTATGGACCAGCACTCCTCCTCTATCGCCCTGATGTCCGACAGGGTAAGGCGCCCGCCGCTGCCGGCCCCTAGACGTACCCCGCCGGTGCTTGGCGCGCCGGATCGGATCATTATCAGGTTCACGCCCATCGACGAGATAACGCCCTGCATCTGTCCACTCGCCCCGTTTCCAACCGCAATCATCGCAATAACCGCCCCAACCCCGATCACAACTCCAAGCATCGTCAAAACCGAGCGCGTCTTATTAGCCCACAGGGACTTAATCGCCGTTCGAAAGACTTCGAACATTTATATCACCTCCCGCAAAAAGCGCTTCGGGTTTTTTTTCCTGTCATCGACGAGCCGTCCGTCTCTGAAATTCATCACGCGCGAAGCGTATTCCGAAATATCGTGTTCATGCGTTACCAAAACTATCGTGCGTCCCTCGCCGTTTATCTCGCACAGCAAATCCATTATCTCGACGCTGGTTTTAGTGTCGAGATTGCCGGTCGGTTCGTCGGCGAGTATTATCGGCGCCTCGCCCACGAGAGCCCGCGCTATCGCGACCCTCTGCTGCTGTCCGCCCGACAGTTGATTCGGCCTGTGTTTCAGGCGTGATTCCAGCCCGACGCGAGAGAGGCTCTCTCTCGCCCTGCGCGCTCGCTCGCGCGACGCCACCCCGGAGTACACCAGCGGAAGCGCCACATTGTCGAGTGCGGAAAGGCGCGGAAGAAGATTGAAACCCTGAAA
>Ga0099364_10005517_pt1 | contig 18743 bp, 12 predicted proteins | sample TergutTh196P3_FD_73070 | JGI IMG/M metagenome (GOLD analysis project Ga0099364, IMG submission 73070) | Microcerotermes parvus P3 segment gut microbial communities from Pointe-Noire, Republic of the Congo - Th196 P3 | ecosystem: Host-associated > Arthropoda: Insects > Digestive system > Gut ...
GCTTCGCCGCAAATGTGGATGTCAACACCTACGGCAACAGCCCCTATTCCACCATGGCCGCCAACCGGCGGGTGGTGTGCGACGGGCGGGGGAATACGTTTACCGCCGTGAATATTCCGCAAAAGCTGGAATGGCACGCGCCCGGCGGCGAAATCATAACGCTCTTCGACGAGCTGCCCGTGGGCCAGCTCAGCTACTACGACGGCTATGTCTATTTCAGCGATTATTACCTGCACGGCGTTGAGGGGAATTTTGATTCCGGGAATCTCTACCGTGTCAATATCAAGGAAAATGAGCTGGAGCCGGAGCTTATCTATGAGGCCCGCGTCAAGCGGGAGCGCTTCGCGGCGTTCCAGCTGAGCAACGGCTTTCTCTATCTCACGGGGAGCCAGGAGTTCTCCACCTTCGGCGTGAAGAAGGCGAATATCGACGGCGGAGAAATGCAGACCCTGCTGAGCAACAACAAGATCACCGCCGCCCAGGTAAACGGCAGTTCGATTTACTACCTGATCGGCAGCGATCTCTATCGTTCCCCCCTGCGCGGCGTCGGGCCGAAAAAGCTGCTGGAGAATGTGAAAAGCTTTGTTGTGGACGATAACGAGCGCGATGAAGCCGGCGGCATGATTGTTTTTTTGAAGACCGGTGAGCCGGGCTTGTTTGCGTATCATTTCCGCGACAGCCGGACATACGCCTTGGCGGATCAGGAAATCGAATCTATTATGGAAGATATCGCTCCCTCCAACAAAAGCTACTTCCAGCCGATGCTGGAAGGCGGACATCTCTACTACTTCACCCGGGAGGACCGGCGCGGTTCGGTATATCGCCGTTCGGCCGGTGGCGGTGAGCCCGAGCTCCTCTACGACTGGGAGATTCCGACCTCGCTGGATTAAAAATAATAAGAGGTGAACGAAGAAATAAAAAGCATAATAAAGAAAGCAATAAGTCGGCCGGCCGTACGCCGCGCGCTGATTCTGCTGCTCGTTTTTATTGGCCTGGGCAGCCTCCTGCTCGCGGCCAATCAGATCTATGCCCGCAAAAAAGAACAGGAGGCCGCCGTTCCCTCAGTGAAGCCGACGGTCATCACTACGCAGGCCCCCGGCAGCGGGGAATCCACGGCGCCCTTCGTTTCGCCCATTGATTTCAACGGCCTGCGGCAGGAAAACACCGACGCCGTCGCCTGGCTCACAGTGCCCGGTACGGCCATCGATTACCCCATTGTCCAGGCGGAGGACAACCAGTACTACGTGAACAACTCAGCCCAGAAGAAGGCCTCGAAGCACGGCGCGGTCTTCCTGGATTGCCGCAACCGCGCCGATTTTTCTGACTTCTACAATATTATCTATGCCCATAATATGCGCGACGGCTCCATGTTCGGCACGCTTATCCGCTTTAAGCAAAAGGATTTCTTCGACAAGCACAAGACCGCCGTGCTGCACACGCCCACAGACAGCTACGAGCTGGAAATCATCTCCTGCGCGGTGCAAAACGCCATGGGTGATTACTACATAAGCATCGCCTTTTTCACGCCGGAGGAACGGCAGGCGCACATCGACTATCTGCTGCGCACGGCGAAGCTCCGGCGCGATATTGCGCTTGGGCCGGAAGACCGCATCCTGATCCTCTCCACCTGCTCGTATGAGTTCGAGGACGCCCGTACGATTGTTGTTTGTAAATTCAAAGGAGAGTTCCCGTGAAATTTCACAGCAAAAGCATCACCATTCCCAAAGAAGAGCTCGGCGATGTTCTTATCTATGGCTTCGAGAGCGTGGGAAATCATATCATTCCGCCGCATTATCAGCCAAAGCGTTTTTCCGGCGATACCCTGCTGTGGCTGCTGCCCGCGAAGGAGCCCACGGACCAAAAGGCCGTGTGCGTGCGGGGCGGGGCCTATGAGGTGAAGACGGGCGCCAGGGGCGCGAGCGTGAAATTCATCGGCGGCTACACAAAGAAGGAATACCCCGCCGCCCGGCCCGCCTGCGACTTTCTGGGGCGGGCCTGGCAAATGGATATCCCGGAGGGCGACACCCTGCTCTATGCCTGCGCGCGCTTTTACTGGGATCATCAGCTGTGCCAGATCGCCGAGCGGACATACTTGCGCAAAAAGACGGATATCCGGGAGGGCTACGTGCTTTCCACCCTCAACAAGAAGGCTTACGCGGGCACCTACCCGGCGGTGGACCACGAGTTCCACTGGAAGGGCCGCTTCGCCGTGGGCGGGGCCGCCGAGGCAAGCCTCATCCGCCGCATGCTGGAGCTGCAGCTCAAGGTGATGCGCGAGGACAGAACCGGGCTTTCGAAAAATCTCTGCGCCGTGCAGCCCAACGGCAGCCGGGAATACAACGTCTGGCGCAAAAGCCGCGATGGCAGGGAAAAAGCCCAGATGTTCCGCGTCACGGCGAATATCGAATTCATCGAGGGCATGCACCTTTATTATAGAATGACGAAAGATCTGGATTTTCTGCGGGTGAACATCAACGCCATAGAGGCCAGCTGTGCCTATATTGAACGCTTCATCGGCAAGCACGACCTGCTGGAAAGCCACGTATACTACGAGGACCAGGTGATCAAGGACGGCTGCGCGGCGCAGGCGCAGTGCTTCGCCGTCAACGGCTTCCGCTTGATGTCGGAGCTGGAGCGGCTCCTGGGCCGCGGCGAAGAGGCGCGGCGCTATATCAATCTGGCGGACCGCCTTGGCCAGGCTGTGGTGCGCGAATTCCCGAAGGGCTGCTGGAGCGGGAAGGACGGCCGCTTCATCGACTGGATCGACAGCAAGGGCCGGACGCACGACCATATCCACCTGCTGGCCAACGAGCTGCCCGTTCTCTTCGGCCTGGCGGAGCCCGGGCAGGAGGGGCGCTGCGCGGAAACCCTGCGGCGGCACGAAGAGGTCCTTCAAAAGTTCCCCAGCTTCGTGGCGGCGAAGATTGAGGACTACACGCAGTCGGAGATCGGCAGCGGCGGGCCCTACGACCTGTGCGCCGCCGGGCGCTACTGGTGCTGGGACGCGGCCTATCTGGCCCATCTGCGGGACGGCGCGGCCCTCCGGCGGCAGCTGGATCAGGTGGCAAAGCAGGCCCGGGCCGACGGCTGGCAGATGGGCGAGCGTTATGACATGAATTACATCTATTACATTGATGAGCAGAACTGGCACGGCGCGTCGCTTTACTACGAATACCCCAACGTCTTCTGGCATGTGCTGGTCAACGATTATCTGGGCCTGAGCTATGGCTTCGACTGCGATTTGGTCGTGCGGCCCTTGTTCGGGGAGGGCACGGTCAAGCTCGACGCCTACGGCGTTGAATTTTCCATTCGCGATTCGCGATTCGCAATTCGCAATTTGAGCGGGCGGCCATTGACGGTGGAGCTGCCGCTGCTTGAGAAGAGAATTCAGCTGGAGCCCGGCGAACAGTTTGAAAGCCCCGCAGAATAAAAAAGCTTTGCATCTTTAGAATAAAAAAGCTTCGTATCTTTATAATTGAAAGGGTTTTCATCCATGACCAAAGAAGCTATTATACAAAGCCTGAAGAGCAACGGCCTGGTGGCGGTGCTGCGAGGCGACAGCCCGGAGCAGGCTGCCGCGCTGGCCGGGCGCTGCATCGAGGCGGGCATTCGCTGTGTCGAGATCACATTCTCCATTCCCTTCGCGCACAGAGCCATCGAAAGCCTTGCGGCGAAATACGGCGGGGCGATCACCCTGGGCGCAGGCACGGTGCTGGATGCCGAAACGGCGCGGACCGCCATTCTTTCCGGCGCGGAATTCGTGGTATCGCCCGCCGTTTCGGCGCAGGTGATCCAGGTGTGCAACCGCTATCGCAAGGTCAGCATGCCCGGCGTGATGACCGCTACGGAGGCGGTGGCCGCGTTGGAGCAGGGCGCCGATTTTCTAAAGCTCTTTCCCGGAGAAACCTTGGGGCCGGGCTTCCTTAAGGCCCTGCGGGGCCCTCTTCCTTTTGCGGAGTTCGCGCCCTCCGGCGGCGTGGAGCTGGGCAATATCAAGGATTGGTTCGCCGCCGGAGCCTCCTTCGTGGGCGTGGGCGGCAATCTGACCCGTGGGGATATCTCCGCCAACGCAAGGGCATATTTGGAGGCCGTAAAAGCGGCCCGGGAGTGAATATATGGAATTCCAAAAGCCATTCGTCGTGGGTATCGCGGGCGGCAGCGCCAGCGGAAAATCCACGCTCTGCGGCTTGCTCATGGAGGCCCTGCCCGGTTATGATGTGCTGGCCATTCACATGGACGACTACTTCAAGCCCGGGCATGAGCGCCCGTTCACGCAGGCGCCCTTCCGCGAAGCGTCTTATATGGATGACAATCATCCCGCGGCTATGGGGCTTTCCCGGCTTTCGAATGACCTGCGCCGGGCAGTTAAAAAGAGAAAACACCAGGTGATCATCGTGGAGGGCCTGCTTGTCCTCTGGGAGAAAAGCATCCGCGCCCAGCTGGACCTCAAGCTCTTCGTTGACTGCCGCGCGGATGAACGCATCGTACGGCGGCTGAAGCGAAACATGGGCTGGGGCCTGAGCTTCGACGAGGTTGCGGATGTTTATCTCGACATGGTGCGCTATCGGCACGACGAATATGTGGAGCCCACCAGATGGCACGCGGATCTGGTCATCAACGGCTCCGCGATATCCGCTGCCGCCGTTGAGATGATCGCGCGATATGTGAAAACAACAACAACAAAGGAGAAACCAACATGCTAACCTTTACCCTGGCCGCCTTCGCGGACGAGGCCGACGCCACGATCGCGGGGCAAGTGAAAGCCCTGCGGGCCGCTGGCATCCGGCGGCTCGAGATTCGCGGCGTGGATGGAACGAACATCTCGCGGCTGAGCATAGAAAGCGCGAAGCGGGTCAAGCGGCAGCTGGACGACGCCGGCATCAGCGTATGGGCCATCGGCTCCCCCAGCGGGAAAATGGATATCCGCGACCCCTTCGGGCCGCACCTGGAGGAGTTCAGACACATGCTGGCGCTGGCCGAGCTCTTCGGCGCGAAGCGTTTCAGATTATTCAGCTTCTTCGGCACGCAGGGGGCCATCGAGTGGGAGGAGGAGGTCCTGCGGCGCATGAACGGCTTCATCGAGGCCGCAAGGGGCAGCGGTGTGGTTCTTTGCCACGAAAACGAGAAGGGCATCTACGGCGACAGCGCCGCGCGCTGCCTGCGGCTCCACCAGGCGCTCCCGGCACTGCGCGCGGTGTTCGACTTCTCGAACTTTATCCAGGTGGGGCAGGAGACGAGCTCCGCCTGGGCCATGCTCAAGGAATATGTGGAGTATATCCACGCCAAGGACGCCATGCCCGACGGCAGCGTCGTGCCCGCTGGCTTCGGCGTGGGGAACATAGCGGAAATTCTGGCCGACTTCGCGGCAATGAGCGCGGCGAAAAATACCGGTGGCCCGGTCATCTCCCTGGAGCCCCACCTGACGGTCTTCGACGGCTTGAAGGATCTCGAACAGGACGGCGATATCTCCCATGTGGGCGCTTTTGTGTATCCCGACCAGCCGGCGGCCTTCGCGGCGGCGGCGGCGGCGCTGAAGGATGTTCTCAAAAAGATTGGAGGGAACGCGGCATGATGTTAGGCGCTCAGTTTTATACACTGCGGGATTATACGACGAATCTCAACGACTTTGCCGAAACCCTGGCGAAAGTCGCCGATATCGGCTACCGCACGGTGCAGATTTCATGCACCTGCGCGTTCGAGGGCGGCTGGCTGGCGGAGCAGCTGCGCAAAAACAGCCTGCGCTGCGTGCTCACCCACGCGGACCCCGTCAAAATGCGGGAAGACCCTCTTTCCGTAGCCGAAACGCACCGGCGATTTGGCTGCGAATATATTGGCCTGGGCTATCCTCCCGGCGGCATTCCCGACGAGGCCGCCTACGAGCGGCTGCGGGACGATTTTCTTCCAGTGGCAAACTCTTTTGCCGAAAACGGCGCGCTGCTAATGTACCACAACCATAATCTGGAATTCGCCCGGGATTCCCAAAACAGGCGCTTCATCGACCGCCTGACCGAAGATTTTACGCCGGAGCAAATGGGCTTCACCCTGGACACCTATTGGGTGCAGGCGGCGGGCGGCGACCCGATCGACTGGATCCGCCGGCTGAAGGGCCGCGTGCCCTGCGTGCATTTGAAGGACATGGCCTGGGACGGCGGCATCAAAATGGCCCCGATCTATGAGGGCAACATGAACTTCGACGGCATTCTGGCGGCCTGTGGGGACGCGGGCACGGAATATCTGCTTGTGGAGCAGGACGATTGCTACGGGGAGGACCCCTTCGCCTGCCTGCGGCGCAGCTATGAGAATCTGAAGGCAAAGGGCCTGACATAAGCTTTAAAAATCTAAGCTTAAATTTTAACTTAGAGATTCGAGTATATAGAATAGGAGCGAAAACATGCAAAAGATCAAAATGGGGATCCTCGGGGTGGGGAATATGGGCGGCGAGCATTTGAAGAGCCTGCTCAACGGCTCCGTGCCGGAAATAGAGGCCACGGCGGTGGCGGATATCAATCCCGCCCGGCTGAAATGGGCGAGGGAGCTCGCGGGAGAAAATCTGCCCTGCTTCGATTCCGCGGAGGCGATGCTGGAAGGCGCGCGGCTGGACGCGCTGCTGATCGCCGTGCCCCACTACGATCATCCCCGTTTCGCCATTGAGGCCCTCAGGCGCGGCCTGCACGTGATGACGGAAAAGCCCGCCGGTGTCTTCACCAGGCAGGTGCGGGAGATGAACGAGGCAGCCGCGCGCAGCGGCCGTGTGTTCGGCATCATGTATAACCAGCGCACAAACCACATTTACCGTAAAATGCGGGAGCTTGTGCAGGGCGGCGGGCTGGGGCGGCTGCGCCGCGTGAACTGGGTCATCACCAACTGGTTCCGCTCTCGGGCCTACTATGATTCCGGCGCGTGGCGGGCCACCTGGAGCGGCGAGGGCGGCGGCGTTCTGCTCAACCAATGCCCCCACAACCTTGATTTGCTTCAGTGGATCTGCGGCATGCCTGAAAAGGTCTATGCCAGCATGCGCTTCGGCCAGTGGCACGACATTGAGGTGGAGGACGACGTGAGCGCGCTGCTGACCTTTCCCGGCGGCGTCAGCGGCGTGTTTGTCACCTCCACCGGGGATTATCCCGGCAGCAACCGCTTCGAGCTCACCCTGGACCGCGGCAAGCTCGTGGCCGAGGAGAACAAGCTCACCCTATGGGAGCTCGACGAGAGCATCGCGGCGTTCAACGCCCACAACGACGTTCCCTTCAACACCCCCGGCCTGAAGGAACTTACGCCGGACACCGATGGCCTTTCGGAGCAGCACGTGGGGATACTCAACAACTTCGCGGCCGCGGTTCTGCGCGGCGCGCCGCTGCTCGCGCCCGGCGGGGAGGGCATCAACGGCCTGACGCTTTCCAACGCCATGCATCTTTCCTCCTGGCTGGGAAAAGAGATCGCGCTCCCCCTGGACGAGGCGCTTTATGAGGCGGAGCTGATGCGGCGCGTGGCCGGGTCCAAACGAAAAGAAGCGAACAGCGTATTTGTTGATCCGAGCTCATCGTATAATAATTGAATTCAAAGCAGCCCCGCCATCCCCAACAGCAGTATTCCGATATTGTCCCGATAAATCTGATCGAATTGGCTCAGCGGCAGAGGACTTGTTCCTCTGCCGGCTTCTATGGTAAAGCCCGGGCGGTTGAACCGTGTGATAAACCAGTCCCTGTAGCCGGCGTGGGAGGAGCCCGGGGGCGTTTCCGCCATGGCGTAGCCGCTGGCGGTCTCCATGCGCCGGGCCAGCTGATAGGCGCCCGGCGGGTCGAAGCCCTCATAGCGCCAGAAGATCAGCTCGCCCTGGGTGTGGTACGCCAGAATCAGCTCATAGCCTGCCTGCAGCGCGTGGCGATACATCGCGGCGGATTCCGGGGCCGCCAGAGGGTAGGGCCCGACAAAATCCCGGGGGGCGTAGGTAACAAAGCCCTGGGCATACTTGATCTCCCGCGCCAGCTCCCATCCGGCGGGATACCCGAGGTTGAGATCGATCCCCTCGATATTGGCCTTCCAGCCCAGGGGAAAGGGAATCCGCGGGAAAGCGGCGGCGATCTGAACGGCCCGCAGGTATTCGGGCGCGGCATGGCTGAGCGCGTCGGTGACCAGATCAACCCCGTCAGGATTCACCATGGGCACGATCTCCAGCGTAAACTCCCGATACAGGCGCGCGCAGGGCACCCAGCCCAGTGTGCCTCCGCGCACATAACAGGCGGCATACCGCTCCAGGAATTTCAGCAGCAGCGGCGTGGTAATCCACTCGTTGGCGTGGTGTGTGGCGTTGTAGCCCACGCGGCGCGCGCCCTCCCCGATGCGCATGAGCTGGATTGGCTTGCCCATGGCGCTGCTGCCGATGGTCTCCGAAGCCAAAAAGGGATAGCGCGCGCCAAGGCCCTCGACGACCAGCGTCAGCAGATCGGAGCTCCAGCGGATGGCCGTGGGCACGATAGGCCGCCCGGGCAGGGCCTGCCCCGTGATATAGGGTGTCAGCGCCGCCCAGGTGAGGTCTCCCGCGACGCCATCCGGCGCGAGGCCGTTTTGCCCCTGAAAGGCCTGGACCGCGCGGAGGGTTTTGTTCCCGAAAACGCCGTCCGCCCGCAGCGGCCAGCGCGCCCGCGTCAGGCCCCATTGCAGCATATCCACGACAGCGCCCCGGTCGCCCTCCCTGAGCTGCCGCATCAAGCAGGCCCCCTTTCCGTTCTTCTGTCCTTGGGATATCCCAATATATGAAAAAAAACAGAGAAAAACAACCGCCTTTCAATGAAACGTCTTTTCAATGAAAGCGGTTGTTTGTCATTCTATGGATCGTTACCCCTGCTGGCTCTGCTCCCGGATTTCAACCCGCCGGATCTTTCCGCTTGTGGTTTTGGGCAGCTCCGTCACAAACTCCACGATGCGGGGGTATTTATACGGCGCGGTAGCTTTTTTCACATGGCTCTGGAGCTCCTTCACCAGAGCGTCGCTGCCCGCGAAGCCCTTGGCCAGCACGATGGATGCCTTGACCACCTGCCCGCGGATCGGGTCCGGCGCGGCGGTGATGGCGCATTCCACCACGGCGGGGTGCTCCATCAGGGCGCTTTCCACCTCGAAGGGGCCGATGCGGTAGCCCGAGCATTTGATCACGTCGTCGGCGCGGCCCACAAACCAGTAATAGCCCTTGCTGTCCCGCCAGGCGATGTCGCCGGTGCGGTAGAGCTGCCCGCCCAGCACCCGCCTGGTGGCCGCCGGGTCGTTATAAAGCTCCACAAAGAGCCCCGGGGGCATATACTTGTCGATGTCCCGCACCACCAGCTCGCCCTCCTCGCCCGCGCCGCAGCTTATGCCGTTCTCGTCGACGATATCAATGTTATAAAGGGGCGAGGGCTTGCCCATGGAGCCCGGGCGGGGCGTGAAGCCGTCGAAGTTGGCCAGCAGCACGGGAGACTCGCTCTGCCCGAAGCCCTCGCAGAGCTTCAGACCCGTGAGCGCCTTCCACTTGTTATAGACCTCGGGGTTCAGCGGCTCGCCGGCCGTGGAGCAATGCTTGATAAACGAGAGGTCGTAGCCGGACAGATCCTCCTGGATCATGAAGCGGAACATGGTGGGCGGCGCGCAAAAGGTAGCGGGCTTGTATTGCACCATTTTCTCCAGGAGCCTGGCCGGTACGAACTTGTCCATGTCGTAGGCGAACACAGCCGCGCCGGCGATCCATTGGCCATAGATTTTGCCCCAGCCGAACTTTGCCCAGCCGGAGTCCGACACCGTCAGGTGCAGCTGGCCGTCGATGACGCGCTGCCAGTACTTCGCGGTGATGATGTGCCCCAGCGGATGCGTATGGTCATGGGCCACCATCTTGGGCATGCCGGTGGTGCCGGAGGTAAAGTAGGTCAGGAAGATCTCTTCGTTGCGCGTGGCGGCGGCGCCGGTGGGGCGCTCGAAGACCCCGGACTGCCTGGAGAGCTCGCTGTCCAGATGTAACCAGCCCTCCCGCCGGCCGCCAACGATAATCCTGTGCTCCACCGTGGGCGCTTCCGGCATGGCCAGCTCAATCTGGCCGGTCACGTAGGGGTCGTCCATGGCGACGATGGCCTTGATGCCCGCGGCGTTGGAGCGGTATTTGATGTCCTTGGCGGTGAGCTGGGTGGATGCGGGGATTAAGATCGCGCCGAGCTTGTGCAGCGCCACGGCGCAGACCCAGTACTGCCAGCGGCGGCCCAGAAAGAGGATCACCCGGTCACCCTTCTTTATGCCCAGGCCCGCAAAGAAATTCGCGGCCCGGTTGCTCAGCTCCTTGATGTCCTGAAAGGTGAAGACGCGCTCAGCGCCGTGGTCGTCGCACCAGACCAGGGCCCGTTTTTCGGGGTCGTGGGCCGCCCAGGCATCCACGACGTCGAAACCGAAATTGAAGCTTTCGGGTATGTTTATTTTGAAGTTTTGCTTAAAATCCTCATAGGAATCGAATGCTGTCCGATCCAGAAATTTTTGCAGAAGCATGGTTTATTCCTCACTTATTCAGCAATTACGGCGATGAATTTCGCCGCCTTGCCCACCGCCTTCTGGCCGTGGGGAAGCGTGGCGTCGAAGTAGACGCAGTCGCCCGCCTCCAGGACGAGCTCCTCGTCGCCGAGGATAACCATCACCGTCCCTTCGACCACATAGTTAAACTCCTGCCCGGTGTGTGTGTTGGGAGCCTTGTCCGCGTTGTCGGGCTCCACGGTCACCATGAGGGGCTCCATGATGCGGCGCTTGAATTTATAGGCCATGCTCTCGTAGCGGTAGCCGGGATAGCGGTCCACGCCGATGCTTTGGCCTTTTCTGACCAGGCAGTAGGTATCCAGCCTTGGAGACTGCCCGGTAAGAAGCTCGTTGACGTCGATGCCGTAAATATTCGAAAGCTTAAACAGCACGCCGATGGGAATGTTTTCGCCTTTTTCCTCATAGTCCAGATATTTCGCTTCACTGAGCTTCAGCCGCGCGGCGATTTCCGCGGCGCTGAAGTCGCTGATTTCGCGGATTTCCTGAAGCCGCCGGGCAATTTGCTGCATTTCGTTTGACATGACAGGGCCTCCTTTGGTTCGTGCTTCATCGTGAGACATACAATATTAAGATAAAATTATATAACAATTCAAAGAAGAATGCAAGCGGTATCCATGCTTTTTCGTGTAGAAAAAAGCATGAAAAAAAGAACGCTTTTTGTGCTCCTGGTAAAAATAACGTGCCGGGGGCCATTTGCCCCGTGTGTTTTTGACGCGGCACTTGCTTTTTCCCCGCGGACATGATAAAATAAACATGAATTGTTTGAGCATAAGAGGGAGGCTGTATAAATGGGTATGCTGGTGCGGGCATGAAGAAAAAAATCGCCGTTCTGGTGGCCATGGGCATGGAGGCCGACTGCCTGATCAAGCGGATCGAAAACGCGCGGACCGAAAAAGCCGGGGGAAGAACCTTTCTGCGGGGAACGGTCGGCAGCGCGGAGGTTGTGCTCTATCGCTGCGGATGGGGGATGCGCCGCGCGGCGGACGGAGCGCGGGCGCTCATCGGCTACGCCCGGCCGGATGCCCTGCTGCTGTACGGCGTATCCGGAGCTATCGTTCCCACGCTGCGCATCGCCGACACCGTTGTGGCCGAAGCCTCCTTCGCCACCTGGGGCAAGGCTTTCGCGGCTGGTCTTTCCCAGCCAACGGACGAAACGCTCGCGAATTTCGCCGCCGGCGTTCTCGGCGAGGCGCAAAAGGCCCCGGTGGCCACCAGCGTCGGGGTGATCCTCCGCAAAAAGCGCAACGCGCGCATCGCGGCGGCCAGCGGCGCGCTGTGCACCGACATGGAGAGCTACGCCGTGGCAAAGGCCGCGGCCGAGCTGGACATGCCGCTGCTGGTGATCCGCTCCATATCCGACACCTTTGAACGCATTTCCCTGCTGGCATTTCTGAAAAACGGCAAAATCGCCGCCGAGCGGGCCGCGCTGGATACGGAAACGGTGATAAAAGCCTTGGCGGAAAACCCGTAGGGGCTCAAAATTTTGAACCCTTTCCGCAAATTAAATAAAACGCAAAAATTACAGGCTTCAAAATTTAAATTCAAATAGCATGAGTTCAAAATTTAAATTTAAATGGCGAGGGCTTAAAATTAAAACAGCAAGGGCTCAAAATTTTGAGCCCCTACAAGAAAATGTGATGGGGGAAACCTGATGAACGCAGAACCCAACCGCGAAAGCGCGAAAGCCTGGCCATCCTCCTGGCCCGTGCGCCTGGGAGAGCTGGAAATTGCCCTGCCTCTGCTGCGGGGCAGCAACGGCTTCGGTATCTATGCCTTCGACCCCATGGGGCGCGGCGCCTGGAATATCGCGGCGGCGAAAGCCCTGGCCGAACGCCTGGCTCCCTATGACTTCGACATCCTGCTGTGCGCGGAATCGAAATCCATCGCTCTGGCGGAGCAGCTCGCCCGGCTGCTGGGCTACGCGGATTACGTCGTGCTGCGCAAGAGCTATAAATTATACATGCAAAATCCCCTGGTGATCGACGTGAAGAGCGTCACCACCGCGGCGCGGCAGCAATTCTTTCTGGGCAGCGACCAGCAGGAGCTGCTGCGGGGCAGGCGGGTGTGCGTGCTCGACGACGTGATCTCCACCGGGGGCACGCTGCGGGCGATCTTCGACGTGGCCAGGCTGCTGGAATTCCAGGTGGCCGCCATCGCCTGCGTGCTCACCGAGGAAAACCACTGGACAGCCTACGAGGGCGCGCCGGTGGTCAGCCTGGGGCATATCCCACTGCCGGGCTTTTCGGAGGAAATGCCGGCCCGTGAATCTCCGTCGTAAGCGGCCGAAAACAGGATAAGATACCGCCATGAGAACATATGGCGGTATTTTTTTATCGTAAAATTTCACTGCCGCAATAGAACTTGTGAAATAGTTATAAATTACCCGTAAAAAGTTTGTTAATTATGCCACCCGAATTTTCTTGCAAATTGATTTGCGAAACGCTATAATTAACTACGGTATTATAAATCTGTATAAGCAATGAAATTGAAGGAGGATATCATGCAAAAGCAGAGTAATCATTCGATTGGGAAGAATTTAATCAGAAAGAATTCAATCAAAAAGAATTCAATCAAAAAGAATTCGATCAGGAAAAATTCAATTGGAAAGAGGGCGCTTGGCATTTTGCTTGCCATGGGCATGGTTTTTGGCATGGTGGCCGTGGGCGGCGTGATTTCCAACGCGGCCGTGGCCGAAAGCCTTGCCGTCGTGCCGCCGGAGCCGGTGATCGTGGAGCCGGGGCTCACGGGGGTGGTGTTCGTCGCGCCTGAGGTGATCTATCTGCAGCCGAGCACGAACGCTGTGGGCACGGCCACGAACTGGCAGTACTATGTCGACACCTACATTCCCCGCGACTCGAACCCGGCAAACGCGAACTACCATCAAAACATTGAGCAGGGCACTTCCGCGACCACCATGAGCAACGCCACGAGGCCGACCTCGCTGGACGATCCCCGCTGGACCAAGAGCACATCGAGAAATAAAGCCGACGGCACGATCTATTTTTACTGCCCCGGCGCGAGCAATCTGATCATTGACCGCGTTACGGGGCCCGCGGCGGCGCCCTGGAACACAAACATGGCGGGGGCCTCCTGGAGCGGCGGCTCCACCAATGGGCAGACAAACCAAAACAGCTACGCGGACCCCAGGAACACCACCAGGGTCAACAGCGAATGGCTCTACATCCGCATCGGCAACAACGCGCAGTCCACCAACGAGTCGCAGATCATCACCTGGAGAGCCAGATTCACGGTAGGCGGAAAGGACTATGAGGCATATACCTATAGCTATGTTTATAAGCCGGATTATGTGCCAACGGCACTTGGCGTACGCATCCAGTCTACAAACAATGGAGAGAGCCACCATCATACGATGAGTTGGGTGAATGGATTGCATTCCAACATACCGGGCACCCACAGGTTAAGCGCGGCCACCAATAATGATTCAAACAATTCAATTTTTTCTTTACTTGTGCTTCAGGGAAATAGTAGAAGGCCTATCGTGCATAACAATTCACAGCTAAACAATTTTTATGACACGAGTTCCTCATCAGGCACATTTACGCTTCGCAACTTTGTTGGCGGCGGAGGAGCCGTAACCACGCATTTCACAGGAACAACCGATACAAACCTTTCGGGAAATTACAATACCTCATCCTCATTTATGTTGTACACCGCGATTGGCGGCGAAGAGGAGCAGGACACAAACCTTTGGGTAGACACCTCCCGTTATAACAACTACAGCCAAATCCCCAATTTGACCGCATTTAACGCCACGACATGGTCCGGTAACAACAACGGCAGCACAAATACATATCGGGCTGTGAGCTGGGATTCGGATGGTATCCCAAATAACAGCGCGCCACAGGAAACAGATTTTCCGACTGCGCCATGGACCAATAGTGCCTCCTTCGGCGGAAACGATAGAAACAATATCAGTAATCTTACCGGTACTGTGAACAGCTCTTTTCGAGGTCTTGGCATAAATGGCTTTGCCGCTAATCCAACTGGACAAAACGTTGGTGGAGCAGAATTGTGGCAAAAAACCGGCAATATGTATAATGGCGGTTGGAGCGATGGTGGAAGAAGACCTTGCACAGTTAATATGGGCGTGGCCACAGGCAGCACAAACGATGCGGAAAGCCCCATCTTGGGTATGCTGAATATACCGGTCACAATTGATCCAGCTACGGTTCTCCATCCCGAAAACATTAACCCGAATGGTCTGCACCTTGTTTTCCGCTATTTCGCCAATCAGGGTAATCCTCATTTCCGCGCCTACATGAACCTCAAAATCGACAAAATCGACAAGGAACCCCTCCGCGCGGCTCTGTGGGAAGAAATTAATCTCAACTTCCAGCTGGGCGAGTTCATAGGCGATACGGCCCAGGCCGATTACGCCGCTTACCTCGCGGCCGTGAAGGAGGTCGCGGAAGCGCTGTGCAAGGTCGATTACGGCATTGATACGGCCAACGAACCGGACCTCACTGACGCGGCCAATATAGACGCGCTGATTCAAGCCGCGCTTGACGCACGGCCCAAGGCTCCGCTCGTCGATGAGGAAGCCCTCAGCGCCACGGCCTATCACTACAACGCGCTGGACGACAGCACGGCGCTCTTCACCGAAAACTGGGACACCATCAACGAAGAGGAGCCCATTCTTGTGGGCAGCACCGTCACGGGCAGCCAGATCGCCGAAAGCGCGAGCCTTGCCCCGGCGGCGAACAACGTCGTGCGCTGGAACTACGGCTACCACAACAGCCCGGCGTATCCCGACGCGGGCTCTCCCGAGACCGCCGTCGGCGTTTCCGGCTTTGAGGCCAGCGCCCAGGCCCTGGAATCCGCCATCTTGGCCTCCAACCCCTTTGTGGGCATCGACAACGCGCTGAGCTGGAAATTCTATTACTATCCCACCGTGCTGGTGACCTTTGACGCCAACGGCGGCGAGATCCCGGCGGAGGAGGATGCGCCCGGCCTTGCCGTCACCGACAGGCTTTACACCTACACCTCCGCCACGCCGCCCGGCTATGACGGCGACGACGAGGGGGATGGTCTGCCGCCGGTTCCCGTGTGGCCCGGCTTTATCTTCCAGGGCTGGTTCACCGAGGGGGACGGCGAAGAAGAGGGCGTGATGGTCATTGACGGCGGGGGCGCGCTGGTTGACAGCGGCGCGCTGGCCCTGGCGGAAAACCACACGCTTGCCGCCCAATGGTCGTCCGAGGAGTGCGTGGTGAGCTACAACACCGTGTACAACGGCGGGGAGCAGGTGCTTGAAGAGGACAGCTTCAGCCTGCCGGCGGAGTACGGCACGCGGGCGGAGGTTGAGGATGTGGGGCTCGTGCCGGTGAAGGGCGGGCCGGAGGACGGCTGGGCCTTCGTTGGCTGGGCCACGGAAGCGGGCCGCGACGGGCAAGTGCCTTTGGAGGCCGAAACCGCGCCCGTGATCACCAACAGCTCCGTCACGCTCTACGCCCTTTATAAAAAAGTATTGGAGATCAGCTTCATCGATGCCGGAGGACCTCGGGTTGTAGATTCCTCCAAGACCACCCTGTGGAACAACGAGACCAGCATTGATATCGCCGCGGAGGATGTTCCCGCCGTGCGGGCGAAGGGCCTGTCCTGGACGATTGTGGGCAATGGCAGCGACTGGGCCGCGGCGGCGGACGCCTTCAGCGTGGTGCCGCCCGGGGATGCCGCCTATGCCGGGCTGACGGACAGCACGGCCTTCTGCGCGGTTTACAGCGCGCAGGTGCAGCTGAGCTACGCGCAGGGCAGCGCGGATAACACCAGCGTACCCCCCGCACAGAGCGGGACCCGCCTGTTCAACGCCAGCGGGAGCTTCCAGCAGCCGGTCTTCACCCTGGCGGTCAGCAGCACGCTGCTGAAAAACGGCAACGACCTGATCAAATGGAGCATCGGCGGGCAGGAATACGACAAGGGCGCGGAATTCATCCCCGCCGAAAACAGCGAAAACGCGAACTTCACGGCCACACCCGTGTTCGCGCCCTCCAGCTATACTGTCACCCTGATCGACCCTCTCAGCGGCGCGGAGCCGGCGGAAATCACCGTCACCTACGACGCGCTGTATCCCGAGCTGCCGGATTTGACCGCGCTCTACGCGGCCAGCCACGTCTTCGGGGGCTGGTATCTGACGCCCAGCTACAATGAGCCCGGCAAGATTGTGGAGGGCGTCACCAAGGTCACGGCGACGAATAACCACTTCATCTACGCAAAGCTCACGCCGAACCAGTACACCGTCAGCTACGACACGGAATATAACCTCGGCGGCATGGATGGCACGGAAAGCTTCACCGCCCCGGCGGACCATGGCGACCGCGCCAAAATAGATTTCCAGACAGCGCCCGTCAAGGGCGGGGCAGGCGACGGCTGGGAGTTCGCCGGCTGGGTCACCGAGGCGAATAAGGACACGAACAACCCGACGGTGCTCACCGGGGCGACCGCGCCCGTGGTGACGGCGGAGGGCCTCACGCTCTACGCGGTATATAAAAAAGTAATCACGGTCACCTGGATCGATTCCTCCTACGCCTCGCCGGTGGAGCGCACGATCTGGAACAAGGCCACCGGTGTGAATATCACCAAGATTTCCCCCGACAACATCCCCTCCGGCTGGAGCTATTACGGCTGGTCAGAGGCGGAGAACGGCATCGATGACGACGCGGTATTCGCCAACGTTTCCACGGATAAAGATTACTACGCGGTGTACCGACAGACGGTGAGCTTGACCTACCGCAACACCGGCGCAACGGGAGGAAGCGCGCCGGCCAGCCAGAGCGAATACCGTTACCGCAGCGCCAGCGGTTATATTGCGCAGCCAAGCTTTGAATTGGCCGGCTGCAGCCTGGTGCAGAACGACTCCGCCCTCATCGGCTGGCTGATTCTCGGCGAGGCATATGCAGTCGGCGATTTCTTCACGCCGCCCGGGGGGAATACGGTCACGCTGTATCGGCCGGATCCCATCTTCGCTCCCCCCGTGGTTCCGCAGTACACCATCAGCTTCGAAAAAGCCGCCGGCGACGGCTCCGATGGCCTGCCGCCCGGCGAAATCACCCAGGACGAGCTGACTTACGCCGCGCTGCCCGGACAGGGGGCGCTTAGCTGGGAGGGCTATATTTTCCGGGGCTGGTCGACCGACGGCGCGCTGGAAAACCTCGTGGCGAACCAATATTACCTCACGGACGACGTCACGCTCTATGCCGCGTGGGAGGCCGAGCCGTCGGCTCCCGAGGAGGCCAGCTACCTGCTCAGCTTCGGCATGCTCCCCTCAGACACCGCCAAGGGCGCCCTGCCCGCGCCGATGCTCGTGCCCGTGGGCGAGTCGGTCACCCTGCCGGGGGCGGGCGGCCTGACGAGGCCCGGCTGGGTCTTCTTCGGCTGGTCCGCCGACGGGAGCCTGGACACCCTGGCGGACAACAATTACACGCCTGTTTCAGATAATATCACGCTCTACGCCACCTGGGTGGCGCAGCCCAGCGACGGCGCGGTCTATGCGGTCAGCTTCGTCCGGGAGGACGCGGGCGAATCCGACGGCGACCTGCCCGCGGGCTTCACGCTTTACGCCAGTGACATCAAGGTCATCCGGATGCCGGGCCAGGGCAATCTGGAGCGCGCGTACCACGACTGGCTCGGCTGGTCGGTGGACGGCGTTCTGATCACCGCGCTGAGCCACACGATCACGGATGACACGGTTTTCGTGGCCACCTGGGAGAAGAACACCTACACGGTTACCCTGGAGCCCGGCGACCTGGACGGCGACGGGGAGCCGGACGATCCCATCGTGATTGAGGTGCCGAAGGAGGGCGGGGAGGGCATTGAGCTGCCCAAGCTGACGCGGCCAAAGTACCGCCACCTGGGCTGGTCGCCGGACGGAACCCCCGAAAATATGGTGGAAGAGCCCTATATTCCGGAGGACGAAGCAACCCTCGAGCCCGTATGGGAGCAGGTGGCGTTTGATATCTGTTTCGAAAAGGCGGCGGGCGACACCGATTCCACAGGCACAATGCCTCTGGATTACCTTCTTGGCGAAGAGGACAGCCGGGAAATTACGCTTCCCCAGCAGGATGACCTGGATCGGGAGCACTACAGCTGGCTGGGCTGGTCGGTGGCGGGCACGCTCATCGAAAGCGACAGCTATCTTGTGACGCAGGACGTCACCTTCACCGCCACCTGGTCGCTGAACAGCTACACGG
>Ga0099364_10005518_pt1 | contig 18739 bp, 13 predicted proteins | sample TergutTh196P3_FD_73070 | JGI IMG/M metagenome (GOLD analysis project Ga0099364, IMG submission 73070) | Microcerotermes parvus P3 segment gut microbial communities from Pointe-Noire, Republic of the Congo - Th196 P3 | ecosystem: Host-associated > Arthropoda: Insects > Digestive system > Gut ...
AGAAATGATTAACGAATTGCTGAAAAATAATTCTACATTCTCCCTTCTACATTCTCCATTCACCGTCTCGCCCTACGATATTGTCATCTTCGACTATAACTTCCGTCCCGCAATAGCAGGAACATCCGACAATCCTGACGGTGTGAACGGCTACTTCGAGTTCCGCGTCACGCCGCCCGAAACCCGCTCGTCTTCCTACAATGAAGGCACGATAATCGCAACGTCATTGTATGACGTTGCGAATGAACAATTAACAATGAACAATGAACAATCACGGGCTTGGACGCAAAACGGCATCCTGCATGTATCGGGTCTGACGGCAGGCGAGCCATGGGCCGTCTTCAACCTGTCAGGTCAGCCGCTATGCACCGGCGTCACTAACGGTGAAAATGTGGAGATACTCCTGCCCGGTCGCGGTATTTACATTTTTAAGTCAGGCAACTTTGCAGTGAAAGTCGCCCATTAGTTCAATGAAAAATATAACGTCACCCTATTAACAGGGTGACGTTATATTTTTCACACGCTTGCTCCCGTTCGTTTGTAAACTAACTTCGTTTAATTTTAACACGAAGAAACGTTTGTAATTCGTATTTGTTTCGTATCTTTGTGGCATAATGTAAAAAAAGTAAGATGACACAAATAATTGTTGTTATTTGTAATTAATTTTATTTAAATAAAGCAATCCAATTATTTTTTAACTCATTATTTGCTTTGTCAAGCATACAAACCATTTGATAACTGCTTCTTCTTTTCTATACCAGGTTTGTCTGAATCTAAAAGAACAAATGGTAAAACATCTTCGACTATAATTTCCATCCCGCAATAGCAGGCGACGCCGACAACCCTGACGGTGTGAACGGTTACTTCGAGTTCCGTGTCACGCCGCCCGAAACCCGCGGACTGACACAGGGCAAACCGTGGTATATCTACAATCTTTACGGACAGTTGATATACACCGGCATCGCCGTCTGGGTAGAGACGCAATGCATTGCGTCTCTACCCAGACGTGGCGTTTATATCATTCAATCGGGAGGAAAAGCTGCGTCTTCGTCATTTTTAATGCTCTACCATCGGAACAAATCTGACGGGGAGTAAATTTTCTTCTGTGATGCGACCCTTTTTTTTCGTGATAAGTTTTAAGGATTGTATCGCATGAATGGAGCCGACGGGTATTATCATTTTACCTCCGTCTTTTAATTGTTCGATAAGCGCCTCCGGTATTTTATCAGGCGCAGCCGTAACGATAATGGCGTCGAAAGGCGCCTCTTCGGACCATCCGGCATAACCGTTTCCGCATCTCACTTTCACATTGGAAAATCCAAGTTCGGTCAGTACTTTCGTAGCTCGTGCGGCGAGTTCTTCCAACAGTTCAATGGTATAGACTTCGCATCCGAGATGTCCCAAGATAGCCGCCTGATACCCCGAACCGGTCCCTATTTCAAGAATTTTCATCCTCTTGACAGGCTTTAGATGCTCTGTCATGTATGCCACGATGTAAGGTTGCGAAATGGTCTGCTCCAATCCGATAGGCAGGGGACTATCCTGATAGGCATAACTTTGCAAATCCTGCGGAACAAAAAGATGCCGCGGAACGGCACGCATGGCTTCCAGTACGGTTTTCGACTGAATGCCTCTATCCTTTATCTGCTTTTCAACCATCTCATTGCGAAGACGTTCAAAGTTTTGGGCTTGAAGCTGTGTTTGGTATGCCGATGTAAGCAAAAAAAAGATAAAAACTGTAATTATGTACCTTTTATACATGATTATTTCTTAAATATTTCGGTTAATTCTATTTCATAACTCTCGAAAAATCGTAAATAAATGTCGTCAAACATTTTAGTCATTTTTTACCGAATAGACGTGTACAACAGGATTGTCGTACATGTTGTATGTTTTCAACGCACCCATCGTGTAGAGATACAAACACCTTGTTTCGGGGTCGAAGCAGGAACCGGCGACATACTGGACAGCTTTTGTCAAATCGTGGGGATATTCTACGATGGAGATGTCGTAGGGGATGATGCCATTGTTGGGGATCAGGCCTGTCGCCGCCTGTCCCAACGTTTCATAGTCATAGAAATACCAGGCGTTTTGGTAGACGGCATTCCAGGTGCCCCCGCCGTAGTCGTACCCGATGCGACCTGCTATCTGCCTTAAAAATACGACATAGCCCTTTTTGTCGGGTAAGTCGATGAACAGGCCGCTTCCGATCCGGTCGCCATTCGTCCATGTACCTGCCCAGGGGGCGGTGGGATAGAGGTTGGCCGAATGGTTGCCGCCGTAAAAGTAGTTGCCGTCGCGGATGCAGGTTTCAGGGAACGGATAGTACATGATGTTTTGGAAATTTATCTCTTCGCTGTTGAGGTCGGGCGATATGGCGGCTAAGGCAGGGCCGTTGCTGGCTGTCTGGACAATGGAATAGACGCCGCCGAAACCCAGCGCCAGCCTGCGCCCGTTGGTATACTGTGTCGCGAAGTCTTCCGGGATAGACGTTATGCCGCCCCAGAACGACTTGTAATGCGTCGTTACGCTGCCCGGGAAAAGCCACTGCCGGACTTCGGTCAGGACGCCGCCATCCAACTTTGCCGAACGCAGGACAGGGAACTCCGGTGGGTTCGGAAAGTAATAGGCATGATAGTTTGTCCAGTAAAGCAAACCGGCGGCTTCGTCGTACCACATCATGCCATTGGTATTAGCCCTTTCGTCTTTCGTCAAGGGGCCAAATATGGTTCGCAATACGGCTTCCGGCACGGCGCTGTAATCATTGCCCACGAATTTGCCGGGAGCTGGTATGGCGACTTCATACAGATTCTGGCCATACGTGCCGGTGGTTAGCAACATGCGTTTTTCACCACCAACGGAGCGTAGCGTAATGCCGCTTCTAAAGAACGCTTTCTCATCCCTTGGCTCGACATCGGGTACGCGGGGTAGCGTAAAACTGCCGATGTATTCAAAATCGGAACCGTCTATCACGCCGGGCTTGCGGGGCGACGGCGGGGGCGGTTGCTCCGTTCGCGGCAGAACCGTCATTTTGACGGTAACCGTGTCTCCATACATCGGACTGTCTGCATAGTCTGTACGATAAGGGATTATCCAGTCTGCCAGCAGCCATTTCATCGTGTATTCGCCCGGCATGGTAGGCGCTCGTAGCGATGTGTGAAAGGTAAACGTTTCATCGGGCGCTGTGTTTTGACCCTGTCCGGGCGAAATGAAATCTATGCCGAAGGCAGTATTCAGGTCGGGGTCGCGACTCAGCAAAGTGGAGCCGCGCTGGGCTTGGTCTCGATGCTGTCCCCAAGTTGCCGTACCAGTGTTTTGCATGGCGACAATAAAAGAGAAAACCTGGTCGGTAATCAATTGGACGGGCGGGCCTGCAAGGGTATAAGCGTTTCCGTTTACTGCGATGGAAATCAGCCTGGCGTCCATTTCGGGCTTCGAAGAGGGCAATTCGTTCTGATGTTCGCCGGCATCATCAGGGACGACCATTTCAATACAGCCGGTCAAAAGTACCGCAAGGAAAACAACGAAAAGTGCCGACCGGACAGCTGCTAAAATCTTTTTTCCGCTATAAACGATTCGTTTTTCCATGATGTACAATCAAAATTTTTTGCAAATGTAAGAAAAAATTTTGGATTTTCGCGCCTGCAACAAGGTTAAACAACAATTCAGATTACCTGGGATCGCGGACGTCCCGTCCCAAACACGTTGTCACATTCTTCTCTATTCGCGAAAGAAGGTCTTCAGGATTGGCTTTTAGGAATTTTTCGCCTGTAATGCTTTCGTACAGTTCGATATACCTGTCGGATACTTGTTGCACATATTCGTCGGTCATTACAGGAACTGTCTGTCCTGCGTCGCCACAGAATCCGTTTCCGATAAGCCATTGGCGTACAAATTCCTTCGAGAGTTGCTTTTGTTGTGCGCCTTTATTGAATAATTCATCGTAGACGTCAGCGTAGAAATAACGCGACGAATCGGGTGTATGGATTTCGTCTATCAGGTATATTTTCCCGTCGCGTTTTCCGAATTCATATTTGGTGTCCACGAGTATCAGTCCTTTTTCGGCTGCTATTTGTGTTCCGCGTGCAAACAACGCCTGGGTGTATTTTTCCAACTGTACATAGTCTTCCTCCGATACCAAGCCTTGTGCGATGATTTCGTCACGCGTGATATCCAGGTCATGTCCTTCCGATGCTTTGATCGTGGGTGTGATAATGGGATAGGCAAATCGCCCGTTTTCCTTCATTCCTTCGGCGAGGGGCACGCCGCAAATGCTGCGTTTTCCTGCACTGTATTCACGCCATACATGGCCGGTGAGGTAACCGCGAATAACCATTTCAACCTTCAACGGCTCACAATAGATGCCGACGGTAACCATCGGGTCGGGCGAGGCTATCTTCCAGTTGGGAACAATGTCGGCGGTAGCGTCCAAAAATTTTGAGGCTATCAGGTTCAATACCTGTCCTTTATAAGGAATACCTCGCGGCAGAACCACATCGAAGGCCGATATGCGGTCGGTGGCAACCATAACAAGGTATTGACCATTAATATTATACACATCCCGCACCTTGCCTGTATACAGGCCTCTCTGACCGGGTAAATTAAAATCTGTTTTTAATAACGCTTTCATTTAATTTAATATTTCTGCGCAAAGGTCGGAAATCCCAGACAAGGGCAACGCTGTTTTATGATTGATTTTTTTCTTGAAATAACAGTTGAGTTTAAAATTTATATCAAAATGAGGATATTTCTTTAATATTTATATTGTATGTGTTTATTAGTTGCATATATCGTATATATCACATATATTTGCGCCCTGTTTAATAACCAAACATTACGATATGGGAACCGATCCGGATAGAAAGCAAAATTTGAACGAAGTAGAAACGTTGGATTTTGATAAACAACTTTTAAACACACACAACAAAGCGGATTATCCGCCGATGCACACTGCGGAGCATATCCTTAACCAGACGATGGTACGGATGTTCGGCTGTCCGCGTTCCAAAAATGCGCACATCGAGCGTAAAAAATCCAAATGTGATTACCTGTTAGAAAAAGCCCCTACTAACGAACAAATCGTTGAAATAGAGAATAGGATCAACGAAGTGATTGACAGACATTTGCCGGTCACGTGCGAATTGATGTCGCATGATGAAGCCGCCCGGTACGTCGACCTGAGCAAACTGCCTGACAATGCATCCGATACCTTACGTATCGTGCGCGTTGGCGATTACGACGCCTGCGCCTGTATCGGCGATCACGTACAAAATACCTCCGAAATTGGGCATGTCAAACTGCTCACGCACGATTTCGAAAACGGACGGTGGCGCATCCGCTTCAAATTGAAGAATACGCCAGGATAACAGGTGACGTTTTTTTAGTTTTCACCCCTAACTCCTTTTTTCATCAAGCGTTTTGATGATCGTTCTGTTTTTATGAAAATAAATAAGAAATAAAATAATACTACAATTCAAGTATAAATCCTTCAAATCAAAGACAAACAACGGTTTTAAGTAAATATAGTCAAGACATCCTTTATTCCAAATACTTGTTGATATAAATGCAGCTATTATCCCTGAGAAACAAAAAATAAAAGAAATGTCAAACAGTTTTGATCTATTTAAGTTTTTTCTTAAATAGCGATATGGGAAAAACACAAGTATTAAAATCACAATATTTATAACTATATGGAACCAAATACCTAAATCAATATCAAATTTTTTATGAAGTAAAGAGTTCAAATAGCTATACTTATTGTTAAATGTAGGTTCAAATTCAAAAAATGGATTTATTATAGTGAATCTGGTATCCAGAAAATACGCATTGATTGTTACTTTAATAATCTGATCGAGAAGTATCAGAAACAATATACCGAAAATTATTTTTTTGGTGTTCATTGCATTTGATTTCCTTATATTAAACCGCCTGCAAAGTAAACCTTTTCTTTTGAGAAAACCAAAATATGAAATAAAAGAATTCAGTCGAACACTACCGTACGATTTTTAAACGCCATTATCTTATGTTCAATATGTTTGGTGACGCCGCGCGACAGCACTATTTTTTCCAAATCCTGTCCTTTCCGCACCAAACGCTCAACGGTATCTTTGTGTGTGATATGTACTACGTCCTGTTCGATGATCGGGCCGGCGTCCAAATCGGCGGTCACATAATGACTCGTCGCCCCGATGATTTTCACACCGCGCGAATAGGCTGCATGATAGGGTTTTGCACCCATAAAAGCAGGGAGAAACGAATGGTGTATATTGATTATTGCGTTAGGGTAATGCTGTATAAAACCGTTGGAAAGTACTTGCATGTAACGCGCAAGTACCACAAAATCAATGCTTTTATCTTGCAGTAACGTCAATATTGCGGCTTCCTGTTCCGCCTTGTTTTCTTTCGTTACGGGAAAACAATGATAATCAATTCCAAACCGCCGGGCAATCGTTTCCAAATCGGGGTGATTGCTCACTATAAGCGGGATTTCTACGTTCCACTCGCCCGCAGCATAACGCGCCAGCATATCATACAGGCAATGCGGCATTTTCGATACAAAAATTGCCATGCGTGGCTTTTCATCCCTGAAATAAAGATAGTAATGCATCTCAAAACGTGTAGCAAACAGCGTGCCAAAGTATTCATTAATCTTTTCGCGCGGGATCAGAAATTCGTTTAAATCCCACTCTATGCGCATGAAAAAAATATCTTCCTCATGGTTTACCCACTGGTCTAAATAAAGGATATTCCCTTTGTTCGTATTGATAAATTCTGTCACGCTTGCCAGAATACCCGGCCTGTCGGGACAGTGTATCAACAGAATAGCCGTGTTGTCAACTTTGCCTGTCATCTTACAAACAGTAATTCCCGGTACTTCGGCAGTGTCCACATACTGTCGTCTACAATCAGTTCCAGCCGGTCGATGCGGTTACGGATTTCCTCCGTTAACGGCAAAACCGTATCATGGTAGGCGATTGCTTTTTCGCGCTCGGAGGCTATGGCGTTGGCTTTTTTACGGGCTTCCGTCATCTCGGCAGTCTTTTCGATAATAAAGTCGATGTGTGCGCTTATTTCTTTGATAATACGCCTGTTTTGGCGGTTCATAACTTCCGCTTCCTCTTCTGGAAAGAGGCTGTTGATTTTCAGAACATTATCTAAAAGTATGGACTGGTATTTCGATGCGACGGAAACGATATGGTTCATTGCCAAATCGCCCAGCACGCGCGATTCAATCCGGATTTTTTTGGCGTAGGTTTCCCATTTCACTTCGCAACGCGATTCCAATTCGGTACGACTCAATACCTTGCAGTCGGCAAATATGTGCAGGCTTTCCGCTTTGAGATAGTTGTCAAAAATCAACGGGATGCTTGTTTCGCAGTCAAGGCCGCGTTGTTGCGCTTCTGTTTTCCATGCATCGCTGTAGCCGTTTCCGTCGAAATGAATAGCCTTATATTTAATAATCAGATGCTTGATGACAGTAATGATTGCTTTTTCTTTTGAATTTCCACCTTCGATAAGGGCGTCGACCTCCGATTTGAACTGTATCAGTTGTGCTGCTACGGCTGTGTTGAGTGTGAGCATCGCTTCGGCGCAATTGACCGAAGCGCCTACTGCGCGAAACTCAAACCGGTTACCGGTAAAGGCGAAAGGCGATGTACGGTTACGGTCGGTGTTGTCAAGCAAAACTTCCGGTATGTGCGCCACACCGAGTTTTATTGCTGTCCGGTCGTCAAAATGAATAAGGTCGTCTGTACTTGCGTTTTCTATTTTGTTTAACGCTTCGCTTATCTGTTTGCCCAGAAAGATGGAAACAATGGCAGGCGGAGCTTCGTTTGCACCCAGACGGTGGGCGTTGTTTGCCGAACTGATAGCAGCTTTCAGCAGCCCATCGTGCTTGCAAACCGCCGCCATCGTATTGACTAAGAAGGTGATGAATTGCAGGTTTTCCACATCGCTCCTGCCCGGAGCAAACAGATTGATGCCAGTATTAGTCCCCAGACTCCAGTTGTTATGCTTGCCCGAGCCGTTTACGCCCTTGAACGGTTTTTCGTGCAGCAATACGCGGAAATGGTGGCGGCGCGCCACTTTTTTCATCATCGACATCAACAGCACGTTGTGGTCGTTTGAAAGGTTCATCTCTTCAAAAATCGGGGCAAGTTCGAATTGGTTGGGCGCCACTTCGTTATGTCGTGTCTTGATCGGGATGCCGAATTTCAGCGCTTCGTTTTCGAGGTCAGTCATAAATGCCAGCACGCGGGTCGGAATAGAGCCAAAATAGTGGTCTTCGAGTTGCTGATTTTTTGCGCTTTCGTGTCCCATCAGCGTGCGTCCGGTCATCATCAGGTCGTGACGGGCGGCATAGAGTGCATCGTCCACCAGAAAATACTCCTGCTCGCAGCCGAGATACGGGATTACTTTTGTCACATTTTCGTCAAAATACTTGCATACGGCGGTTGCCGCTTTATTTATCGCGTTGATAGAGCGTAATAGCGGCGTTTTGTAGTCGAGCGCCTCGCCCGTATAGGCTATGAAAACGGTAGGGATGCAGAGCGTGTCGCCCAAAATAAAGGCGGGCGACGACGCATCCCACGCCGAGTATCCGCGCGCCTCGAAAGTATTGCGCAGACCGCCACTCGGGAACGACGAGGCGTCGGGTTCCTGCTGTACAAGCAGTTTGCCCGAAAAGTCTTCGATGAGGCCTCCGTTAGCGTTGAACTCGATAAAAGCGTCGTGTTTCTCTGCCGTGCCTCCCGTCAGCGGTTGAAACCAGTGGGTATAGTGGGTAGCGCCCATCGCCATTGCCCACTGCTTCATGCCGGTTGCAACGCCGTCGGCAATGTCGCGGTTCAAGGGTAACCCCTTGTCAATAGAATCGGTAAGGGTCGTATAGGTAAATTTCGAGAGATAACGCTGCATCTTTTCGCGGTTGAAAACATATTTTGCAAAATCGTCGGCAGGACGTTTTTCGCTGCTTACAGGAACGGCTTTGCGTCCTAACGCTTCGCGAAGCAGTTCGAATCTTAATGAGGACATGGGTATTTAAATGAACAATGAATAATGAACAATGAATAATTTTGAACGATTTTAATCTCTGGGTACGTCGTCTGCGTACCCAGTTTATTTAATCAGGATGTTGTGTGCCCGACATTTTTCTATCATTTCGTCTGGCCACAGCGAAGCCTGTACTTCGCCAATATGCGCACAGCGCAAAAAGAACATGCACAGGCGCGACTGACCAATACCGCCACCAATAGACAGCGGGATTTTATCTTCGAGCAGCGCTTTATGAAACGTTAATTCCCTGCGTTCGGGGCATCCTTCCAAATCTAATTGTTTCAACAGCGCGGTTTTATCCACACGGATACCCATGGACGAAATCTCAAGCGCGTTGTCGAGCGTCTCGTTCCACAGAATGATATCGCCGTTGAGACCTTTATAGCCATTTTCGGATTCGGTTGTCCAGTCGTCATAGTCGGGGGCGCGTCCGTCGTGTTTTTCGCCGTTGGACAGTTTGCCGCCGATACCAATAATAAAAATGGCGCGATATTTGTGTGCAGCCTCGCGTTCGCGTTCCTTTGCCGAAAGCGCAGGATACTCCTGAAGCAGGTCTTCACTGTGAATGAACGTTATCTTTTCGGGAAGCGTTGGCGTGATATGAGGGTGACAGCTATAGACCTTTTTCTCTGTTTCCTTTAGCGCTTCGTAAATTTTCTCTACGATAGCCCTCAAAAATCCGGCAGTACGCTGTTCGGTCGAAATGGTGCGTTCCCAGTCCCACTGGTCGACATAGAGGGAGTGGATATTCGACAACTCTTCATCGGCGCGAATAGCGTTCATATCCGTATAAAGTCCGTAACCGACCGGTATACCGTAGGCGCCTAACTTCATTCGTTTCCATTTGGCGAGCGAATGTACCACTTCGGCTTTTGCGCCCCCCATATCGGTAATCGGAAAACTCACAGCGCGTTCCGTACCGTTCAGGTCATCGTTAAGTCCTGTACCTGAGAGAACGAACAACGGCGCTGTTACGCGACGCAGGTCAAGTTTGGCAGACAACTCTTCCTGAAAAATGATTTTGAGCATCTTAATCGCCTGCTCCATTGTTTCGGGAGCCAATAACGGGCGATAATTGCAAGGGATATAAAGTTTCATTTTTATAACATTGAAGTTTTTCACTGCAAAGATCGGTCGGCTATACAAAGTGTGGAAAGAAAAGGTTGAGCAAACTTTAGAAAATAACGGTCAAAATATAATATTTATATTTCTACAGCCGTATTATTAATAATTTTCACAAAACAACGTCTTTTTGGCGACAATTTATAACGACTAATTCAACTCCCCTCCGTTCCGCTCAAAATCATAACGAAGATACCGGCAAAGTGGAATCCCCACCGCTCTTGTCATTCCCGCGTAGGCGGGAATCTCCTAATTCTCTCACATCATTCCCACGTAGGCGGGAATGCCATTTTTATACTTTTAATGATACTTCTGTGTTAAAAATCGGGGGCAAAAGAAGGACAATCACTATTTTTGAGGCAGACGGAAATTTTTTTGAGCCAGACGGAAATCTTTTTGACGCAAACGGAAATCTTTTTGAGGCAGACGGAAGCGGGTTCGTTTTTTTTGTTATATTTTTGTGCGCCTTAATTATTATTATAATCTTTATGAATACTATTATTACTCTCGGCGGTTATTTCCTGTTTGTCCTCGCAGTAGGACTATGGTTTTATTATAACCGGTCTTTTCTTTTACTTTTCAGGAACAGGAAGAAAAAATATTGCAGTCAACGTGCAATCCAATCCGGCAATTCACAAAGCTCAACACTCAACACTCAACTGCAATCCGTACCTGAACACGCCCCTCCTCTACTAAAAGGGAATATGAAGCAGCAGCAATTAGTTTACAGATTGAATGATTATATACTTGACTATAAAACTGATTCGCTGATTGCGCTCGACAGGGACAAACTTGCTTCCGAGCTATCCACCAACCGTACGACACTCTCCAAATCGGTCAGGGATGTTACAGGGAAAACTTTAATGGAGTACATCAATTTTCTTCAATTGGAAAAGACTGTAAAGAACCTCGACAATCCTTCCGGGTTAACCCTCGAAGCCATTGCCGAAGCCTACGGATTCACCTATCGTAAGTTCTACCGCCATTTCACAGAACACTATCAATGCACGCCGTCGGAATACCGCAAAATGGCGTCCGACAATCGGCCATCATTTCGAAAGGACAATCAATCTTCGTATTGCTAAATCGTCATCGTCGCTTCGACCTTTTTGTTGCTTTGTTCAGACGGCAGGTGTTTGTCAATTTGTTGCTCCCCCAGATATTCTTCCAATAAGTCAGGAATGGCAATATCTTTACTTTGTTCGTTCATTATTTCAAGTAACTCTTTTATTTCCATATCATTAACTATCTGATATGGTTTTTGAAAAATATTGACCCCCATATTTTCAATATGTTTTTTGAAGTAAGTGTATAATGAAGCATCGGCATCAACCATAATAGAATGGCGGTTTTCCTCGATACATACGCGCCCCGTTGTGCCGGAGCCTGCAAAAAAGTCAAGCACAATCGAACCTTGATATGACAGCGCACGTACAAAGCGGCGAATGATTTCCAACGGTTTTTGTGTCGGGTGTCCGACCCGTTCTACGGAATTGCCGTTAAGACGGCCTATCTCCCAAACGTTAGTCGGGTTTTTACCTTTTTCCACACTTTCGTGATTCAGCCGTTTGTCTTTTTTGTACATCGCTTTTGTGGCCTCGTCAAACGGCATACGCACCGCATCCAAATCAAAATAGTATCTGTTTGTTTTGGACAGCCAAATTGCTTCCTCGTGTCTGTTGGCAAAGAAACGGTGAGCGCTCATACCGTTCTTGTAGTACCATATTATCAGATTCACAAAGCGCAGTTCGGTATTATGCCGCGTATAATGAAGCACTTCCAATAAATCGCCTTTTTTGAGGTCCTGGAACTGAAACCCGCCGAAAACAACACAGTTGCCCGTATCGGCAAGAACTCTATAAATCTCATCAAGCCAAGTCTTTGCCCAACTTCTGTAATCATCGAAGGCATCCCAATAGTCCAAATCAAGATTATAAGGCGGGTCAATCAAAATTAACTGCACGGAGTTGTCCGGCATTTTTTTCAAAAATGTTACGGCATCCTGTATGTAAACGCCGTGAAAACTCTTTTCAATGTGCTTACATTCAATATTTGCGCTATGCTCTACGCCATTTCTTTTTAGAATGTTCATAGCGATATGTCCGCTATTGTAATGAGATTTATTTGCCATGATTTAAAATTTACAGATGGGTAAATAATAGTTTTTCGTTAAAAAATCCGCTCCATACAACTCTTTCAGTTGCGAAACTTCATCGTGAGGTAACGTTTTTTTGCCTGTCAACAAGCGAATACGTTCAGTAATAATATCTTCGGTGTCCTTATCGTTCAACCGCATAACCTCTTTTGCGGGAGCGAAAGTCAGGACTTCGATTTCTCTTGCCGATTGGTTGATTATGCCCGACGCTTCGAGTATGTTTAGCAAAAACGGAACTCTGCGACAACGAACTTCCGCCGTCGGGTTTTCAAGTCCGTGACGGTCTAAATACTGTTTTACAAAGGGCGCATTGAAAAAATCATCATAAATTACTGATTTTTTAACACTTGCCTTTCGTTGCACTGCATACAGGTATTTCAGTAAAAGGTTTACCGCATCCATTTCCAACAACACATTTCTAACCTTTGCCTGTTCTTTGGGATATTGATTCAGGTAGTCCTTGATGGTTTGGTTTATGGTAGATTCACAAGCCATTGTCCAGGATATCTCAGTCTTGCCTTTTGTGCTGAACAAGAAGTCAATATTTGATAGCAACCCTTTTAAAGCAATGTAAACCTTTTTGCCTTTGTTAGTAAAAATCAAAGAATAAGCCTCGTCTTTTTCTTTTCGGTAATCTACCAACAAGCCCATTTCCATTGCCGCCTGCAATTTATATTTTGTTTGCCGCTGAAAATGCCCTAATTCGTCCGTTGCATATCCGCCTGAAAAACGAATATATTGGCTGTCAATGTGACTGCCTTTGATTTTGTTTCTGCCAATAACATCAAGAATATACATGATATGTCCCAAATGCGTGCCTTGCGGGAAATGATAACTAAATTCAGTCAATTCGCCTATTTCCCGTAAAAACGCTACCCACGAGCCAAAAACGGAAAAATAACGGCTCACTTTGAACTCACCCTCTCTGTTAATGTCATCTTGCGAGGGTTTGCGGTTAAGTTGCTCGCTCAAAGTATAATAAGCGTCTTTCAAATCTTCTTTCGTGATTTCTCTTTCGGCTATATCTTGACGGTCGAGGATTTCTTCTACTTCGGCTTCAAAAATGACCTCACAATTCGGACTGTATTGATATTCAATTTTTTCAATTCGTCCGTTTAGTGGATTGATTTTTTCGGTAGCGCCTTTTGACAGGTATTTTCGTAAATTGTTCGCTTTCTTGTAATTACCTATAAAATCAATGACAACAATCTTATTTTTTCCGCCGCAAAGCCGCAATCCACGTCCTAATTGCTGGAAAAATACGGTTTTGGATTCAGTCGGTCGCAGAAACAGCAACACTTGCAAATCGGGAAAGTCGATACCTTCATTGAATAAATCAACCGTAAAAGCGACTGTAAATTTGCTTTCGCGAAAATCTTTTATTACCTGTTCTCTGTTTTCAGTTTCGGAGGTTATCGCAACGGCAGGTACTCCTTTTCGATTGAAAAACTTTGCCATTGCATTAGCGTGTTTTATCGAACAGCAAAAACCTAACGCTTTGTTTCCATTCCCTTTAGATATGTACTCCTCGAATATTTTCTCATTTCTTTCGTTGATTATCAAAGTGCGGTCTAAATCTGCAACATTGTATTTCTTCCCATTATAGCGGATATTGTCATAATCGATGTTATCCATTAAACCGTAATAGGTATAAGGAACGAGAAACCCGTTTTCGATGGCTTCATTCAACGAATATTCATAGATTTTCTGATAATCAAAGAGTTCAAAGATATCCTTTCTATCCATGCGATCGGGAGTTGCCGTCAAGCCCAGCATGAAAAAGTTTGGAGTAAAATATTGTATAACAGATTGATACGTAGGAGCCTGTCCGTGATGAACTTCGTCTACAATGATATAATCAAACTCGTTTTGTTTGAACGATTGCAGTATTTCCGGATTTCTCAAAGTATCTTTCGAGGCAAACAACACTTTGCTGTCTTCCATATTTTCCTTTGCTTCGCCCGTTAAAAGTCCCAATTTTTCACCGGGATAGATTTTTTCAAAGGCTACTTTCGATTGACTTAAAATATCCAACCGGTGAACGATAAAAAGTATCCTTCCTTTGGCGTTTAAGGTGTCAAACGCCGACAGGAACGTTTTCCCTGTTCCCGTCGGCAGAACAACAACGCCTTTTTTCCATCCTTTGTTTCGGTAATAATCTAATGCGCTCAACACTTCCTTTTGCAAATAGTTAGGCTCAATAACCGTTTCCGATATGAGTTCGGGAATACGCTTACGAAGTAACGAAAACAAATCATCAGCCACTTTTTTACGCCATTGCGGGGATTGAAGTTGCGAGTAAGAAAAGCGCAACAAAAACCATCCTGCATTTAAGATTTCGTTTTGCCGGTTCAGATTATCGTCAAAATTTTCAAACGGGATAATCCCTTCTGCATGGTAAGTCTCACCGTTAACTTCCAAAGCGATTTTTCGCCCTTCAAACACGATACCGAAATCAATACGTCGTGCCCGACCTTCGGAATCGATGAAAGGATACTGCGGAACCACATATTTGATAAATTTCTCACCAAACAAAGGATATAGAAAGTCCTGCACAAAAAGCGTCTCACTTTCCTGTGTGATACGACCTTTATAGGTCGCAAAGTACTCTTCCAATGAAACAACGTCTTTGCCTGCCAATAAGTTGGTATAGTCGGAGAGATGTATTTTGCTTTTTTCTTCCATTTTTAATTTGATAACGATTTAGATTGCTTTCTCAAACTGTTCTTCAATAAAATACTTATTTTTTTAACGCTTACTTTCCGCTCGATGAATAGTCAAAATTTGGACAAAGGTACGATTATTTTTATTACGGATAAAAATAAAAAGAAAAAAGTTTTAAACCGACCATGTCAAACCTGTTGTCGTGCAGCATGAGAGGGACTTCGTAGATGGAGGTAAGATTCATGATTTCACTCCCATTCGACCGTTGCAGGTGGTTTGCCCGTGATATCGTACACAACCCTGCTGACCTGTTTGATCTCGCTCGTGATGCGCGATGCTATCCGGGTGAGTATTTTGTGCGGTAGCGGTGTATATTCGCAAGTCATAAAGTCGCTTGTATTGACTGCGCGAACGGCGATGACATAATCGTAGGTACGGTGGTCGCCTTTGACGCCAACCGAGCGGACATCCGTTAAGACGGCAAAATATTGCTGCGGTTTGTTGTGTAACCGTTCGATTTCACTGCATACGATATGGTCGGCTTTGCGGAGCAATTCGAGTTTACGGGCTGTCACCTCCCCCATCACCCTGATGGCCAATCCGGGTCCGGGAAAGGGTTGGCGGTTCACAATCCTGTCAGGTAATCCGAGTTTGCGCCCAATGATACGTACCTCGTCTTTGAACAGTCCCGCCAGCGGCTCTATCACGCCTTCAAATGAGAGATTATCGGGAAGCCCTCCCACATTGTGGTGACTCTTGATCGTATCGCCGAACTCGCCTCCCGATTCGATGATATCAGGATATATCGTACCTTGTGCAAGAAACGCCATATCATTGAATTGACGCGATTCCTCTTCAAACACGCGTACAAATTCCTCGCCGATGATTTTGCGCTTCCTTTCCGGCTTTTTTACGCCTTTCAGTTTGCGCAGAAAACGTTCTGCGGCATTTATCCTTATAAAGTTGAGTTTCTTTTTTGAAAAAATCTTTTCAATATCATTCCCTTCGTTTTGTCGCATCAATCCATGGTCGACAAATATACAGGTCAACTGTTCGCCGACAGCCTTCGAGAGGAGCGCCGCGCAGACCGACGAATCTACGCCACCCGAGAGCGCAAGCAATACCCGTTTGCCGCCAACCTTTTCGCGAATCGCCCTGATACTTTTTTCGATATAATCATCTAACTGATAACTGCCCGAAGCGCCACAGACGCCGAAAAGAAAATTACGCATAAGTTCCCTGCCACAATCGCTATGTGCTACTTCGGGATGAAACTGCACGCCATAGAGGTTGCGACTTTGGTCTTCGCAGGCGGCATTGAGGCAGTTTGCCGTAGAAGCCGTGCGTTTAAAGCCCTGCGGCAATTCGATTACCTGATCCGTATGGCTCATAAGGACTTTCGGATTAGCTTTTATGTCGCACATAAGCGGCGAATCGCTTTCAATGGCTGTTTCTATCCGTCCGTATTCACCAGCATTGCCTGCCTCTACACGTCCGCCGAGCAGATGACACATCATTTGCATACCGTAGCAGATACCCAAAACCGGTATGCCAAGATCGAAAACCGCAGGGTCGCATTGAGGCGCCCCTTCCGAAAAAACGCTATTAGGGCCTCCCGTCAAGATAATCCCTTTCGGCGCAAGTTTTTTGACTTCATCCGCCGGGGTCTTTCCCTGTTTTATCTCCGAATAGACATGGAGGCTGCGTACCATCCGCGCAATCAACTCCTTATATTGCCCTCCGAAATCCAAAATCAAAATCAGTTCATTCATTTGTCATGTTTAAAAACAGCAAAGGTGACGGCAAATCTTGAAATACAGCACAGTATTGCTACAGAATTTGTCAAATTTCAGTATACATATTGATGTTTTTTTTAAATACTAAGGTTTTTATGGAAAATTAATACAAATAAAAGGCATGAGGTTGGAATTTTATACTTGTTCCCTGAAATTCTTCCAATCAGTCAGGTATTTTTCTTCGGCAAAACATCGGCAAATATTAGGCAAAACCTGGGTGGATGCCTTACCTGATAGTCGGAAAAATAACATTATTCACTTCTTCGGGCGTGAAGGTGTGCATTGTATAATATTGCCATTGTGTTGTGACAATTTTATGACGGCCTGCGCCAACAGCGATATTGTTATTGTTTAATCCATCCCATTGCGTATTCGGTTTCCAGTAGTCGCCGCCAACGGAAATAAGGTATTTTGGATGCTGATTTTTGCCGACGCCAATGAGCCGCGCCTTGCATACGACAAGAAATCCCTTGATATTGTCCGCATCAATATCATGTCGCCCATTGTTTGGCCAAAAATGAAAATTGTACCCCGAACCGGCCTGTACCGAAATGCCGCCATCCGATTCGTCGCGTATATCCGCCTCTTTCCATTCGTCATTAATAAAATCCGCCACAAGTAGAGACGCAATGCATTGCGTCTCTACAAAACCCCCATTTTCAATACGCATCCCAACTCTTAATACCAATATTTTCCCACTCAATCGTGCAGAAAGCGGTGATAAAGGCTCTTGCTAAACGGGCATTGGTGAGGAGCGGAATGTTGAAGTCGATGGCTGAACGACGTATTGTATAGTCGTTCGACAGTTCGGTTTTGGACAGGTTTTTGGGGATATTGACGATGAGGTCTATCTTCCGCTCCCGGATGTAGTCGAGGGTATTGGGTTGAAGGGTGGAGTCTGGCCAGTGCAGGACGGTAGCGTAGACGCCGTTGAGCGACAGATAGTCGGCGGTGCCTTGTGTGGCGTATAGTTCATAACCCCTATCCTGCAGCATTTTAGCGGCAGGCAGCATATCCGCTTTGGAGCGGCTGTCGCCGGTGGAGAGCAAGACGGTTTTTGCGGGGATAGCGTATCCGACCGAAAGCATGGCTTTGAGTATCGCCTCATCGAAATCTTCGCCGATACAACCTACTTCGCCCGTCGATGCCATCTCTACGCCAAGTACGGGGTCGGCTTTTTGTAAGCGCGAAAAAGAGAACTGAGGCGCTTTAATACCTACATAGTCAAGGTCGAAAGCCGACTTGTGTGGTATTTGCGGCTCTAAACCGAGCATTACTTTGGCGGCAATATCTATGAAATTAACTTTCAACACCTTCGACACAAAAGGAAACGAACGCGAAGCCCGCAGGTTGCACTCAATCATCTTGATGTCGTTGTTTTTGGCCATCAATTGCATATTGAACGGTCCGGTGATGTTCAGTTCTTTGGCGACTTTTCGCGCTATCTTTTTGATGCGCCTTATCGTCTCTACATAGAGTTTTTGGGCGGGAAAAGCCATGGTCGCATCGCCCGAATGGACGCCGGCAAACTCGACATGCTCCGAAATGGCATATATCAACACCTCGCCATCGCGTGCTACGGCGTCAATCTCAATCTCTTTGGCATTTTCGATAAATTCGGTCACAACGACAGGGTGTTGCTTGCTTACATTAGTTGCCAGCGTCAGAAAGCCCTCCAACTCATCGCGGTTGCTGACTACATTCATCGCCGCGCCCGACAGCACATACGACGGACGAATCAGCAACGGGAAACCAACCTTATCGGCAAAAGCGTAAATATCGTCGAGCGAAGTCAACTCTTTCCAGCGCGGCTGGTCAATACCCAAATCGTCGCACATTTGCGAAAAGCGGTGCCTGTCTTCCGCCCTGTCTATACTGTCGGCAGAAGTTCCGAGTATAGGCACATGGTTGCTGTCAAGGCGTTTAGCCAGATTGTTCGGGATTTGCC
>Ga0099364_10005519_pt1 | contig 18737 bp, 13 predicted proteins | sample TergutTh196P3_FD_73070 | JGI IMG/M metagenome (GOLD analysis project Ga0099364, IMG submission 73070) | Microcerotermes parvus P3 segment gut microbial communities from Pointe-Noire, Republic of the Congo - Th196 P3 | ecosystem: Host-associated > Arthropoda: Insects > Digestive system > Gut ...
AAACAATCTCTATTCTTAATGTATGACTAATAGTGTTATAAGGCGGCCTTTTAAGTATTCCTATAGCGGCGCAGTATTTTGGTTAATTGGGATTAATGTTCTTATATTTGCAGCCACTCAGTTCTTTGACGGCAGGGTGTGGTATCTTCTTGCCGAGCGGATGTCCATGATTCCTTTGAAAATTATAAATGATAAATGGGTATGGACTTTTGTTACCTATATGTTTATGCATGGCAATTTCCGGCACATTCTTTTTAATATGCTTGGTCTTTTCATTTTTGGGATTCATGTTGAAAGGCAGATGGGCAGCCGTGAGTTTGTACTGTACTATTTTGTTACGGGAACGCTTGCCGGGATTTTTTCTTTTGGAATGTATTACGTTACAGGCAATTATTGGGTAGCGCTGATGGGAGCATCAGGGGCATTGTTTGCAGTAGAACTGGCGTATGCCGTACTTTTCCCGGATTCGATTATTTATATCTGGGGAATAATTCCGCTTCGCGCGCCTGTGATGGTTCTTGGATTCACCGCATTGGAGTTGTTTTTTTCCATCTCCGGGCGGCAGAGCAATGTAGCTCATCTTACCCACCTTGCAGGCTTTGCCTTTGGCTGGATTTATTTTCTAATACGCTTTGGCGTAAATCCCTGGCGGCGCCTGATAAGCCGGAGATAAACAGAGGTATTTTAATGAAAAAAACTGTTGGTATACTTTTTGGCGGAAAATCTGCCGAACACGAAATCTCTATACTATCTGCAAAAAATATTTATGAGGCAATAGACAAAGAAAAGTTCGAGCCTGTTCTTATTGGGATTAGTAAATCCGGCCATTGGGTCTTGGATGACGCACCGCGCTTTCTGCTTAATGCCGGTAATCCTGCCCTGATTTCTCTGAATACTACTGCCGGTTCTCCGGCAGCCGATGAGACGGCAGTATCACAGACGGGAAAGCACGGGATATTATCAGAAACTGATAAAATTTTTTCTACGGTTCATCTTGATGTAGTCTTCCCAATCCTGCACGGGCCTTTTGGCGAAGACGGAACTATTCAGGGACTGCTAAAGTTGGCAGCCATTCCCTTTGTTGGACCGGGAGTGCTTGGTTCTGCGGTGGGGATGGACAAGGATGTAATGAAGCGGTTGTTGCGCGAAGCAGGAATCCCAATCGGGAGATTTATTGCCATAAAGAGCCGCGAAAAAGCGCCCTCTTTTTCAGAGGTTACTGCCGCTCTTGGCAGTCCCGTTTTCATAAAACCCGCTAATATGGGATCTTCTGTAGGTATAAACAAAGTCCGCAATCAGGAAGAATATCTTCATGCGTTGAATGATGCTTTCCAGTATGACACAAAAATTGTCGTAGAAGAATTTATCCCGGGGCGGGAAATAGAGTGCGCCGTACTTGGGAATGAAGACCCTATTGCGTCCGTACCCGGCGAAATAATCCCCACTCACGAATTCTATTCTTATGATGCAAAATATCTTGATGAAAACGGCGCTTCTTTGCAGATACCCGCGCAGCTTGACGCAGAAACTGCAAAGAGGGTGCAGGAACTTGCAATTAAAACATTTCAAACGCTCTGCTGCGAAGGACTTTCGCGGGTTGATTTTTTCCTGAAAGAGGACGGCGGACTAATCGTTAACGAAATAAATACCATGCCCGGTTTTACAAGAATCAGTATGTATCCCAAAATGTGGGAAACGCCGCAGAACGGTAATAGTTTCTCTTATACCGGTTTAATCACGCGTCTGATTGAACTTGCAATAGCGCGTTTTGAAAAAGAACAGATGTTAAAGACTGGACTTGCTTCCGGCAACCCGGTAGGCGCCTAGTTTTTCCTTGACCTGATTGGCCTTAACTGTTCGGGAGTTACTTTCTTTGGATCATTTATTCCTTTGGGGAGCTGTCTTCCTTCTTCCGGCGGAACATCTTCTTCCTTAAAAGCACCGTCAGTATCCCAAAGATCCCGCTGTGGAGAGGATTCGTCTTCTACAGCCAGTTCTCCGTGTTCAATTCGCGCAGAGATTAATTTTGTTACGCCGGATTCCTGCATTGTAACGCCTAACAGCGTTCCCGCTCCTGTAACGGTTTTCTTGTTATGCGTAATGATAATAAACTGGCTGGAGTCAGAAAACTCGCGTAAAAGCTGGACAAAACGCCCGACATTTTGCTCGTCAAGAGCGGCGTCAATTTCATCCAGCAGACAGAATGGGCTGGGTTTTACCATATAAGTGGCAAATAACAATGCAACCGCTGTCATGGAACATTCACCGCCGGAAAGCAGGCTTAAATGCTCTAGTTTTTTTCCCGGAGGCTGCGCTAAAATTTCAATCCCTGATTCCAAAACATGGTTTGGGTCTGAAAGCCTCAGTTCTGCGCGTCCGCCGCCGAAAAGCCGGCGGAACATATTGTGAAAATTTTTCTTTATACGGTTATATGTTTCCAAAAACAAAGCAGATGATTCTTGGCGTATTTCCGCCGTAAGATCTTCCAAATCTTTGCGCGCTTTTAACAGGTCTGTCATTTGGGTTGTAAAAAAATCATAACGTTCTTTTGCTTCGGTGAATTCTTCAGGCGCCATAAGGTTTACCGAGCCTAATTCCTTCATTTTACTTCTTGAAACAGAAAGTTTTTCGCGTAATTCTGCCGGGGTCTTTGTAATTGTAAAAATACGCTCTTCAAACTCCATCAAATCTCTTGAATGAGTATCTCTGAAGTTATCCTGGGTATTTTTTATTTCCATTTCAGATTGAACTAGTTCCAGATGAATTTTCTCCAGAGCTTCCTGTACTTTGGAAAGTTCCGCTGTCCGTTTATTTATTACTACTTTTTTACTGGCAACATTATCGTTTCTTTTCCGGATATCTTTTTCTAATGTTGAAAGTTCATTTGTAAGCGCAGTCGTTTTCTTGCCAATTTCCGTAATTTCTTCCTGTGTTGCAGCTATTCGCTGATCAATTTCGTTGAGCCGTTTATGTGATTGAAAAAGCTCGTCACGGATATTTTTTAACAGAGCTTCCTGTCCAGAAAGTTCCCGCCTAATTAACCGCGCTTGCTCTTCGGCGGACTGAGCGCGTACATTTATCTGTGCGCGATTTACTTTTAAATTTTCCAGAGTTGCGCGATATTCATCAATTTTTGCCAAAAGAGAGACATTGTCGCTGCGTAAAGTTTTAATCTTATGCCGCCGCCCTTCGATATTGTCTTTGGCATTGCGTATTTGTGTGTCTATCGATCGCTTTTTTGTAATTATACCTTCAGGAGCAAGGAACTCGTCAATAAAAGACGGCGAGTGCTCTTTATAACTTTGAAACAATTCTATAGCTTTGTCCGTATCGGCGGCGGCCTCAGAGAGAGAAGCTGCAAGCGTGTCTGCAATTTTCCCCAGTTCTGAAACATCCACTCCAGATTGAGCGGCGGAAGCCAAGTCCCGAATCAGAATTTGTCTTCCGTTTAAAACCGTTTTCAAACGGTTTAAAATTTCATATAACGCTTCTTCGTTGCTACGGCGTTCAGCCGCCGAATAACCGGCTTTTTTTAAACCGGCATCAAGCTCTTCTACAATATCATCTGTAATTTTTGCAAGGTCTTTTTCCAGAGCCGCTTGTTCTTTCTCGATATTGTTTATTTCATCTTCGGCTCTGTGTACTTCTTTTTCATTTTCGCTTATTTGAGTGGCGGCAAGCAGGATGTTTTCTTCAAAAGAACGAATATTTTCTTCTATGCTTTTGCATTGATTACGAAGCTCGCTCACTACTGCGTCCTGACCGGCTGCATCATCATTTAACTCAGTTATTTTTAAAATTGATTGCTTCTCACGCTCTTCATTCTGACTGATTTTTATTTTATTTTCACTGCGCTGCTCGTTAAACAGACGCATTTCATTTTCCCGGGCGTTTTTTTCCAGAGCAAGTCCATAAATATTTTTTTGAAGTTCGACAAGTCGTGCTTCCATGGAATTCACTTCATCCATGTTTGCTTCTAGGGCTTTATTCTCTGCTTCCATTTCTGCGCGGATACGATCCCGGTCAGCAGATCTTCGTCTTAAGGTTTCGGTGCGTTCATCTTTCTCGTATTTAAATTGTTTTAATCGCAGCAACTGGATGTCCAGCTCATAATTAAAAATCTCATCACGCAGCGATCGATACTTTAAAGTTTTTTCTGATTGTACTTTCAGATTATCATGAGATCGTTTTACTTCGCTCAATATTAATTCAATCTGACGAATATTTTCTTCGGTTTTTGCAAGATTGCGTTCTGCTTCGATCCCTCTTTCTTTATAACGGGTGATGCCGGCAGCTTCCTCAAAAAGATAGCGGCGCTCTTCTGGTTTGGAAGAAAGAATCTGATCGATCTTTCCCTGCTCCATCACAGAGTATGCCGTTTTGCCGATACCTGTATCCCAGAAGAGTTCACGGATATCTTTAAGCCTAACTTGGGCTCTGTTAATAAAGTACTCGCTTTCACCGGAGCGGTAGAGCCGTCTTTTTATTTCGATCTCCGGCAAATCCATTGGCAAAAGTCCCTTTTCGTTTGCAATACTAAGAGAAACTTCCGCCATACCAAGAGCTTTCCGGGTTTCTGTACCGCTAAAAATGACATCTTCCATCTTTTCGGCACGGAGAGATTTATAAGCGTGTTCTCCCAAAACCCATTTGACGGCATCAACTACATTGGATTTTCCGCATCCATTGGGACCCAGTAGAGCTGTTATTCCGTCATTAAAAATTATTTCCGTTGGCTCAGCAAAGGATTTAAAACCATTAATAGTAAGACGTTTAAGAAACATAAGTGGTTTCAGTATAGCCTGTTACGGTACTTGTGTCGAGACCATCTGCAAGAAGGAAGAATTCTTTTCTACTTAAAACTTTCAGATAGGACACAAGCTAATGAACACTCAGGATCGTGGAAATATTCCCAGACAAAAATGCCGCCCATTTTCTTTTGTTTAACATAATCGGATAATAATTTCATGTGTTCCGTATCGGCATAACTAATCCATATATCGCCATTGTAAAGATAGGATGCTTTGGCTTTATTATCAAAATGATTTGTGTAGTCTTTGTCAAGTAATTTGTGTATTTCCACCCATGAAATTGCCCCCTCATTAAATGGCGGTATTGATGGGACAGATTTGTAGGATTGAAATAGACCGTCATTACCATGTCCCCCCGATACACCGGAGAATGCCCGGCCATAAAGACCTGCACCCATTATTATCTTTTCTGATGGCACGCCTGCTGCCATATATGAATTAAAAGCCTGATCTGTACTCCAGCCGCCGCGATCAGGGTCTGCGGGATTATTATACAAATTGCAATGATGTCCTGTCGTCTCTGACCAGCTTCCATAATAATCATAAGACATGAGATTAAGATAATCAGCAATTTCTGCTATTTTCATTATATTATTTCTTCTTGTTCCTGATGGAATTGCTGTCGAAAGATAATACCGGGCATTGTTCTTTTTTTCTAACAAGTCAATCGCACTGCGTAAATTCTGAAGAAGGGTAATATAATTTTTCCCATCAGCTGTCCTTGTTTTTATTCCGGCTGAATCAGAACCCATCTGGAATTCCCAATCTATATCAACACCATCAAGATTGTATTTTTCCAGCCAGTCACAGACATTTGTAACAAAAGCTTTACACAGATTGGGATCGTCCGCCATATCAGAAAATCCATCGGTACCATAACCGCCAACTGAAAATCTTATCTTTAAATGGGGATATAGTCTCTTTAGTTCAGCAACTTCATCCCAAAGATTTGTAAAATTCGTTTTTTGATTTGGAAAATATATCGAAAAACCATCGTCTTTATCAATATGAGCAAATGCAAGAATTATATCCGTAAAGAAACCTCCCTTAATCATGGAAGCTTTCCAATAAATCCCTTTTGATCTATTACTGTCAGGATAAAATAGCCATGTTCTAAGATACGTGGATACCATCTTCATAATTCCCTCAATAATAACTGGAGTCAAGCAGCTGTATTCTCGGTTAATGAAGTTTCATGCTGATCTCTATCTTTCATTCTAACACATAATTATTAATAAAGCTTGTCAAATACCTAAAATTCTAAAAAAAACCACCAAGTATCCAAATCAACGGATACCGGGTGGTTTCTTAAAAAGAAACTTTTTTATATAGTCAAGAGACCCATTTAGGGTTTTTTGACTACCGGTTACACTTGTCCGACTGTTATCAGGTCAGACCTTCTTTGCTGCCGGTTTTTTTGCTGCTGCGGGTTTCTTTGCCGCAGGTTTCTTGGCGACAGCATTCTTCGCAACAGGCTTCTTCGCCGCTGTGGTTTTCTTTGCTGCTGGTTTTTTAGCTGCGGGTTTCTTCACTGCCGGTTTTTTTGCCGCCGGTTTTTTCGCTGCGGGCTTCTTCGCCGCAGGTTTCTTTGCCGCTGGTTTCTTCGCAGCGGGCTTTGCAGATGTTACTGCCATCTTTTTCTCCCCCTTTTTCGGTGTATTTTTGCCTTTCACCCCGGCTGAGTCGGGTTTACCAGACTTAGCTGTATCCCCTCCCTTTATGTTATTTCCAGAGTTTTTAATAACCGCCTGCGCTCCTGCAAGTCGCGCCAGCGGTACCCGGAACGGTGAACAAGATACGTAGCTTAATCCCGTTCTATAACAGAAGTCTATAGATGCAGGATCGCCTCCATGCTCTCCGCAGATCCCCATTTTGAGATCTGGTTTTACTGATCGCCCTTCGCTTATCGCGAGAGAGATTAATCCGCCAACTCCGTCTTCATCAATTGAATTGAACGGGTCGACTTCCAAAACTTTCTTATTCAAGTATATTGGCAAGAAAGAAGCAACATCATCACGGCTAAATGCAAAAGTCATTTGTGTAAGATCGTTTGTTCCAAAACTAAAGAAGTCGGCGTATTTTGCAATATGTGCCGAGCGAATTGCTGCACGGGGTACTTCTATCATTGTACCAATACTGATTTTAACTTTTACATTTGTCTCTTTAAATACTTTTTCGATTACATTCTCTGCATTTGGGCGCAGAAGCTTGAGCTCTCTTGCCGTAACTACGATTGGGATCATAATTTCTGGATTAACGGGGATTTTTTGTTTGGCACATTCTGCCGCAGCGCGTGCAATTGCCTCTACCTGCATATCGTAAATTTCAGGGAATGTAACCGCTAAACGACAGCCGCGATGTCCAAGCATCGGGTTGCTTTCGTGAAGCGTATCAATTTTAGATTGCAGTTTTTCAGCGTCAATATTCAAATGTGCGGCAAGTTCTTCTACTTCTTCCTTTGTGTGCGGAACAAATTCATGAAGAGGGGGATCTAAAAGCCTGATTGTAACAGGGCGCCCTTCCATTGCCTTGAATATGCCAAAGAAATCTTTTTGCTGCATTGGAAGAATCTTTTTTAGTTGGGCTTTTCTGTCTTCTGCGGTCTCTGCGACAATCATGGCGCGGAAGTGAATAAGTTTTTCTTTATCAAAGAACATATGTTCTGTGCGGCAAAGACCAATTCCCTGGGCACCAAAATCAAATGCGCGTTTGGCATCATCCGGCTGATCGGCGTTTGTTCTTACATCAAACCCCTTAATTTTTCCGCGCACAGCATTTTTACGCACATCATCGCACCATTTGAGGAAAGTATTCATGTCTTTTGACACCGATGGAGCGACAAGAGCGAGTGTTCCTTCGTAAACTTCACCGGAAGTACCGTCTATCGTAATCCAATCGCCTTCCTTGTATGTTTTGCTGCCAATATCAACAGTATTACCATGAATTATGACTTCTTTCGCGCCGGCAATACATGGAGTGCCCATTCCACGTGCGACAACTGCTGCGTGGCTTGTCATGCCGCCGGTCGATGTAAGGATCCCTTGGGCAACAACCATCCCGCCAATATCTTCGGGAGAAGTTTCTTTGCGTACTAGCATCACTTTTTCCCCTCTTGCGTGCCAGTTTTCAGCTTCTTTTGCGTTAAACACAATTCGCCCGGAAGCTGCTCCCGGAGATGCATTCAATCCTTTTGTAAGTGCTTTAGAATTTCTCTTTGTCTGCGGTTCGATCATCGGGTGAAGAAGCTGGTCAATGTGTTCGGGAGTTACACGTAAAATCGCTGTGTTTTTGTCGATTAAGCCTTCTGCTACCATGTCAACAGCGCATTTTACAGCCGCTGTTCCCGCACGTTTACCATTACGCGTCTGTAAAATAAAAAGTTTTCCTTTCTGAATTGTAAATTCCATGTCCTGCATATCTTTATAATGTTTTTCCAGTCTGTTTTTGATTGCTACAAGTTCTTTATAGACAATAGGATTTTTCTTTTCCAGTGTAGAAATTCTTTCCGGCGTTCTTATACCTGAAACTACGTCCTCGCCCTGTGCATTCATCAAATATTCCCCGTAAAAAATATTGATGCCTGTACTCGGATCGCGGCTGAAACATACTCCAGTGCCGGAATCATCGCCAAAGTTGCCAAAAACCATAGACTGAACATTAACCGCTGTACCTTTTAGATTGGTTATATTCTCGTATTTGCGGTAAGTTATTGCTTTTTCACCCATCCATGAGCCAAAAACAGCATTTATTGCGCCCCAAAGCTGCTCCAGCGGGTCCTGAGGAAAATCTTTTCCCGCATCTTTCTTTACTATTTTTTTGTATTCGGCAATCAATTTTTCAAGATCGGATGAATCAAGGTCGGTATCAAGTTTGACATTTTTTTCTTTTTTTATATTAGCAAGAGCTTCTTCAAAATGCTTGTGCTCAACACACATTACAACATCGCCGTACATTTGAATAAAACGGCGGTAAGAATCAAGTGCAAAACGCAGATTACCGGTCTTATTTGCAAGCCCTTTAACTGCTTTATCATTCATCCCCAGATTAAGAATTGTCTCCATCATGCCGGGCATAGATGCTGCAGCTCCGGATCGTACAGAAACCAAAAGCGGATCGTCCGGATCGCCAAGTTTCTTTTTCATTACGGTCTCGAGCTTTCTTAGGTTCGCTTCTACTTCTTCTTTGATTCCCGGCGGATACTTCTCTTTATTATCATAATAAGCAGCGCACACACCGGTAGAAATTGTAAATCCGGGCGGAACAGGAATACCAAGATTGGTCATCTCTGCAAGGTTGGCTCCTTTGCCTCCCAGTATATCTTTCATGTTTGCATCCCCTTCAGCTTTCCCGTTGCCGAAGAAATATACACTTTTTTGTTTAGCCATTTAATTAAACCTCCAAATAACTGTTATGCTTTGCATACCCGCATGATTTAATTTTACATGATCATCTAAGAATGATCAACAAAAATATATCATTAAAAAATAAATTATCAACTTGGTTTTTTATTTTCAAATTGATATTATACATTATGAACTATTTTGATCTTCCTGTCTACAAAAATCAGAAAAAAATTCTAGAAGCTCTGAAAAATAATCAGGCTCTTGTTGTTGAGAGTCCGACAGGTTCCGGCAAGACAACACAGCTTCCTGTAATACTTCATGAAGCCGGCTATTCAATGAATGGCATCATCGGAGTAACTCAACCAAGAAGAATTGCCGCAGTCTCTGTAAGCGGCTATATCGCGCGTCAAATGAATGTAAGTATTCCCGGCATTATCGGATACAAGATGAGATTTGAAGATAAAACCAGCCATGAAACAAAAATTAAGATAATGACTGATGGAATTCTGCTGCAAGAGATGAAACTTGATCCGTGGCTGTCAAAATACAGTCTGCTTGTTGTGGACGAAGCGCATGAACGCAGTCTGAATATTGATTTTATTCTTGGATTACTCAAAAGAGTAATGGAAATTAGACGTGATTTTAAAGTTATTATTTCTTCTGCAACAATAAATGCAGAAGTTTTCTCTGAATACTTTAATGAGTGTCCGATTGTAAAGATAGAAGCGCAGCGTTTTCCTGTTACTTTGATTTACGATCCTGTTGTAGAAACGATAAAAAGCAATGTTGATGAAGCAATTCTGTCTAAAATCGAAACAATTACTATACGCTTTATAAGCGAAAAGCGTGAAGGAGACATATTAATTTTTCTTTCCGGCGAAAAAATGATTAAAGATTGCATGAATCGCTTAACATTTTGTTCCGCTGGAAAATATTTACACATTCTTCCGTTGTATGGAAGGCTTGGAAAAGAAGAACAGGAAAGAGTATTTGAAATCTCTCCAAATGGAAAAACAAAAGTAGTTATTTCTACAAATATTGCAGAAACATCGGTAACAATTGACGGAATTGCAGCCGTAATAGACTGCGGTCTTGCAAAACTTAACTGGTACAATCCGCACACATTCACATCAAGTCTGATAGAAGCTCCGATCTCTAAAGCATCAGCCAATCAGCGCAAAGGGCGCGCAGGAAGAACGTGCGAAGGAACTTGTTACCGGCTTTATACCCGCAAGGATTTTGAGAACCGCCAGCTCTACACAACAGAAGAAATTTTTCGCACAGATTTATCAGAAGTAATTTTACGCATGGCTGATCTTGGTATAACCAACTTTGAAGATTTTGATTTTATTTCTTCGCCGGAAAAAGCAGGATTAATCAGCGGGATAGAAACGCTAAATCTTCTTGAAGCGCTTGAAGAAGATCGCACTTTGTCAAATACAGGTAAATTAATGACCGGATTCCCTCTTGCGCCCCGTCATTCAAGAATAATTGTCGAAGCTATACTAAAGTATCCCGGCATAATACGCGAAACTATCATTGCAGCAGCGTTTTTATCTACCCAAAGCCCGTATATTCTTCCGCCCGGAGAAGAAATCGATGCCCGACAAGCGCATCATCGTTTCCGTGATGACAGTGGAGATTTTATTTCTTATTTAAAACTATTTAAATCATACAACGAGTCAACGAACAAGGTGAGATTCTGCGAAAAAAACTATCTTGACGAGCGCGCAGTTGCAGAAATCGTTAATGTTGTTTATCAATTGGAAGAAATTCTATCTTCAATGAAGATTCCTGTACACCAGCGAAGTGAATTAATAAAAGACAATGAAATAGACGACTATTTAACCTGCATTAGCCGGGGAATGATTCAATTTGTCTGTTCGCGAAAAGGAAAAGGGAAAAACAGCTCTTATCAAAGTTTAACAGCAGATAAAATTATTATTCATCCCGGCTCTGTAATGTTCAAAATTGACCCGCTGTTCATTGTAGCGGGAGAAATTGTCCACACTTCCAGAATGTATGCGATGTCTGTTTCTCCGGTTTCAAGAGTTGTTTTGGAACGGCTGGGTATTGATAAATATCCGAATTTTTCTTACAGCTCCATGCACACGGCAGGCGCATTACAGGGAAGACAGCCGGGCAGGCACAGAAACTCTGATTCAGCCGCTAAGATGAAATTGCCGGATATTCAGGAAGCGCACAGTGAAAAGGCGCATCTGCATAGCGGAGAAAAAGACGGGAAAAAACTTAAAAAGGCGCGTGATTTTACAAATAATATCAAAATTGAAAGCGAAGTATTTGAAATTGCAACGATCAAAGGAAAGAAAACTGTTTTGCTTCCGTGGGAGAAGCTTTCCCGGCTTGGGGAAGACGCAGCAAGCGCTGCTTACAGCGGATTAAAAGGAAAAATAATAGTTAATAATGCGTACTCGCTGCTTGCGGGAGAAAAACTGGAATTAATTTTATCTCTTGCGCCAGTTTTGGATGTAGAAAACGCTTTTTCCCGCACATGGCCGCGAAAAGAAAACTTTAATTCGCAATACGGCCTTGCAGCCCTTCTAGAATACCTTGACAGCCTTGCAAGACCTGTCAGATGGAAAAAAGAATCAAAAGAGTTGGGATTTTTAGGTCTTTTCACTGATAACGCAGGAAATTATTGGCTGCGGGCATCAAGAGGGTTTCATACATGTATAAACGAAAGCCTTTCCAGCCTTGAATCTTTGATAGATGAATTAAACGAGGATATTCCAATCGAACAGAAGCATATTGTTAATTCTTGCTACCGCAGGTTGTCGGATTATTTAGGTTAGGGTAAATACTGGACAAGCCGCTTCAAAGACATATCTTCTATAATGTTTTTGAAGACCGTCTGTCTATAGAGCCTGTTCCAAAACGGTTGTTTTGTTACAGGCTCATAATATGTCCGCATTATAGACAACTCTATATAACTGCGTCAAATTTCACGATAATAATAATATGAGCGCAAAAAACGAACAGCGTTCGATAGAAAATATTAAATTCTCTATTGGCGCGAAATTAATAATGATGACTTTGATTATTTTGATTTTCTCCATTGGTTTAATGACGGCTTTTGTTTCCCGGCTTGTTTCTAGAGAAATGCGGGCTGCAGCAGAAGAGAATAACATTGAAGCCAACCGCCGTTCTGCGATAGAGGCTGAAACATTAATAACCAATGTCCGCTCAAATTCCCGTGTTCTTTTGCAAACAGTTGCGCCGGCAGGCGCGGAAAACGATACCGTCAGGCAGACAGTAAATGTTTTCTTTCAAGAAAACCAGCAGATAGCGGTTGTTTTTTTTATTGCAAATGAAAGAGCCGAACAGCTTTTAGTGAACAAGCAGTTCTTTTTTTTAAGGGAACTTGATGAGATTCTGGCGGATTATTACTTTCAGGGGCAGAGAGGGGCAATAGCGCGCGCCATTCGCGGAGAGACATTGCTTTTAAACGCAACGCCCCACTTTACAAGAGCGGCTCTTGCTTTATTCTTCCCATTGCAAAACGGTGGGGCAGCCGGGGTTGTTTTCTCTTCCGAGGGCTTAATTAATAATTTTGGTTTGGGAACTAATCAATCTTACATGATAAACAATGAAGGCGTTCTTCTTGCACATTCTGATTTTAATCTGGTACGATCTGCGGTAAATATATCTGACGAGAAATTCATTCGTTCTATTCTTGACAGCGCAGAAAGAAGCAGGCAGGAACTGATACAGGATGAATTCAGATTTATGCACGGTTTATCCGGCGCTGTTGAACAAAACTTTTTTGTTACAATATGGGAAAACATTAAATATAACACCCTAACGGTATTTACCAAAGCTGCCAATGGTACAGTTAGCGGTGTTTTTAGGTTTTTACGATTTATCAATATAGAGGAATTCTTCAATATAAGACTGAATGAACCTGTGTTTAATTTCGTGCACAGGGATTCTCCGCAAATTGCTTATCCGCAGGCAAATGAACCTGCTTTAATTCGTCAATTTACGGCATACAGCAAGTTGAATACTCAACCGGCAATCGTAATCACCGGTGTTGAATACAGCAAAGTATTTGAGAGAATTGCCGCTGCCGCAAGCATATATATATTCCTGATCATAGCGGTTTTGATTATCTTGATTATTTTTGTCCGGCTCTTCTCCAGAACAATTTCCGCTCCGCTAAAAACTCTTGCAGGCGCAGTACATGAAATAGGAAATGGCGTGTTTGAGCCGGTGATTGAAAAGCGCAAGAGGCGGGATGAAATCGGTCTTTTATCAGATAACTTTCATAGGATGTGTTCCGCTCTTAATACTTTTGGCAGATTTACCAACAAAGAAATTGCGGTAAAGGCAATGCGCGGTGAAATTAATCCCGGCGGTTTGCAAAAACAAGGAACGGTTTTCTTTTCTGATATTCACTCATTTAACTCAATATCTGAAAGTTTTATAAATCATTTTAGGCTGGAAGCTCCCGAGCTGATTGTTCAATGGCTGAATGAATATCTTGCTAAAATGATTGACTGTGTTGAAAGAACCAACGGCATAACAGATAAATTTATCGGCGATGCCGTTATGGCTCATTGGGGGACTGTATATTCCGCAGGAAGCCCGCGCAAGGACGCATTCAACTGTATCAAAGCGGCTCTGATGATGCGCAAAGCCCTTTACTATATGAACAAGGAACGCAGTGAAGAAAATCATTCCAATCCGGTTATTAGAATCGGCTGCGGTATTGATTCCGGCATGGTAATAGCCGGACAGATAGGCTCTGACCTGCGCACTGAGTACACCGTCCTCGGCGAACCCGTCAATATTGCCTCCCGCATTAAGGCTTTGACAAGATCTCTTGGTGTTGATATTTTGATCACCGAAAACACATGGAATCTTGTCGGAGACAAATTCATCACCGAGGAAATGCCTGCGGCAACTGTCAAAGGAAAACCGGTACGTGTTTTTGCCGTTGTCAATATGGCAAACAGTGAAAAGAAACCGCAAACTTTGGATGATGTCCGGCAAATGCTGGGTAACGTTTAACTGGGTAACAATTTAACACGGCTTAGTGTAATGCTACACCGGACATCGGGCTTACCGCTGGTCAGCTGGCATCACTCGCTAAGCGCTTTTTTTTGTTTTTCGACATAAGCGTTCTGGGCTGTAGAGAGATTTGCCTGACGTTGCTCAAGTAGACTTTTTTCTATTGGATCAATGCCGGGGGCACTAAGAATATTTTTTATTCTAGCCTTATGTGAATTACAGGCGATGTGATAAGAGTCTTTTGGATAGTCTTTGATACGGTATTCTTGGGCGTGCGGAATGGCTTTATCAGCAACATGATAAATAGTTTTATCTTCAACAATTTTTAACACAAGGAACGCATCGTCAAAACTCTGCACGGCTTTGGTCAGACTGTTGATTGCGTTCTTGTCTGTCTTGGGACACAGTTCAAGCTCTTGGGCGATAAAGGTATATTCGGCAAGGAGAAGAATTTGCGGGTCGGCGGTTGCTTGGGCTTTTTTGAAAGTGGATAAGGCAAGTTCTATACCTTCTTCATATAAAACTCGCCCTTCATCTGCTTTTCCTTTGATAGCAAAACCTTTTCTGCCAGAATCAATGTTTGAAGCTGCGGAGATAATATCATTTATTAATCCAGTCATTTCCATATTCAGCCTCCGCTTCAGCTAAATTCCAACCTTCTTTTATTAGAAAATCTGCCCCCACCTTCTCTTTGATTACCTTCGCTATATAATGAGGTATGGGAACTGTCTTCATGAGGCGGGTCGCCCCTTCTTTATCTCCTGCTTTTCTTAATTCAGCGGCTTTACAGCCTATGGCAAGTTTCTCGTCAAGTGTCATGAGTTGATGCATACTAACCTCTATCTTAGCCGCTGCGAACCTTTGGTTCGATAGCGGCGATTTTAATCGAAGTCTCGGCAACGCCGAAACACATTCTCCTTAAATTGTCTTAATTGTTTACCTCATTATTAGCATAGGCGGCAAGAATTAGCAAGCACTACTCCCACGCCAGCCCTGATACCCCCCAACCACGCCGTTCAAGCCCCGGCGGGCGGACTAGGTACGGATCGCTACACGGGCTAGGTACGGATCGCTACACGGGCTAGGTACAGATCGCTACACGGGCTAGGTACGGATCGCTACACGGACTAGGTACGGATCGCTACACGGGCTAGGTACGGATCGCTACACGGGCTAGGTACGGATCGCTACACGGACTAGGTACGGATCGCTACACGGACTAGGTACGGATCGCTACACGGACTAGGTACGGATCGCTACACGGGCTAGGTACGGATCGCTACACGGACTAGGTACGGATCGCTACACGGACTAGGTACAGATCGCTACCTAGTCTAGGGGAGATAGCCTTAAAGATGCTCTATAACAAAACGGCTGGTAGTAGTTCTGGGTTCTTTGAGAAGATGGCTTTTCGCGTATTGCGTCCTTATTTCCAGATTGTATTCGTTCCAGTTTAGGTTGGTGTTGATGAAGGACTGAAAAAAGACAGCGCCGTCTACTGCGATGATCTGATCAGCCTTCCAAAATATATGCTGACAGATTACATCGGTACACTCTCTGACGAGAAAATTAAAGCTGTTAATACCGCATTGCGTATCGCTTTGGCTGTTGAATAATCTTGTTTTCATCTCTCTTCCTTATCTTCTTCCTTCTTTTTAATCCACGGGTTTACCGCCTTGTACAAGGCAGTTCTTTCCTTATGGCGCGGGTCTCCCCACAATGGTGATCTCGCTAGTACCAATAGCAGTGCCGTCCCCGTACAGGGCAGTTCCGTCGCTCACACGCAGGGCCGCGCCGGTGCCGGTGCCGATGGTATTTGGCGCACGCTGCGGCGAATGAGTCTGAGTTAATCCGTCTTCGCCGTAAATGATCCCGCCGTAGAAATTGAATGTTCCGAGCGACACTAACACTCCGCCGGCGCCGATGTCGGCAGTATTGTTATAGATGGAGCCTCCCCTCATGTTCAGTGTTGTTCCGGCGTTTTGAATAAATATCGCTCCGCCGCTGCTGCCGGCTCTGTTATTATGAATGGTAACATCCCCCTCTATGGTAAGGGTGCTGCCGCCGGTAACCGTAATAGCGCCGCCAAAACGGCCGTCGGCCACTTCATTACCGCTGATTTCAGAGCTCCCGCTTATGGTTGCAGTCCCGCTGTTATATATATAAACAGCCGCGCCATTACCGCTGTCTCTTCTGCAGTCAGTTATTTTCCCTCCGTTCATATAAAATTCGCCGCCGTCAACGTACACGCCAGAGCCAAAGCTAACATTAGTACTGGCTGTATTTTTATTCCCCGTAATTACCGCGCTGTCATTCATCTCCAGCCTTCCGCCGCTATTTACCGTGATAAGCGAGTCGGTGTTGTCGTCCATTCCCTGCAAGGTCAGCGTATTGGATGTAGTGTCGCCCAGTATAAGGTTCCCCCCCGATCCTACCGTAAACATTCTTCCGTTATTCACAAGCGATATGGTTGTGTTGCCGCTTTGGCTTACAATGGTGATTTCTTTGCCGTCTACAGCTATGGCGCTTGGTATGGTTATGTTCTCTTCCAATCTGATGATTGTCGCGGCGCCTGCCGGGGCTGCGGTAATTGCGTCTGCCAGTGTTGGGTGGTCTGCGGACGGGACTGTGATGACAACTGTGGGTAAATCCTGTGTTCTTTCGCATATACTGCAAACGCCGCCGACAAAGCTGTGGAGCGCTTTTGCGCTTTCCTCTACCCCGTTTCCGCTGATTACTCCCGGTGTGCGGGCACACTCTTTCCAGTGATGGGTGTCGTCATGTATCCATGCACCTGTAAAGTCGTGCCCAAGCGCGGCTACTGGGCGCGTTGTTGTGTGCGCCGGATCATGGGAGCAGGTTCCCGTTTCCACACCCGCTGTTGTGCAGGTGGGGGCAGTTGTTTCTGTCCAGCCGTTGGATCGGGGGTAACTGTTACATTAAAAGTAGTTGTCTGCCCGCCGTAGGTTACGGTTATTGTGCTTGTTGGGGCTGTCGGTGTTCCGCTTAAGGTGTAATCGTTCACCGCTCCGCTTGTGCTATCGCTGTAGTATGCCGTTACGGTTAAACCGCTTTTCAGATTATCCAACGGTGTGCTTGAATATATTGTTGTACTCCCTTGATTATAGCTTGCCGTAATGCCTGTGAGGGTTGCTGAGGAAACTGTTACATTAAAAGCCGCTGTTTGCCCGCCGTAGCTTACGGTTATTGTGCTGTTTGTTCCTGCTGCGAGTGTTCCGCTTAATGTGTAATCGTTCACAAGTTCGGTTGCGCCGTCGCTGTACTCTGCCGTTACGGTTAAATCAGCTTTAAGGCCGTCCAACGGTATACCTGGATAGATTGTTGTACTTCCTTGATTGTAAGTTACCGTAATGCCTGTGAGTGTTGCTGCGGAAACCATTACATTAAAAGCCGATGTTTGTCCGCCGTAAGATACGGTTATAATGCTTGTTCCGACTGTCAATGTTCCGCTTAATGTGTAATCTGACGCGTTTAATATTGCGGTTGTGCTGTCGCTGTAAGCTGCTGTTACGGTTAATCCGGTTTTCAGATTATCTAACGGCGTGTTTAAATATATTGTTGTATTCCCCTGATTGTAGTTTGCAGTAATGCCGGTAAGGTCTGCTATCAGTTCATCAGGAATACAGATGCACCTAACATTCGGCTTTCCGCAGGTTTCGCAAAACATATGGTCGGTGAGTTCCTTTATCCAATGGTTCTCACAACTAAAGAAAAATGAACTTGCTCCTACGGAGCAGAGAATAAAGAAAAAAGTAAGACTAAGTGCTATTTTCATATATGTCCGCTTACTGCCTGTTTTCATTTCTAATTCCCTTTTCTTTTTTATTTGTTCCTTTGTTCAAAACTTTACTCCTGTTGAAAGTCCGATTCCGCCGTAATACGGGTAACCTCCCCTTATGTACGGTTCTATAAAAAAGCGGCTGCCAAGCGGAAACCGTAAGCCCGCTGTAATCCCGATTGATATTGCGCCGCCTTCCGCTGGTAGCGATACCGCGCTCTCCCCTGAAAATACCGCAACTCCGTAGGTAAGCTGCGCAAAAAACCCGCTTGCCGCCTCAGATGTGTATACTCGGAAAAAGAGCGTTATTTCGATGGTTGTAAAATCTTCTTCCGCAAGGGGTATTGCATATATCCCCTTCAAACCTATAGATACTTTGTCTTCCGAGCCGAGTGCAAAGCCGAATCCTATCGAAGGCGGCTTGCGTCCGTACCATACGGTTTCTATAACGGGTGCGGCAAAAAAGATGGGGCGTGATGGTTCATGTCGTGATATATCACGTTGGTTTTCCTGAGCGTTCAGGTTTGCAGCAGTAAGCAGTATAACGGCGGTAATTGCAAGTTTACGCATATACTCTCACCATGAGCCGATGCGAACTTTCGGTTCGGTTGCGGTGTTGTGGTTTATTAAATGGTGTGTGTAATTGCTTATCGCACGGGGGGGGGGGGGGGGGGTGGAATTTAAATTAAAGGGCCGTTCCCCCCAGCTCCCCCATCACTGCGGACCCCGAATTCCGGGGGCGTCGGGGCCGGG
>Ga0099364_10005520_pt1 | contig 18730 bp, 15 predicted proteins | sample TergutTh196P3_FD_73070 | JGI IMG/M metagenome (GOLD analysis project Ga0099364, IMG submission 73070) | Microcerotermes parvus P3 segment gut microbial communities from Pointe-Noire, Republic of the Congo - Th196 P3 | ecosystem: Host-associated > Arthropoda: Insects > Digestive system > Gut ...
AAAGAGCATAATTGTGCTTGTTTTATCCCGCCCGAATTCGAGTTTCAGGTCGATTAATTCCAATCCTTTTGCGGCACATTCGTCCTTGATTAATTCGCAGATTTCGCCCGCCAGTTTTACTAACACATCATGCTCTTCCGCTCTCAGAATATTGAGTGCCGCTAAAATCTCGCGAGTGACCAACGGGTCTCCCCGTTCATCATCTTTCAAGGTGATTTCGACCAGTCCGCCAAGCGGAGTGCCTTCGGTGATGTAATCTCCGTAACGCCGAATAAAACTGCCGAACGCCTTATAACGACAAACAACCTCAATTCCTTTGCCGAACATGACCGCCGGGCGAACTGTCATGGTTGCTTTCTCAACGTCACAGCTTATAAAGTGGGTAGGAAACCCCGCCGCATTTATTCGCCCGAAGAAAAACTCGCTTAATCTTAAGCCGGCTTTTCCTTTGCCGTCAATTGTGAGTCCGACCTGATTTTCGCCCGGGTCGAACACCCCGTCTTTTCCGCAGGCATCGTCTTTGAACTGCAGGAGATAATCACCCCCCGGCAATTCATAGACTGTTTTTGTTTTCCCGTCGTAAACTTGTTTCACTAAATAGAACCTCCCCGAATCAGGCAATAATACCCGCTATATCTTTCTTGAGTTCGTTCAAGCGGGTTTTAACGCTTCCGTCGTAGCGAGTGTTCCCGTAATCAATTACGATTCCTCCTATAATTGACTTATCGAGTTTTTCGCTTAACGAAACGCTTTTTCCTGTGATTTGCGACATCTTCGCTATGATTTTTACGCGCTGCTCTTCTTCAAGCGGGAACGGCGAAGTAACGGTGATTTCCGCAATTCCGAAATGTTCATTGTACAACATCTTGAACGCTTTGTTAATTTGAGGAAAACAGCTCATTCTCTTATTCGTCGTGAGCAACCGAAGAAAATTCCGTACGTATTCGCTCACCCTGCCGTTAAATGCCGAATCGAGTAATTCCAACTTTTCTCCTTCGGAAATAGTCGGCGTGTTCAGCAACTTATTGAAATCCGGAAGCCCGGACATAACCAAGCTAACCGTGTTCAGTTCAGCTAACACCGTTTCGAATTCGGATTTTGAGCGACTTTCCTCTACCAGTAAAGTAAAGAGTGCATCGGCATAAGTCTTTTCAACAGAAGAACCCATGTTATCCCCTTTCAGTCTACTGATTTACCGTATTAACAAGAAAAGTGTCAATCAAAGCCGCGTTGTCGCGACTGTCGATTTCTTTTTCGGCGACCGCACCCGCCGCCATAATTACGATTTCCGTGATTTGTGATTTAATCTCGTTTAAAGCACGCTTGCGCTCCCTCTCGATGTCTTCCTCCGCTTTCACACGGATTGCAACGGCGGATTCCTTTGCTTCCGCAAGAATCTCTTCCTCCCGTTCCCGCGCTTTTGCGGTGGCGGCGGCAATGATTCTATCCGCTTCAGCTTTAGAATCGGCAAGCAATGCCTTATACTGCTTTTCTGCCTCGTTCGCTTTCTCGTTAGCGGCAGTAGCAGCATCGAGTTCGGTCTTGATTGCCTCCTTACGCTTATCCATAATCGCAACGACTTTCACGTGCAAAAACTTCCAATACAGGAAGACGATTACACCCGTGTTAATCAGTGTGAGAATCATCGTAGAAGGCGTGATGTTGAACAGCGGTAAAAACCGCGCCGACAAAATCAGATTTTCCATAAGTTAAATCCTTGTTTCATTTTTATAGTTTCGAGGCGAAAGGATTAGTGAACATAACGATTAACGCAAACACCAACGCATAAATACCCGTAGACTCCGCTACCGCATCACCGATAAGCATGGTTCGGGTGATTACGCCGCCCGCCTCCGGTTGCCTTCCGATTGCCTCAACCGCTTTACCTCCACAGAATCCCTGTCCGATTCCCGGCCCTATACCTGCGATTAACGCAAGTCCTGCCCCCACGACTTCCATTCCCAGTACAAATGCACGACCATCCATTGAAATTTCCTCCAGTAAATAGTTATTTTTTACCCTTTGAACCCTTTGAACAAAGGGATTTTCGATTTGATTGAAAGTAAGGGTGTAATACCCCGCCCCGTGGGGCAGCTCTCTCGCCCGCAGGGCGAGGGGTGCAGGGCTTGCCCTGCGGTGTTACCTTACATTAAACCCTGTTGGGTGATTCCGCTTACTCTGCTTCTTCCGGTCCGCAGTCTGCCATCGCGACGTATACCATCGTAAGTGTCATAAACACGAACGCTTGAATGACAGCTGAGAATATGTCGAAATATAACGAAAACGGTACAGGAATCAAAATAGGAACCTTGATAAAAATCTCAAGTGCCCAGTAGACGATTCCACCGATTACCAATCCCGCCAAGATGTTTCCGAAATGACGGAGCGACTGCGAAACAGGGGTGATAAGTTCGCTTAACAGGTTCATCGGGGTCATTATGAAAATAGGTTCGGTAAAACTCTTTAATCCGCCGCCTAATCCCCCGGTTTTGAAACGATTTCGGTGAATTAATATAAAGGTAATCATACCCCACGCGAAAACCACCGAAAAGTCCGATGTTGGCGGTCGGAATCCCAACAGACATGACAGACTCAACCCTAATGACCAGAAGAACAATGCCGCCATATACGGCGTATATTTGCTGTATTTCTTACCCATGGTATCGTTCACGAGACCGCAGAACATACCCACCACCATTTCGGCTAATGCCTGCCGTTTGCTGTCCGGATTTGTCTTGAGGTTTCGGCCCAGGACGAAGAACAACAGTCCGAGACCAATCAAAACAACCCACTGAACCGTAATAGATTCGGTGATTACGAAATCGAACCCGAAAATCGTGAATTCCGCAACTACAAGCGGCCCCTCAACCGAAAGTCCCCCGGATTCTCCGGCGGCTTCAGCGACAGTCGTGACCGCTTCTACAGCATCGAGATTACTAAGCAGATTCATAAACTAAACGCCCCCTAAACCTCTTTATTCAAAATAGCCTTGATTGTATAGTGGATTTTCGGGAAAAGCAACGGCAACACTACGGTGTATACGCTGATTATTCCTAACATAGCCAGAACACCGAATACCGCAAACGCCCCGAAATACCTTGCATAAAAACTGAACGCCCCATAGGTCTGCGCATGGCGAATATTCTTCCGTTGCAGGATTTTCCCTGCTTTTACGCCTAAATGCCAAAAGTTGAGGATTGCGGCTACGTTCCCCAGAAACAGTCCCGCCATGTTTCGCCAAAATAAGAGCCAATCCCCCCAACCGATTGCCAAAATCAAGCAAGGTAGGAATATTATAACATTACACAGCAGAAAAGTCAAGCGCATATTTTTTAATTCTGCTATTACGATTGCATCGGCTTCTATCGCGAACTTTGATTTCTTTTTTTGTTTCATTATCATTCACTATCATTTATAGTTATCATCATAATAATCGTAATCCCGTCGGTCGAGTTTGAGGCGGTCTTTATCATTGTCTTTCCCATAATACATATGCACGAGCTTCACGGAATAACTCACCACCCCTGCAATCATGACAATTAATCCGAGGAGTACGAATACGAGTTTCAATCGGTCATCCCATCCGAATCTCTCGACCAGCCAACTCCCTCCTCCGATAAACAAGAGCAACGGAGTGACAATCAGCCATGCAAGATGACCTGCAATGAGGTAGGCTTTCAGCGGATTCTTGTTGTTCATAATATTAAATCGGTGAGTTGCCAGTTCCCGTTTTCGTCTTTTGTCATGGAACGTTGTTTGGTTATTTCGGTATCGAATTCGTCCCTGCCTTCTTCTAATTTGATTAACGTGATTTCCAACACGTATTCATTCTCGGAAGAAGTCGTAAACAGTTTAATCGGGGGAAAAGCTTCCCACATTAAATCATAAGTAAGCGGATTGTATTCTTGATTCACGGCGATTTTGCCGTCTTTGTCTTTGTAAATCGAAAGACCTTTGATTCTCTCGGCGGATTCTTTGCTGAGTGTTTTGTCAACGAGTTCGTGAATCTGCCCAACCGAGTTATAAGTTACGTTTCCTTTATTAATGACCCCGGGGAGTAGGGTATAAAATCCGTCTTCCGAGGGGTTTTCATAGGTTTCAGCCTCGAAATCGCCCCACACAACAGGATTCTGTCCGAAATCCGGGAAGTTATATTCGTTGAGGTAAAACAGACGTAAAATTTCATGATTGTTCTGTATGAGTTCGCGCGCAGTAACGTACATTTCCTGTGGAATTTCCGGCGCATCGACCGCGGCACTTGTCTGACCCGGTCGGGCTGCCGATTCGGAATTCCCTTCCGAATTAAACAATTTGATTGCGAAAATCACTGCCGCAATCGCCAGAACGGCAACCACAATCGTAATGACCAGAGCGGGTATATTGCTCATTCCCTTGTTTTCCTCGCTTTCGGATTGATTTCGTTTCAAATTGCTCCGCAACAATAAAATACATTATACATCATATGAGCGGAAATTTCAAGACTTTAATTTAAATTTTTTTCTTCTTTGTATTATTTTCCTTTTACAGACGAAACTATTGTATCAAGGGCAATTTTTCCAAAGGGCGGGCTTTGCCTGCCCGGAGGCGAAAATCCGGCACGAATTTTCGAGCGGAGCAATAATAAAGTATAAATCGTGAAATCAGGGGGGTGTCGTCATAAACACTGAAAAACTGACTCAACTCATCTACGCCGAATGGAAATTGAAGCCGACGGCTTCTTTACATTCTCGAATCAAGCTTATGCGTAAGATTCTCAAATCAAGCGCGGAAATTTCCGAGAAACGACTGCTTGAAAAAGAAATCGGCGTGTTATCTAAATCCTGTAAGGGGTTCCGAATAAACATGGCAGACGGTTCGCCGGCTTTGGGGACTGCTATAGCCTCTCTCGATGAAATCAACGAGGAAAGTGTCCGTGAGTGTATTTCTTTTATCGCTTCCCAGAAAGAGTTGACTTCGATGGACGTTGACAGCTTTTGCTGGCAGGCGAAGTTCGCCGTGATTGACCATGCGGTTTGCGGAAAAGGCGTAAAAAGTTCCGACGGTGACTACGGCGCGAAACTCGGTGCGCTGACATTGCTCGATACCGAGAAAATCTGCCGTGAGTTAAATCCGCTTGACCGGGTTTATTCCGAAGACTCTCTGTATTCGTCATTAAGCGGCGACACCAGGGCTTTATACCGTAAAATGACCGCCGAAGTCTCGGCAGAAACCAACCAAGGTGAGTCGCGGTTTGCGCAGGAATACGTTAACCGTTCAAATAAAGAAGGGCTGCACATCGGAAAAATCATAGGACAGGAATACCGAAAAGTCTTCCCGCTGATTAAGCCGTCTCATTATATTTTCTTCCTGTTCTTGATTACCGCTTTGCTGACTTCTCTTATCTGTGCCCTCACGAACTGGTATTTCGCCCTCCTTTTGTTTTTCCCTTTGTTTGCAATCGTGAAACCGTTCCTTGATTTAGTTGCATCTAAATCCGTCCGTGCGGGGATTCCCCTGCCGCAAATCGATTTAAAGGGAGAAATCCCCGACAACGCACGAACATTGTGCGTTATTTCCACATTGTTGACTTCGAGCGGCGATGTCGAGAAAATCATAAAAAAACTGGACGTTGCACGAATGAAGAACAACTCCGGCAATCTGTTCTTCTGTGCGCTGTGCGATTTCAAGGCAAATAAATCGAGTGAAGTTTCGCCCAAAGATGCCGAAATCATCGAAGCCGTCCGTGAGCAGTTCGCACAGACTTCTTATTCCGCATTAATCCGAAAACGTGAGTATTCGAAAACCCAGCGGTGCTTTCAAGGGAGGGAGCGTAAGCGCGGCGCAATCGATTCACTGATGAAATTGCTCCGCTGTACCGATTATCCCGATTTAAGCGGGGATTTTATCGAAATAATCGGAAATATGTCTTCCCTTGTCGATATACAATATGTCTGCGCCCTTGATTATGACACTGTTCCGCTTATGGACAGCATTTCCGAACTTGTGGGAATCGCCCTTCATCCTTGTCATGAAAACGTCGGAATAATCGCACCGCGAATCACCACCACGCTTGCATCCTCTCTCAAAACGGGATTCTCCCGTGCTATGGCGGGTAACGGCGGATGCGCCGGTGCATCAAGCTATGACAGTTTTGCGGGGGAATTTTATCAAGACTGTTTCGGTGAGGGGATTTTTACCGGAAAAGGCTTAATCAACGTTGACGTATTTATCCGAACCTGCAGCAATGCCGAATTGCCGAAAGAAAAAATCCTCTCCCACGATATTCTCGAAGGTGGGTTCTGCGGGGTTGCCTATGCAGGGGACGTAGAATTTTCCGACAGTTTTCCGGAGACTTCCAACGCTTATTTTAAACGACAACATCGATGGTTGCGAGGGGATTTGCAGAACTTCCGCTATATGTTCGACCGACGGTTAACCCTCTTGACCCGATTCAAGCTGTTCGATAACGTACGCAGGGCAATCACACCGATTTTTATTTTTCTCTGCTTTTTTGCGATGCTTCTGCCGAATCTTCGCAATCCCATGCTAGTGGGATTCGTTGCATTAGTCGCTGTAATTATGCCGTTTTTGACAGGATTCCTGCCGAGTGTAATCCGCGGAAGAAAGTTTTCGAACTACCGCCGATTTTATTCGCCGGTACTCTCACAGACGAAACAGTTGTTCCGTCAGTGTCTCATGGAGCTTATGCTCCTCCCGAAAAGTGCTTTGGTCTCGTTTGATGCGGTTTGCCGAACATTCTGGCGAATGACATTCACGAAACGCCATTTGCTTGATTGGACGACTGCCGCCGCATTCGAGAGCGGCGCAACATCGGAACGCACAAGGGGACGATTTCGCCGACTTCTCGGTATGAGTCATATGTTCAGCGCGATTCTCGTTTCGGCATTACTGTTTGTGACTGCCGGGGTTTCTCATGGTTTAAACGGGGTGATGACGGCGGCGATTGTCACTCCTGCGGCGGTTGTCGCCGATGTACTGAATCCTACCGTGACGCAGGTGTTCGTCCAGATTCTGTCGGTATTTTTCCTTTCTTCTCTCCCTGTAATCATGTTCTGCGACAAAACCCGCGGAGAATCCAAAGCCCGGATTCCCGAAGTTATTCGGCGGGATTTGCTCCAAAACGCCGAACAGATTTGGAATTTTTATGAGGATTATGTTACTGAAGAGCATAATTTCCTTCCCCCCGATAACGTACAGTATTCCCCCGTTTACAGGGTGACGTTCAGGACTTCCCCCACTAATATAGGAATGTACCTGCTCTCTTGTGTGGCGGCACGAGGGTTCGGGTTTATTGACAAAGCCGGATTTGAAGAGCGGGTTTCCCGAACCCTCACTACAATCGAAAAATTGGAGAAGTGGCACGGCAATCTCTGCAACTGGTACACTACCGATAAGATGGAGGTGGTCAGTCCGTTTGTGTCTTCGGTAGATTCCGGCAATTATCTCTGCTGTCTTGTAGTTTTGAAACAAGCATTGAAGGCGCAAAACAGCGACCCTGAATTAATCGCACGAATAGAGCGGCAAATCGAAGAAACCGAGTTGAAGCCGTTCTATAATGAAGCGCGTAATCTCTTCAGCATAGGGTATGATTTAGCGGAAGACAAGCTGTCTCATCATCATTACGACCTCCTTATGTCGGAAGCACGAATGTTGAGCTATTACGCAATCGCTACCGGGCAAGCGGATAAACGGCACTGGCGTTCCCTCGGAAGAGTCATGGGAAAAAAAGGAAAATACGCCGCCCCGGTTGCGTGGACGGGAACCATGTTCGAGTATTTTATGCCGGAATTGGTCTTAAGCTCAAAGGAGGGGAGCATGGAATACGAAGCATTGAAGTTCTGCTTGCATTGCCAGGAACAAGCGGGGAAGTCAAAAGACCTGCCGTTCGGGATTTCGGAGAGTGGATTTTATGCGTTCGACCGAAGCCTCAACTATCAGTATAAGGCTCACGGGGTTCGTGATATCGGGTTGAAAGCGGGTTTAGAGCGTGAATATGTAGTCTCGCCTTATTCGTCTTTTCTGGCATTATCGTATGACCCTATCGGCTGTTATAATAATCTGGCAAAACTCGAAAAACTGGGGCTCACGCATGAACGTTACGGATTCTATGAAGCGGCGGACTTCACCAAGCATCGGGTGGGTTCCGGCTATGCAGTCGTGAAGAGTCATATGGCGCACCACATGGGAATGAGTATGTGCGCAATCGCGAATACGCTGTATGACGGGATTATTCAACGATTGTTTATATCAAACGAAAAGATGAAAAGGGCAGAGGAGTTAATGGAAGAAAAAATCATAGCCGGTGAACCCGTTCTCGGAACTCCTGCACGCTTGGACGAACGCGAAATGCGCATGAATGCCGATATTCTGAATAGGTTCTCGGTGAATGAACCGCGGCTTAACCTCATTTCTAACGGAAGATTAAGCGTTATAACCTCCGACATGGGAATGTCTCAGACTTTCTTCGCCGACAGCGACGAACACGGAAACATTCGCAGTAAAGCGGCACTGTTCCCGACGTTTGATTTGCACAGACCGCGCGGAAACATCTTTGCTTTTGTCGAAAACCTCGGCGAAAAAGAAAGTATCTATCCGTTTTACAATCACCCCGCACTGAATCGAATGAATCAGACGAATCAGGCAAGGCAATCCCCTCACGAATACGAGAGATGCGTTGTCTTCACCCAGAACACATCGGAATATATGTGTCACACCAAAACCCTTCGAATGAGAATGGACGTTTTCCTCGATGAGTCCAAACCCGTGGAAATCCGAAGTTTTACCGTTCAAAATAAGTCGAGCGTTAAGCGTAACCTGATTCTGGGCTGTTATTTCGAGCCTGCGCTGGCACACCCGCGGGATATTTCCGCACACCCGGCGTTCATGGATTTATTCTTGAAAGTCCGTTATGATGAGCAGGAAAGATTGTTCGTAGCCTCCCGGAAAGAGCGGGATTCCAACCATGAGACGGTTATGGCAATGGGATTCGTCCGTTCGGAAGATTTCACCTTCTCGTTTAATCGAGAAGAAGTCGTATCCCGAAACGGCGGAATTTTCTCGGTTCTCGAAAAAGTACGTGACCGCTCAAATTGCGACGTTTCGGTACCCGCGCCTTGTTTGTTTATAAAGACCGACTTCGCACTGGAGGCACATGGTAAAAAGACGGCGGAACTCTTTATCTGTTACGGTAATTCATTCGAGGAAGTTGCCGTATTAGCCCGTGAAATCAGGGGACATCATAAACTTGAACCGTCGGAGGAGGTCATTTCACCGCTTGTATCGAATACGATTTACGGTAGAATTACTCGCCGCGTTTTGGGGAATATAATCTACGCCCCGCAGGTCAATCGTGCGGCGGTGGAAAAAAACAATCTCGATGTTCGGGTATTGTGGAAGTACGGGATTTCGTGTGATTCGCCGATTGTGCTGTATGAACCCGACGATTCTCTTAATCGGCTTGATGGGGTGGATGCTGTAATCGAGATGAAGAAGGCGTTGTCGCTGTGTCAAATTGAATTCGATCTTGTCATGCTCTACGAGAACGCAAAGCAGAAACAGTTATACGAGCAGTTAAGAACCGAAATCAACACCGAAGTGTTCTTGTTGAATAAGCGAGAGCTTTCGCCGCAGGAGCTTAATCTGATTCGTGCGGCGGCGGTATTGAGTCTGCACTCGTCTAATATGCTCATGCTTCATTCGATGAAGAACCCCCGGAAACCTCCCGATGTAATTCTTCCGCTTAATAAGTCGAAGCGATTGAAGCAGTCCGCGGGTGAATCCGAGGGTTACGGCGGGGAAGGCAAATTCGTCATTGATTCCCCGCCGGAAGTCCCGTGGTGCAATGTTATCGCTAACTCCCGATTCGGGACGTTGGTATCCGATAGGGCATTGGGATTTACCTGGGCACTCAACAGCCGTGAGAACAAGCTCACTCCCTGGAATAACGACCTTCGCGGAGATAATCGCGGGGAATTACTTGTCATGAAAGTCGAGCAACCTTCCAAAGGGCAGGGGGGTGAATCAAATCAAACCGCAAATCAGAAAACAAAAGCAAAACTCTATGATTTAATCGATGGCTCAAGGGCGATTTTTTCACCCAACTCCGCCGATTATTCGGGAGTTGCCGGAAGTGTCGAAACCGCAGTGTCGGTTCGGGTGTACGAACGCGGAATGGGTAAGCGGGTTGTCCTTGAGTTGACGAATCACGGCAAAACGGCAAAACAGGTCGAAATTGCGTATTATGTCGAGCCGGTTATGGGGGTAGACCGAACCTACGTTTCGTCGCGCCTGATTAAAACCGAAACATCGGGCAACGCACTGATTATGAGGAATCCTTCCAATAACGCCCTTTCGGGCGCGATGACCCTTTCGTCGGACAAGAAAGCCCGGTTCGTTACCGATAAATCCGAGTTTTGGAGAGGAAACTGGAATCCTGAAACATCAGGCGGTGACAGCGTTTCGGAATTATCGGAATTAATAGGTGCGGTTGTTGTGAAAATCGACCTCCCGCCGAAACGCAAAGAGAAAATCAAGTTCATTCTGGCGTTCACCCAAAACACAGAAGAACCGTTGAGCATGGAAAAATCGCTCAAACGGCGAAAGAACACCGTAGTTCTGCCCACGCGTGAAATCGACAGCGGAACTCCCGCAATTGACGATTTGTACAAGTATTGGCTTCCGTGGCAGGTCATCGGTTGCCGAATGTGGGCAAGAACGGGATTCTACCAGAATTCAGGTGCGTATGGATTCCGTGACCAGCTTCAAGACTGTCTTGCGGCGGTGCTAATCCGGCCCATTGTTGCGAAGTCGCAGATTATAAGATGTTGCGGTGCTCAATTCGAAGAAGGTGACGTGCTTCATTGGTGGCACGACCTCAAAACGTCAATCAAAGGCGTTCGTACCAGATACTCGGACGATTTGTTGTGGCTTCCTTACGTTCTGGCTGATTACGTGGAACAAACCGGAGATAAAGAAATCCTCAAGACGCAGATTAAGTATTGCAGCGGAAAACTGCTTCAGGAGCATGAGCATGAAGTCTACGCAGAAGTCACCCGTTCGGATTTAGCAGAGTCGGTTTATCATCATGCCAAGCGCGCCCTCGAAAAAGGTTACAACAAGTCGCCGCGGGGATTGTTGCTCATGGGTGGCGGTGACTGGTGCGACGGGTACAACCGTGTCGGAATCGGCGGTAAAGGCGAAAGTGTCTGGCTTTCGATGTTCTACGCACTGGTCGCGAAGAATTTCTCCAAAGTCGCAAAACTCATGAGTGATTTGAGCTATGCGGTGGAGTTGGAAAGCCGTGCATCGGAACTGCTTCGAAAAGTCGATGAGTTGTGTTGGGACGGCGAATATTATCTCCGCGCGTTCTACGATGACGGAAGCAAAATGGGCAGCCGCGAATCCGACAAGTGCAGAATTGACCTTCTTCCGCAAGCGTTCAGCGTTTTAGCGGGAATGTCTCATCCCGAACGCGTAGAATCGGCAATCAACAGCGCGTTACGTGAGTTATACGACTCTGAAAACCGTATAGTCAAGCTGTTTACACCTCCGTTTGAGCGTTCGTCGAATCAAGGCGCGCCCGACCCCGGTTATGTGCAGAGTTATCCTGCCGGTGTCCGTGAAAACGGCGGACAATACACCCACGCAGCGGTCTGGCTTGCTCTGGCTTGTCATCGAACGGGAATGGAACGCAAAGCGAAGGAAGTGATTAACGCACTCTCATCGGCGGAGCGGAACAAGGACTATAAAACCGAACCGTATTATTTAGCCGCCGACATTTATGCAAATCCCAAAGCGTACGCTCGCGGCGGTTGGTCGATTTATACCGGTTCAGCCGGTTGGTATTACAGGGCATTAAGAGAGATTTACGGTGACTTTGAGCAATAACCCAAACACAACAATCCCGAAAGCGTTGCGCTTTCGGGATTGTTGTGTTTAGTTCGGATTATCTTGCACTGCTTTTCAGTGCGACGCGGGCTTTCTTGACTTCGGCAAAGTTATGCCCGAAGAGTTCTTCTTGTTTCGCTAACATGTCGTCGATGTAAACGTTGGTTGTATGTCGGAGCTCTTTCGATTTCCGTTGCGCGGTATCCATGATTTCTTGGGCACGTGCCCGCGCTAAACGTGTTATCTCCTGGTTTTCGACCATTCGTTTCGCTTGCTCGCCGGCACGTTTAATGATTTCATCGGACTCTTTATTAGCTTGATTGATGAGTGCTTTGCGTTCGCTCACAACGTTTTTCGCCTGGTCGATTTCCCGCGGCAGATTCATACGTATTTCCTGAACCAGATTGCTCATCTTATCTACGTCGATAAAACTTCTCCCCCTGCTGAACGGGACCGCTACTGCTTTCTCCAGTGCTTCGTCCATCATATCGAGAATTTCTTCTATGCTCACTGCTTTCCTCCTAGTATAGTTATTTATTGAAAATTAAAATATGCGTTCTACGCTTCTATGCTTTTACACTTCCACTTTTAAGCGTTCTATAATGTCCCCGGCTATGCAATTCGGGACGAACGCGCTTATATCACCTCCAAACATGGCGATTTGTTTCACTGCACTTGACGAAAGGAACATACTTGCCGCATTCGCCGACAGGAACACTGTTTCAGCCGTGTGGCACATATCCCGATTGATTAGTGCCATCTGAAACTCATACTCAAAATCCGACATAGCGCGAAGCCCCTTCACGATAACGTCGGCGTTTCGTTTTATGAAATAATCAATGAACAGACCGGAACTGCTGTCGATTTCTATGTTGTCTTTATTTTTAAGGCTCCTGTTCAGAAATTCAATCCGCTCTTCGGTAGAAAAATTCGCCGCCTTCATGGGATTAATCGAAACCAACACGATTAACTTATCGAAAAGTTTCGCCGCCCTTTCTATGATGTCGATGTGTCCGTAAGTCACCGGGTCGAAACTCCCGGGATAAATGGCTGTTTTAACTGTTCTCAAATTAAATTAACTCCTGTAAATAGTAAGCGTGACCGAGCCGCAACAGTAGACTTTATCCACTGTAAACCCCGATAAGTTGTCGGGCAGATTCAGCTCCTTTTCATGCTCACAGATTATAATTCCGCTGGGGTTCATCTTCGGGATTAACAGGGGAAATACCTTCCCGATTATTCCTTTATAATATGGCGGGTCAACGAAAGCGATGTCGAATCCCTCTTTGCACAACCGCAGGAATGCGTTGTACGGCAGACGGAACGTTTCCGCGTTGCTTGACAATCCCGTTTTAGCGAGGTTTTCTTTAACTACTGTCACCGCCGCCGAATTGTTGTCCGCGAAATATGCCTTCTTCGCTCCCCTGCTGACGGCTTCGATTCCGAGTTGACCCGAACCCGCAAACAAGTCGGCAACCACCGCATCTTCCAACTCAAACTGAATCGCCGAAAACATAGTCTCTTTGATTTTGTCGGAAGTCGGTCTTGTATCGTTCCCTTTCAATGACTTCAAAGGGATTCCTTTAGCTCTTCCGGTAATAACCCTCATTAAAAATTCTCACTTATGAATTTATGAAGTTCCGCGGCCTTCTCCGGGTTGATTTTAGCCGCTTCACCGATTTGCTCCTGCGTTGCTTCTTTCAATGCTTGCTTTGTCTTGAAGCGTTTCAGCAATGCCTCGGCTTTTTTCTCGCCGATTCCCGGCAGACGTGTCAGTGATAGCGTGAAGCTGTTTTTCTTGTGTTTCTCCCGCGCGAAAGTCACCGTGAATCGGTGGACTTCCTCTTGAATCCCCGTTAAAAACGTGAACACGCTTTTGTTTGAACGTATCTCAATCTCCCCACCCGAAGCCGCTACCGCACGGGTTTTGTGTCGGGTGTCTTTTACCAGCCCGAACAGCGGAATGTCCAGTCCCAACTCTTCTAACAGCGATTTAACGGTCGAAACGTGACCCGCCCCTCCGTCAAGCAGGATTAATCCGGGAAGGGTTGCAAAATCATCACCGTCATCACCACCGGACTCGGCGTACCGTGCGAATCTGCGCCGGATTACCTCCCGCATACTCGCATAATCGTCGGTTCCGCTTACTTCTTTGACGGTGAACCTTCGGTAGGCACGTTTGAACGGCTTACCGTTGCGATAAACCACCATTCCCCCGACCTTGACCGATTCCCCTATATTGGAAATGTCATAACACTCAATGAATTCCGGTGTTTTGCTTAACCCCAAGAGTTTTGCCAACTCTTCAACCGCAGTTGATTCTTTGGATTTTCGCCCTGCCTTCAATGCAAGGAACTCGGCGGCGTTATTTTTGGCGAGCATAACCTGCGAGAGTCCTTCCCCGCGTTTCGGGGTGACTATTTTCAGCTCAAGATACTCTTGAAGCAGTGCCTTGTCTTCAGTTTTGTCTTCGATTTTTTCTTCGATTTTTTCTTCGATTTCAAGCTCAATATCAATGTAAATCTCGCGAGGTTTACAGTCTGAATCGGAGTAATATTCCCGCAAAAAGTCCGACATCAGATTCAAATGTCCCGATTCATCGTGTCCGTCGCCCAGATAGAAAGTCTGTTTATCGGTGAGTCTCCCGCCCGAATACTTCACGACCGCCGCCGCCGCCAACGTGTCCGAATATGCGATTGCAATTACGTCATAATCACTCGTTTTAGATGAAATCACGCTTTGAACCGTGTCTGCGCGTTTCATCGCGGCGATTCTGTCACGGATTTTAGCGGCTTTCTCGAACTCCAGTTTCTCCGCAGCGGATTCCATCTCTTTTGTCAGTGCCGCAATGCTCGACTTGCTGCCGTTCTTGATATAATTAACGGCGGATTTGATGATTTCCGAATACTCTTCCTCGGAAACCCCACCTTGGCAGACCCCCATACACCGTTTGATTCTGTAATTCAGGCAAGCCCGTTTAGGTTGAGCGTTTTCCGAAGGAAACTTTAAATTGCAAGAAGGCAACATAAAAATCCGGTTGGCATCTTCGACCGATTGCTTCACGAAGAATCCGCCGACATAAGGCCCGAGATAACGGGCACTCTTGTCCTCGGCATTGAGAACGTACTGCAACCGCGGATATGCCCCCGCAGTGATTTTCACGTAGTTGAATCCTTTTGCATCTTTTAAGAGAATGTTGTACTTAGGTCGGTGTTGCTTGATAAGCGAAGTCTCAAGCACGAACGCATCGATTTCTTTCGGGGTCACGATATAATCGAAATCGCGTATACGTTCCACCAGTCTTTCGGTTTTTCGGTCGCGCTTACTCAAATCGGCGAAGTACGAAGACACTCGATTCTTGAGCTGTTTCGCCTTCCCGACATAGATGATTTTGCCCTTTTTGTCCTTCATGAGATACACGCCGGGGGTGAGCGGCAACTTCGCCGATTTTCCCCTCAAGAACTCGATTTCAGGATTAAGAATCACCGATACTCCTTAACATTTGTTTTGGCTTACTTTTGACCTGCTTAACCTCTTCCGGTCCCGTAGAAGAACAGCGTCATAGTCCCCGGTCCGGAATGAACGCCGATTACCGGGTTGACAAACCCCGTCTCGAACTCTTTTACACCGAACTTTTCCTTCAACTGCTTTTGAACATACTTCAAATCTTCCGGGCAATCACCATGACCCATGAAAACACGATGATTTTCGGGATTAATCGCCGTTTCACCGAACTTTTTTACCAGATAATCGAGGGAAGCCCGTCTTCCGCGGGCGGTGTCAACCTTGATTAGTTTACCGTCGTTATTTACGTGCATTATCGGCTTGATTCCCAGTACTGTCCCCGCTACTGCGGTCGCACCCGAGATTCTGCCCCCTCTTTTAAGGAAGAACAAGTCATCCACCGTAAACCAGTGACAAATCTTGAGGGTGTTGTCCACCTGCCATTGATAAATCTGTTCGAGTGAATCGCCGCGGTCACGCTGTCTTACCGCAAAATCGACGTTGAGTGCTTGACCCTGCGCCGCCGATTTCGTATCGAAGACGTACATTTTCCTGTCGGGATAAAGCGGTTTCAGCTTTTTGACAACGCCGAGTGCTTGTTCGTAAGTCGCACTCAATGCCGACGAGAACGCAAGATAAATGAAGTCCTTGCCTTTGTTGAGTATGTCGGTGAATGCGGTAATAAACGTATCGGCGTTAATCAGGGCGGTGTTCGCCGATTCTTTCTTACGCAGTCTCTCGTAGAAAGTGCGAATCCATTCGTCGTTATTGCCGGGCTGATAGGTATCGAACTCTTCTTCCCCGAAATAGTACTTGAAAGAGACGATTTTTACGTTGTTTTTCGTAGCATACTTATAGGTAAGCCCCGCTGACGTGTCGGTAATGATTTCGAACGGCATACGTTATCTCCTTAATTATTTAGATTTACAAATCAGTTTATCATAAAAAGAAAAATCTGTCAAGCTATTGACAACGGGAATTTTTTATGCTAAAATGACGAAGACCTAAAATTTTGAGAAATTTTTCCGACAAGAGGGAACCGAAACAACAGTTCGATTGTCTATATTAATGTCGGGGATTTTCAGAAGATTTACAGGTTCTGAAAATGGAGGTGTACCGAAGCGGTCATAACGGGGCGGTCTTGAAAACCGTTTGCCTTTACGGGCACAGGGGTTCGAATCCCTTCACCTCCGCGCACCCACACACCGCCGACAAATTACGGCGGTGTGTTGTAATTCATCGGCAGAAAACTATTTTTTTAATCGAAGGAGAAAACAAATGAAAACAAAAATCCTGTCCCTGTTAGTCGCAACGGCGATGTTACTTAGCGTAGGAACATTCCTGCCGGTCTACGCAGATGAAGACCTGCCTACCCCGCAAATCATCTTCATTGAAGAAGGAACTATGGAAAAAGACGGCGAGAATATCCACACGCCCTTTACTATCCCCTCGACAAGCGGTTATGTGTTCTTGACCTTTACCCGACCTGCGCTAACGGGTAGTTTCCTCAATTTAGTGGATTTTGAAATCACAATGCGAAACACGCAAACCGGTGAAGTCGTAATATCCACCATAGCCAAAGGGGATTCCCCTGTCTCGGTCTCGACTGCGCGTACTAATTTTGTCAAAGGCGGAGAATATGTCGTCACGGTGAAAAACACCCGCAACCCTTCGACCAATAACCCCGGCTTGTACCCGTTTGATTACACCGTTTCTGTCACCTACACCGATAACGCGGGTCAACTCGAAGTCGAACCCAACGAAACGCCGGAAACGGCAACCCAAGTAGAACTCAACAAACCCATCACCGGATACGTAGAAAACGGCGGGCTTGACTTCTACCGGTTCGAACTTGAACAACCCGGAAAAATCGGATTGACCTTCAGACACGCAAACCTGGAACGGACTACCGATATTTGGCGTGTCAGCTTAATCGACACTGATGGGGTTGTTTTGTTTTCGTTCACTTCAAAGGGAAACGCGTCGTCTTTTTCGGGGAATGACAGCATAAACGACTACCTGGATGCAGGGGTCTACTACGTCCGTGTGAATAAAGGGAATACCTCCACCTCACGGAGTGAAGTCGATTACACCCTTACCGTTAATTATGAACTTAACGAAGGCCAATTCGAAATCGAACCCAACAACACCAAGGAACTTGCAACCGCAATCGAGATTGATACCGAAGTTGTCGGAAATCTCAGCTCAACCAACGATGTGGACTGGTACAAATTTACCATTACCGAACAGAGTTTAATCAGCGTGACCTTCGCCAACCCCAATTTGGAAACAAACAGCGCGAGATGGTCAATCTCACTGTTTGATTCGGTAGACTTCTCACTGGGAACGTTTGATGCCCGCAGCGACACCCCGGTAAGAACAGTTCCCGAAACGGCATTTAATCTCCCGGAAGGTACGTACTATATCAGGATTCAAATAGGAGGTTCGTCCGGACTTCTCGCCAACCCGCTCGTCCACGAGAATTACAAGTTGACCGTCAACACCGAAAAAATCGAATACTGTTCGGTGTGCAAGAGACCTATAGAGAACTGTATCTGCGTTGACGTACTCGGAGACATTGACGGAAACGGCGTAGTCGCAATCGCAGACGCACTTGAGATTTTAAAGTATCTCGCAGGAATGAACAGTCAGGTCGAACCCAACACGAAGGCATGGGCAGCGTCATTGATTACCCCTGCAAGCCGTGCGGCAGACAAACCCGCAATCGGCGATGTACTTGAAATCCTCAAGAAATTAGCGGGAATGACAAGTCTCTGCTGAGTAATATTAAACCGCCGTCTCTCGAAAGAGGGACGGCGATTTTTTGTTGCCTAGGCAACGAAACTTGGTACTGTGCGCCGAACTTTCGTTGTATGATTAAATAGCAGTCCCCGAAAAACGGGGCAACGAAAGGAATTACCAATCATGAAACTGAAAATGAACAAGCAAAAATTCTCGAAGAAAATCGTAGAGGAGCTCTGCGACATCGCCTTCAACCGATTTGACGTGAGGACCAACCAGAAGCTCACCGCAATCAAATTGTTGATGCAGATTTTAGACAATCCCGATGTCGAAGACGAATCTGCGGACGAAGACGGCGAAAAGTCCGAAGAAATCGACTTCGGCGACGATGAGGACGTACCGTAATTTCGATTGCTGTCTGAATCCCGCCGCAGGAATGAATATAGCAGTTCGCTTGACATTCGGAAAGCGGGCTGCTATGGCAGCGACAAAGTCGCTGTCCGCCGCCATCGGCGGGCGAGCGTTTGCGTTTGGCTTTGCCAAATGCAAACAAGATTTATAAAGAATCGCAATTTTGAGGAATTGACGGTTCAGACCT
>Ga0099364_10005521_pt1 | contig 18715 bp, 10 predicted proteins | sample TergutTh196P3_FD_73070 | JGI IMG/M metagenome (GOLD analysis project Ga0099364, IMG submission 73070) | Microcerotermes parvus P3 segment gut microbial communities from Pointe-Noire, Republic of the Congo - Th196 P3 | ecosystem: Host-associated > Arthropoda: Insects > Digestive system > Gut ...
ATCAATAAATTTGCAGGCGGTTGATTTTGAGGATTTTTATCATCTTTTGGGTGAAACAAAAACTGATAGCGATGATATTGTTGCGATGCTTACTCAATTAGTACTCACAATGGGCAAAGCACGCACTTTTGACAAAATATTGCCACCTCCTTTTTTGGGTTGTTTCGATGGTGAAAAAATTGCTTTTGTTCCATATTCTGAACTTCAACATATTTTTTATCTGAGTGATATTAATTGGAAAGTTGCGCCATCAAACAAAGATACCCGCGAATTTAAATATATTTACAGTTTAATTGAAAAAATATTAAACCAAACTCCGTGGAATACCTATATCTTTGATTTTGAAAAAGATGACAAAGAGTTAAGAAAATTTATCAAAGAAAATTTTGTTATCGGGAAAACTGAAACAACCAAAACAAAAATCGATAAAAATAATTTTCTTACAATTTATAGCAAATGGTTAGACACCGTAAAACCTACTATTGCAGTAGATTGGGATGCAGCAAAAAAAGATGGAATAATTGACGGTGATTTTTATCTTGCAGACCTAATTTCGAGCGATAACAATACCATCAGTGAAAATTGGCACGTACTCTTAAAAAGTAAATATTATGAATTTGACAAAGTTAAATTAAAATCGGGCATTTTTAATGTTAGCAGGATTGACTTCAACGATAACCAAAAAGCCTACGAGCGGTTTTGGGCAAAATATGAACGTCCACCCGAAAAAGAGTATTGGAATTATATTGTTGACCGGCGTGATTTAATTGTTCCTCAAGATGTTAGAGAACGAAAAGGTAGTTTCTACACTCCGACAATTTGGGTAGAACTCTCTCAAAAATATCTTGCCGATGTTTTTGGGGTCGATTGGCAAGACGAGTATTATGTATGGGATTGTGCCGCAGGAACAGGAAATTTACTTGCCGGACTGACTAATAAATACAATATTTGGGCATCAACTTTAGACAAACAAGATCTTGCCGCTATGAAAGAGCGCATCCAAAATGGCGCAAATCTATTAGAAAGTCACGTATTTCAGTTTGATTTTTTGAATGATGACTTTTCTAAATTGCCAAATAGTTTATTAGATATTATTAACGACCCAAAACTGAGGCAAAAATTGATTATTTATATTAATCCGCCGTATGCTGAGGCAACAACCACAAGAACAATGTACGGAACAGGGGAAAACAAAGCAGGAGTTGCTAATTTGCATAAAACCAAAGAACAATATAAAAATTATCTCAAAAAAGCTTCAAATGAACTATTTGCTCAATTTTTAATTAGAATTTATTTTGAAATACCAAATTGCATAATTGCAAATTTTTCTAAATTAAAAAACTTGCAGTCAGATAATTTTCAAGAGTTCCGAAAAGTTTTTCAGCCAAAACTTGAAAAACTTTTTGTTGTTCCTGCAAATTCTTTCGAAAATGTGAACGGACAATTCCCAATAGGCTTTTTCATTTGGAACTGTAAAATTAAAAAAACTTTTGAAAAAATTAAAGCAGATATTTTTGATAGAGAGGGAAATAGTATTGGAAGAAAAAATATCTACGCAAATAATGATGCTTTTTCAATAAATAAATGGATAAAGCAGTTTGTGGATAATAACAGTTATGCTATCGGGTTTTTACCCAATCCCGCTCCTGACTTCCAAAATAATAATTACCTTTTTATCACTAATGAAATTGGAACGCGACATGTCTTTTATGTTCCGATTTCTATTGAAAATTTAATACCTGTCTCAATATATTATGCTGTGCGAAAGTCCATTCCCGCAACATGGCTTAACGACCGAGACCAATTCCTTTTTCCAAATAAAAAATGGAAAAAAGACATCGAATTTCATAATAACTGCCTTGCTTATACACTTTTTCACAATAGTAACAATATTTCTACCACACATGGAGTAAACCATTGGATACCATTTTCTGAAAACGAAGTCAATGCAAAAGAGAGATTTGAAAGTCATTTTATGATAAGTTTTATCAGTGGAATAGTTATTCCGAACGCATATTCAACCCTATTTGAACAAGAAGAAAACAAGTTTTGTGCAAACAGAGAATTTTCACCCGAAGCAACAAATGTTTTTGATGCAGGTAGAGAGTTGTGGAAATATTATCATAAACAACAAAATATTAACGTAAATGCAGGTTTATACGATATTCGCGAATATTTTCAAGGACGCAACCAAAAAGGAAAAATGAATAACAAAAGTAAAGATAATACGTATAACGCACTTATGGAACATTTAAGAACGAAACTTAAAATATTAGCAAAGAAAATTGAACCGAAAGTATATGAATATGGATTTTTGTTAAAGTAAATGAGAAAATGGTTCACGGTACACGGTGTAGAATTCCGATAGGAATGCATCGCTTGGTAGAATAATGAGTGAATAAGTAAATGAGTGAATGAGTAAATGAGAAAAAAATCAAAATTCCTCGTACTAACTCCGTAAGGAGTTAAACGTAGATAACCCCGAATAAGCGTTAGCGCAATTCGGGGCATAAACATAATGAGTGAATGAGTAAATGAGTAAATGAGAAAAAAAATCAAAATTCCTCGTACTAACTCCGTAAGGAGTTAAACGTAGATAACCCCGAATAAGCGTTAGCGCAATTCGGGGCATAAACATGATGAGTGAATAAGTAAATAAGTAAATGAGTAAATGAGACAATGAGTGATGAAGAGAATGTAATTTTTGAATTTATTGCGATCTTTGCGTTCTCAACTTTGCGACTTTGCGTTAAAAAAAGTTTAAATGAAAAAAGATGAAAAAATCCGTGAAAATCCGTTTAATCCGTGTATCCCCAGCGGGCTTTAGCCTGCAGCTTTTAGTGTAAATAAGAGTAATTCAATAAATTCAATAACAAATAAAAAGCATAAAATGAAACAATAAAATAAAATAAACCGTGAACCGTGTACCGTGAACCGTGAACTGTGCACCATAATAAAAATATAAATATGAAAAAATTAATCGAATGTGTCCCCAATTTCAGTGAGGGGCGAAATCCAGAAATCATTGCGGCAATAACCCGCGAAATAGAAACCGTTGAGGGGGTTAAACTGATAGATGTTGACCCCGGAAAAGCAACAAACCGAACGGTCGTTACTTTTGTAGGCACTCCCGAAGAAGTGTGCGAAGCCGCTTTTAGAGCAGCAAAGAAGGCTACCGAACTTATTGACATGCGTGTTCATAAAGGCGAACATCCCCGTTTTGGTGCTATTGACGTTTGTCCGTTGATTCCGATTGCGAATATTACAATGGACGAAGTAGTTATTTATGCACAAAAATTAGCAAAACGTTTGGGCGAAGAACTTGGTATCCCTATTTATTGTTATGAATTTGCGGCTACCGAAGAAAAACGCAGAAATCTTGCAAATAACCGTCAAGGTGAATATGAAGGACTACCTCAAAAAATAGTCTCATCCGAATGGAAACCAGATTTTGGTCCAAACAAATGGAGTGAAAATGTTGCACGTACAGGGGCTACTGCCGTTGGCGCACGAAATTTCCTCATTGCATATAATGTTAATCTCAACACTACATCCGTAAGACGCGCAAATTCAGTTGCTTATGATGTTCGTGAGCGAGGCAGAGTTAAACGTGAAGGAGACCCCATAACAGGAAAACAAGTGAAAGATGCGCAAGGAAATGTGGTTTACGAACCGGGTTTATTAAAATCCGTCAAAGGAATTGGCTGGTTTATAGAAGAATATGGCATTGCGCAAATTTCCATGAACCTCACCGATATAACTATCACTCCTTTGCATGTCGCTTTTGATACGGTTTGTGAAAGAGCCGCTGCAAGAGGGCTTAGAGTTACAGGTTCTGAATTAGTTGGTGTTATACCACTAAAATCAATGCTTGACGCAGGTAAATATTTCTTAAAAAAACAGAAACGTTCAACGGGACTTCCCGACGAAGAAATAATTAAGATTGCCGTTAAATCAATGGGTTTAGACGAATTAACCCCTTTTGACCCCAAAAAGAAAATAATCGAATATCTTTTGGAAGATTATAATCCAAAATCTCTTGTACAATTAAGTTGCTGGGACTTTGCTAATAAAACAGCATCGGAAGAACCCGCTCCCGGAGGTGGTTCTGTTTCTGCATATCTTGCGGCTTTAGGAGTTTCTTTGGGTACAATGGTGGCAAATTTATCTTCTCACAAACGCGGTTGGGACAACAGATGGGAGGAATTTTCCGATTTTGCCGAGAAAGGAATGACTATTCAAAAACAACTGATTATGTTAGTTGATGAAGATACCAACGCATTTAACGCAATAATGGACGCTTTTTCACTTCCTAAAAGTAATGAAACCGAAAAGAACGCCAGAAGTAACGCTATTCACAAGGCTACAATTAATGCTATTGAAGTTCCATTCAAAGTTATGAATTTAGCCTACGATTGTTTTGATTTATTGGAATATATGGCAAAAGAAGGAAATCCTAACTCTGTTTCAGATGCCGGAGTAGGTGCTATTTGTATCCGTTCGGCAATAATGGGTGCATATTTAAACGTAATGATTAATGCAGCATCAGTTAAAGATGATGCGTCTGCAAAAGATTTAGTTGCAAAAGGTGCAGAAATTCAAAAAAACGCAATTAGACGTGAAACTGAAATTTTGCAAATTGTTGAATCAAAGATATAGACTCCTTTATTTTTAACACTTTATTTTAATTTTCCAACATGATTGATGTTATTGTGCTTATTTGCAACATATTAAGAACTAATAATCCTGACAAAGATGAATACTCCAAAAAAAACTGTTTTGATAATTTTATTAATTTTTGCCGCTATGTTTAATATATGGGCACAAAATTTTGACTATCTTCGTAATAAAATGGTCGATGAGCAGCTTAAAACCAGAGACATAAAGTCTGAAGTTGTTCTTAAAGCAATGAGAACTGTACCGCGACATCTTTTTGTCGCCGACGATATACAGAAGTTTGCTTATACTGACCGTCCTTTACCTATCGGATTAGACCAAACAATATCTCAGCCTTATATTGTTGCATTTATGACACAAAGTTTAGACCCCTATCCGAAAATGAAAGTCTTAGAAATTGGCACTGGTTCTGGGTATCAGGCTGCTATTTTAGCAGAAATTGGTTGTGAAGTTTATACAATTGAAATATTTGATGACCTCGCAAAAAATGCTAAGAAAGTGATTTCCAAACTTAAATATAAAAATGTTTACATAAAAAGTGGAAACGGATATGAAGGATGGCAGGAACATGCCCCATTTGACGCAATTATCGTAACAGCCGCACCCGAGAGGATTCCTGAAAAATTAATCGAACAACTTAAAGAAGGCGGTCAAATGATAATTCCTGTTGGACAACAACATTCAGTACAATCTTTAATACTTTTAACAAAAATTGAAGGAAAAATTATTGAAAAAGAGTTAAAATCAGTTAAATTTGTACCCATGTTAGAAAAAAAATAATTTTTATTTAAAAAATAATATTACTTTTGTAAAATTAAATTAACACCAAAATTTTTTATATTATGATTAGACGACAATTTTTTATTTTATCGTTATTCTTATTTATATCAACCGTATCGGGTTGTGCACAAAGTAAGAAAGAACAAAAAAAACCAAAAGAAACCTCAAAAGAACAGACCACAATGAAAGAACAGAAAGTACTGATAGAGACATCGTTAGGCAACATTGTGATAAAGTTGTATGACGAAACTCCTCTTCACAGGGACAATTTCGTGAAATTAGTAAAAGAGGGCTATTACAATGATTTACTTTTTCATCGCGTAATAGCTAATTTTATGGTTCAAGGTGGGGACCCAGATTCCAAAGATGCCCCACCCGGTAAAGCATTAGGACAAGGCGGCCCCGGTTATACAATCGATGCCGAAATCGTTTATCCTAAATTATTTCACAAAAAAGGGGCATTAGCAGCGGCTCGAACAGGAGACCAAATTAATCCCGAAAAAAAATCTTCCGGCTCACAATTTTATATTGTGCAAGGTAAAGTTTATTCCGAAGAAGAAATGGAGGTGATGGAACAATCAATTATTCATCAAAAATCGCAGACAATTATGCTTAAATATTTTGAGCCACATCGAGAAGCTTATATGAACTTACAGAAAGCCAACGATATGGAAGCGATGCAAAAATTGCAAGAACAAATTACGCAAGATGCATCTGGAGAAATGGCAATTATCGAAGCCTTTAAAATTCCCGATGAAGTAAAAAAAGCATACACAACCGTCGGCGGAACCCCGCACCTTGACGACGCATACACTGTTTTCGGCGAAGTAATTGAAGGGCTTGAAATAATTGATAAAATTGCGGCGGTTAAAACGGGTAGTCAAGATAGACCCGCCGAAAATGTTACAATGAAAATGAGTATTGTTGAATAGTTGAAAAATTAATCTAATTATTTAAGGTTGAATCGCTGATATAACCTACATTATTCATTTTTTTTTTAACGCAAAGTCGCAAAGTTGAGAACGCATTAATAGTTTTCAGTTTTCAGTTATTTTTTGTGTTCCTTTGCGTTTAATAGAGATTTTCATTTCTTATGAATAATGCAAAATAAAAGATAAAACACTACATTTTTTTATTAAAAATATATATAATTTTTGCAATTTAGAAACTACAAAAATAATGGCTATATGCTCAAAAAAATCGAGGATTTACGAGAGGAAATTTCAAAAATAAATGTAACATCGCTTGCCGATGTAGAGGAGTTGAGGATTAAGTATCTTGGGAAAAAAGGGATAATATCGGCATTGTTCGAAGATTTTAGGAATGTACCCCAACAAGAAAAAAAGGAAATTGGGTTGGTTTTGAATTATTTGAAAACCGAAGCACAAGAAAAGATTAACGACTTAAAATCGCAGTTCGAGGCAAAAACGAGTCGTTCTCAACAAATTGATTTGACCATGCAAGGCATTTCATTTTCCGTTGGGTCGCGACATCCTGTATCAATCATAAAGAATCAGATTTGCGAAATATTTTCAACTTTGGGTTATACACTTTCAGAAAATCGCGAAATTGAAGACGATTGGCACGTATTTTCAGCACTAAATTTTCCACCCGAACACCCAGCACGTGATATGCAGGATACGTTTTTTATTTCCAAAAATCCAGATATTCTGTTGCGTACACATACATCATCGGTACAAATACGTGTTATGGAAAGCCAACCACCTCCAATTAGAGCAATATTTCCCGGCAGAGTTTATCGTAATGAAGCAATTTCAGCACGTGCTCACTGTATTTTTCACCAAATAGAAGGGCTATACATCGACAAAAATGTATCATTCGCCGATTTGAAACAGACTTTGTTAGTTTTTGCCAAAGAAATGTTCGGACAGCAAACTGAAATAAGATTGAGACCATCATTTTTCCCTTTTACAGAGCCATCCGCCGAAATGGATATTTCTTGCTCACTTTGCGGAGGCAAAGGATGCGCTATTTGTAAACAAACAGGATGGGTAGAAATTTTGGGCTGCGGAATGGTTGACCCAAACGTCCTCGAAAATTGCTATATTGATAAAAATATTTATTCTGGCTTTGCCTTCGGAATGGGAATTGAAAGAATTGCTATGCTTAAATATAGAATTAACGACATTAGACTGCTTTTTGAAAATGATATAAGATTTTTAGAACAGTTTCAATCGGTCTGAAAAAGTTATAAATATTAAATATTTTAAGAGGATTATCAAGTAATTTTTTTCTTTTCTGTAAATATTTGATATTATGCAATTTCCTGACTTCGACACTTTTAAAAATTAATTTTGTAATATACTGAATATCAATAATATAAGATTTGTTGTGGGTGTCGCAAAAAGTCGTAAAAGTGGCTTAAAATGCCGATTTTAAACCATTTGGGTGTCGCATTGTCGAAGTCGGGAAATATTCAAAATAATTTCAGAAAAAACGTTATAAAAGTTTTGTTAACTTGTTTGATTTATTTATTTGAAAATCTTATTTTCACCGAGATGCATCGCCCGAATATTTTGAGGGTTATTACTTTTTTTTCAAAAATAGAACTTTGTAAAAAAAAATCCCTACTTTTGCATTTATTTTTTATTTGTTTCAGTTATGGTTACAAAAGAAGAAGTATCAGGTTTATTGGCAGATATGGAGTCAAATTATATTGAACGTACTATTTCAGTACGTGAGGATAAATTAGGACCTGCAGTATGTGCCTTGTCCAACGATTTTCCTAATCACAAAAGACCAGGCTATATTTTATTAGGTGTCAATGACAACGGTCAATTAGCTGGTTGCACATGGACAGACCAGGATTTGCAAAAAATTGGAAACGTAAAAACAAATGGAAATGTTTTACCGCAGCCGTCTATGACAGTTAGCGATGTTTTCCACTTTTCCAAAGGTGAAGTTGTTGTAATAGAGGTAATTCCTTCTTTATTCCCTCCCGTTAGATATGACGGCAGATGTTGGATAAGAGTTGGACCCCGTAGAGACAAAGCAAGCATTGATGAAGAGAAAATATTGATAGAACGTCGAGCATCAAACGTAAAAACTTATGACCTTTTACCTGCGTTAGATACCAATTTGACGGATATGAACCTCGATTATTTCAAAATTACTTACTTACCTTTGACTATCGAAGAAGAAGTACTATCTCAAAACAACCGAGATATTGAAGAGCAATTAGCCTCTTTGAGATTTTATGATTTAACTTATAATTGCCCCACAAATGCAGGTATTTTAGTATTTGGCAAAAAACCAGTTTATTTCATTCCCGGTGCATACATTCAGTACGTAAAATTTAAGGGTGATGATATGATTTCAGACGTTGATTTTGAAAAAAGATTTTCGGGAGCTTTTATTACCGAACTTAAAACGATTGATGATTTTATTAAGAATATTATTGTTAAAGAACGCCCCGTTAGAGGCGACAGTTTTAGAGAAACTCTTATCTCAAATTATCATTATTGGTCTTTGCGTGAAATGGTGATGAACGCTATAATGCACCGCAGCTACGAATCAAACGCTCCTATTTATATCTATGAATTTATAAATAGAATTGAAATTGTAAATTCCGGCGGGCTGTACGGCGCAGTGAATATTCACAATTTCCCCAACGCAAGCGATTATAGAAATGTGGTTCTTGCAGAAACAATGAAAGTTTTAGGATACGTTAACAGGTTTAATTACGGTATTAAAAGAGCAATAACTCAATTGGAAAAAAACGGAAACGGAACACCTATTTTTGATTTGACACTGATTTCGAAATTTAAAGTTACTATAAACATTAATAAAAATTGGTAAAATGAAACATTTAACATTTTTTTTATTCTTTTTTGCAGTATATTTGGTGGAATTTTTTCCTCAAAACCACAGCTTAGACATGGAAATAGTATCCGACCCGCTGGGACTGCCAGATGGATGGACAATGCAGGCACATCCGTCAGTCATAATCAAAATAGATTCGCTTACAAAATATTCCGGCAAATTTTCTGTAATGTTTGAAGCGACTGATACCACATCTACAAATCAAGTGGGAAGAATTGAATATACAATTCCTATAAATCATCAAGGGGAAAGAATTACACTAAAAGCATACATAAAAACGGAAGACAATACACAACCGTTCTGGTTATATTTTGCTGCGCTAAACGAAATACCCCCATTTTTGGAATATATTCTCGATGTGCCGAATGAAATTAGAGATATTGATTTTAACGGAACAAACGATTGGAAAGAGTATTCGATTTCAATACCTTTACCCGATGAAACCAAAATTATTAGGTTGGGTGTCTTTTTTCGAGGAGAAGGAAAGTTGTGGGCAGATGATTTTCGTGTCTTTGTTGACGATAAAGAGTTGTTTGAAGCAAAAAGAAAAAATGAAAAAGAAAAACCCTATTTCAATTTAGGAATGGAAAGAGTTTCTGAAACATTAAAAGTACCATACGGCTGGTGGAAATGGGGTAATGTTTCAATTGACTCAATAACAAAACATTCGGGTAAGTACTCTCTATTATTAGAAACAGGCGATTCAGTTTCATATGGACAAAGTTGGGCTTGGTACGTTTTTCCTGCAAAATACAAAGGCTCAAAAATTAAGATTAATGCTTATATGAAAATGGAAGATAATGAACATCCTGTTGGATTAGTAATAGAAGCCCGTAACAGATTTACTTCAATACTGCGTGAGTATAGTACTATTCAAGGAAGTAACGATTGGAAAAAATATTCATTGACCACAATTATACCAAGTAGTGCGAACTCTTTTTCCATCGGAGCATATTTAAATGGAGAAGGTAAATTATGGATAGATGATTTCGAAATTTTTATTGACGGCAAAAAATTGTCAAAAGCGAAACTTAAAAACATTGAATCTAATTATGATTCGGAATTTGATACCGAATCTAAAATTATAATATCTGATTATACCCCACAAATGGTAAACAATCTTGAAATACTTTGTCGCGTATGGGGATTTATGAAATATTATCATCCTGCAATTGTTGAAGGCAAATATAATTGGGATGCCGAACTATTTCGCATTATGCCGTTGATATTAAACGCTACCGATAAGGATGAAACAAATAAAATATTGTCAGAATGGGTAGATAGTTTTAGCATAATAGGTTACGAAAAATCAAATGATAAAGTTCCTCAACATACAGTAAAAATTTATCCCGATTTAAAATGGTTGAACAATGAGACTCTTAGTCCTGATTTAGCCGAAAAATTATTGAAAATCAGAGATTTAGAACGTCAAAAGGATGGATATTATGCATCTTTATTTAAGATTGTGCCAATACCCGAATTTAAAAACGAAAATCCGTATAGCTTCATGAACTTTGAAGATGCAGGATTGAGACTGCTTGCATTGTTCCGATATTGGAATATGATACAATATTTTTTTCCATATAAACATTTGACCGATAAGGATTGGAATGTCATTTTGGCAGAATTTATACCCAAATTTTTAGATGCTAACAACGAAATAGATTATAAAATGACTATTTTACAATTAGCTACCGATGTTTGCGACGGTCATGCAGGTTTTTACGATAGAACTATACTGAAACACAAAGGATTAAACAAAGCGCCCTACAATATATCTTTTATTGAAGGCAAAGCAGTGGTTGTCGATAATTTGAGAAATGATACCATTTTAATAAAAGGCGATATAATTAAATCCATTGACGGACGCAACGTAGAGTCTATTATTGAGGAAAAAATGAAATATGCACCCGCATCAAATATTCAAGGAAAACTAAACCTTATTGCTACTGAATTGTTGAACACAAATTCTGAAAATCTTATACTTGAAATTTTGCGAAATGATATTTTATTTACAAAGCAAGTAAAATGTTTTCCGTCAGACAGTTTGCCAAATAAACCTGATGAAACTGAGGCATATAGTTTTATGACTTCCGACATTGGTTATATTTATCCCGGAACACTTGATAGAAACGATTTTAAAATAGTTCCCAAAATAATGAAACAGTTTCGGAAAACAAAAGGGATTATAATAGATTTAAGATGTTATCCTACTCAATGGATAGCACACTCAATTGGGGCTCATTTAATGTCGAAACCTACTGAATATGTAAAGTTTACTTATGGGAGTATAACTTCGCCGGGATTATTTGTTTTTGCAGATAAAAAATCGGAAATGCCAAAAGTAGGAAAAATTTCAAAGGTAGGAAATAGATTTAAGTTCAAATATAAAGGGACAGTCGTAATAATTGTCAATGAAACAACAATAAGTCAGGCTGAATTTACTGCTATGGCTTTTCAGCAAGCGCGGCGGGCAATTGTAATTGGTAGCACAACAGCAGGTGCTGACGGAAATGTATCATTTTCAATTTATCTTCCCGGAAGGATTGAAACCCAAATATCTGGAATTGGTGTCTATTATCCCGACGGCACAGAAACACAACGAACAGGAATTATAATAGACAAAGAAGTTAAACCCACAATACGCGGAATAATTGAAGGACGCGACGAAGTGTTAGAAAAAGCAATTGAAATTATTGAAAATATTGAAAAATTCTGAAAATCAATTTAAATAACTACAAGCTAAAGCCCGCAGTTAATAAAAAAGAAGTCTATGAGGGACTATTTAGAATGCATTACATATAAACTTTATTTTCTGCGAAATGTGTCGTTTATGTGTGCTTTTCATTTTTCGTATAAATAAAATTAATTGATTAATCGTTAATTTTTGCAGATTTATTTTGAATAAAAAATTTTTTTATTTTTGCAGTCTGAAATCGAACCGAATTACATACTAAATAATTATTATTCAAAAGGTTATACATTTTAGTGGTTAGTGATTAGTGGTTAGTGGTTAGTGTGTAGGGACGTGGCGTGCCACGTCTCAACAGATACACAAAGAAATAGTTAGTGAAAATTAGTGAAATTAGTGACAAAAAATAGTGGTTAGTGATTAGTGGTTAGTGGTTAGTGGAAAATAAACAGATGGAATTTATAGGAATAAAATAAAGAATTTGGACACGAAGGCAAATGCCTCTAAATAAAATAATTAGTGAAAATTCGTGAAATTAGTGGCAAAAAATAGTGGTTAGTGATTAGTGGTTAGTGGTTAGTGGAAAATAAACAGATGGAATTTATAGGAATAAAATAAAGAATTTGGACACGAAGGCAAATACTTATAAATAAAATAATTAGTGAAAATTCGTGAAATTAGTGGCAAAAAAATAATAAATATGAAAAGAGTAAGCAAAAAAATTAACAAACTTTATATTTTTAAAGAAAAATTAATATTAATCTTATTAATTGCAACAATTCCTATAAAATCACAAAACCTTTCGTTGCAGGAATGCATTGATTTAGGCTTGGAAAACAATCCTTCTGTCAAAATAATAATCAACCAAGAACAGATAGCCAAAAACAATCACTCCTACGAGCCTTTTTTACCTACTTTGGGTGCTACCGGAAGGCTAAATAACTCAAATACAGACGGTAAACGAATTGACGCATCCGGTGCAGAACGTGAATTTAATGACGTAAAATCAAGCACCCTTTCTGCCGGACTTAATTTATCATGGACAATTTTTGACGGATTAGGAATGTTTGCTAATTATAAAAAAACTACTATTTTACTATCAACGAGCGAGATACGTACACGACAAACAGTCGAAAATCTTGTCATGAACATTAGTAATAATTATTATAGGATTTTAGTTCAGCATCATCGATTACAGGCTGCCGAAAAAACATTGGTTCTCTCAAAAGAACGCTTTCGAATTATTGACGAAAAAGTAAATATCGGATCCGCATCAGGTCTTGAACGACATCAGGCACGATTAGACCTCAACGCAGATAGTTCTAACGTGATGATACAAAAAGAATTATTGCAAAATCTTTATATTCAGTTAAATGCACTGCTAAATATAGATTTAACCCGTTCTATGTATATTTCTGATACAATATTGCTCGGAACTCCGCTCTTACTCTCTGAATTAGAACTCGAAACAAAAGAATACAACACGGCAATTATTGCGTCGCAACTTGGAATAGATTTGACAATGGAAGATTTAAGAGCCGCACGAGCAGCACGTTTCCCCACTATTAACTTCTCATCTGGATATAGTTATAATCGCAGCGAAACCCCGTCATCAATAATGACTTTTAACGAATCAACAGGATTTAACTACGGTTTTGACGTTTCTATTCCCATTTTTAATGGATTTCAGATTAACCGGACAATTAAAAACACTAAAATAGAGCTTGAAAATCAAAAATTAAGTCAAGAAGAGACAGAATTGATCCTTATGACTGATTTACATACACTTTACAACACTTATAGCAGCTATATCCGTATGGTAGATTTTGAAAACGAAAGTATGGCTGTAACTATTTTCAACTTAGAACTTGCCTTAGAAAGATACGAATTAGGAGCATTATCGGGATTGGATTTTCGTGAATTTCAAATAAGTTATCTTAATGCCGTTGACCGTCTTCTTTCCGCAATGTATCAAGCAAAAGCTAATGAATTATCACTTCTGATTATCTGCGGACGAATGGATGAATTTTTAGAAAGAATTGGAAATTGAAAAATAATTTTTATATTTTTTTAAGAATTCATTTTTTTACTAATATTTTCATGAAATTGTATTTCAGACTTTTATATGAAAAGCAAATCTTATCAAATCTTATTTTATGTTAATAATAATTAAAATTTTCTTTTAGTTTTTTCGATTAAAAAAATAACTTTTAATTTTACGCCCAGAAAAACCAATTCTAATAACATAATTATGAGTACTACAATAACGTTCAATCAATTACGTAGAATCAAAGACAGTCTTCCAAAGGGTAGCATTCGTTCTATCGCAGAGTCTTTGGGCCTCAACGTAGAAACGGTACGCAATTATTTTGGCGGTGCTGACTACGTTAGAGGTCATTGTATTGGAATTCACATCGAGCAAGGTCCCGATGGCGGAGTTGTCGAATTAGACGACCCTACAATACTACTTATGGCTCACGATATTCTAAAAGGAAAAATTGCTGTGCCAATATATAATTTTTGAAAAATAACGCAAAATCCTAATTTTCAAAAAGTACCTTGTATAGTTTATTTCATTTTTGAAAAAACGCACTATAAAAAGTGCAATTTTCGAAATTTTTGCACTTTATGTAGTGCGAATTTATTCTTTCTAATTCACCCATTCTCTCATTCACTCTTAATAATTTAGCCAAAACGCCCACAAAGGCAACACATTCAGATAACCGTATTCGATGTCGTCTTTCACAATATAAGCATTTTTGTACCTTGTATAGTTTATTTCATTTTTGAAAAAACGCATTATAAAAAGTGCAATTTACGGTATTTTTGCACTTTATGTAGTGCGAATTTACTCTTTCTAATTCACCCATTCTCTCATTCACTCTTAATAATTTAGCCCAAACGCCCACAAAGGCAACACATTCAGATAACCGTATTCGATGTCGTCTTTCACAATATAAGCATTTTTCATGTCTTTGATTTGTTTCTGCGTTTTGTTTTTTCCTCCAACTTCAAAAGTTATGTTGTTTATATTGAAATCCCCTTTTTCAGACCGATACACCTTGTTATTTACTCTCATTTGGTTGAAAAAGAATGTTTCGCGAATGTTTCCTATTTTGGGGTTTTCATTTGCCAACGCAAAGATTAGATTTGTGTTGTCGATGTATACTTTATCTACTTTTCCAAGTAGTCCAATTCCTTCGCCGATGATACGTAACTGCATAATCAACCCTGCTTGTTCCATAAGATAGCAATAATCATCAATATTGTTTCGACTTGCTTCGAGCATTGCTGCAATTTTTGTGAAGTTAGGTTTGAAGGGTACGCTTTGCGATATGATTTTCAGTAGTTTGCCAAGTTTTTTTCCCGTTGAAACATTCATATTTGCATAAATTGGAATATCGGTTTCTAATGTCTGTACAATTACCTGATTTAGACGATGTAAAAACGTAGTATCATTAATACCAAACGGATAGTATCCGCGTTGTAAATAATCTTTGAACAACGGCAAAGGATGCCGAATGGGGAAATTGTCAGTTTTATGGTTCAAAATATCCGTCAAACTCTGTTTTTCTACTTCAATATTATGAAATAAGAATAGATATTCTCGAAATGAAAGCCCTTGCATTTTGAATATCAATGCTCTACGACTTAAATCGGCACTACCTTTCAGGATGTCCAAAATAGAAGAACCTGTAAAAACAACTTTCATTTGAGGAAAAAAATCGTAAATAGTTTTCAATGACTGCGACCATCCCGCGTATTTATGGATTTCATCAATGAAGAGAAATTTCCCTCTGTTTTTAGAAAACTCATCGGCAAGTTCTATTAATCTATTATTGGCAAAATAGATGTCGTCAGCTTGTACATAAAGGGTTTCGTTTGCATCAAGATTTTCTTTGATGTACTGCAAAATCATGGTTGTTTTGCCCACGCCACGCGGTCCGACAATGCCAATCATTCGATCGTCCCACGGAACCTCTGAATAGAGATAACGCTTAAAAGAAAGAGGCGTTATCGACAACAAGTCTTTAAATTTTTTTATTAACTGTTCCATATTGAAAATTTTTGCAAAGATAGTAATAATTTTAATATCGCACTATAAAAAGTGCATTTTTTTTTATTTTTGCACTATAAAAAGTGCATTATCTTTTTTATTTATAAGAAAAATGAAAAGCACATGAAAGTAAAATCTCAGAACTCCTGACTTGGCATTTACTATTAACTTAAATTACAAAGGTTTAGGAAATGTTACAGTAAATTAAATATGTCGCATATTTGGAGATACCCCGATTTGTGCTTACGCTAACTCTGGGTTATCTACGTTGCACTTGTACCGTAAGTTTATTTTTATACCAAACCATCATTCCCACGAGAATGCACTCTCTTACTTACTCATTTACTCATTCACTCCAAATTATTTTACTTCATAACTCAAAACTCCCGCAAATTGTCCATTTTTTTGCTTAATAGTAATTAGAGCGTTTCCTTTTTTGTCGGGTTTAAAAATAATAGTATGCTTGTTTCCTTTTTTTTCAGCAAAGAATGGAGTATCATTCAAAAATATTGCAATCTCTTCTTGTTGCGGCATTTCAAAAATGAACTCGTAGGTTGTCCCTTTTTTCAGTTCAGCGCTAACGGGCATTTTAACAATTTTCCAATCCAAATCTATTGAATAAAAATCGGGGAAACCGCTATGTTTACTATTAAGAAAATGATTAAGTAATTCTTTAGAATCAAATCCCCAATTTTCAAATTTAGGAGTAATTGGAGGCATTTTCAGAAAGGCATCTTTACTAATCTGTTTGTCAATTAGTTGCCACTTATCATCTTTTGGAAAATGAGAGAAAATATAGATTTCAGGGGAGGGGTTAAACCAAAAATCAGTAAATTCTTTTGTAAATTTTCGGTTTTTTACGTATCCTGCGCCCCAAGTGGCATCAACCAATATCCATTTTCCGTTGTCTGATTTAAAAGCGTTCCAGGCATGTCCTCCGCTATCTAAATCTGAGGGCTTTTTGTAGTCATACTGATTAGAATCGCCCGAAATAACGACCACTTGTAAGCCTGCTAACTCCCCAAAACGCTTAAAAAGTTCTGAATAAGCCTGACAAACCCCTTTTCGTTTTGCCAATCCTTCTTCAAAAGTAGTTACTTTAAAACTTGTGTCATAAGCAATGTTATCGGCAATCCAGACAAAAATTGCCCTCGCTTTTTCTAAATTTGTAGTTGATTTTTTGATTATCAACTCAACCATCTCTTTTTCAGAGACATTCTTGCCGATTTTAAGACCTAAAACATAATTGTCTATTTTCGAAAAATCGGGCTTTTGAACGGATGACGTTCGAAACAATTTTGATGCATCAGCATCGCTTTGTGAATAAACACCAATACTTATTGAAAGTATTGCAATTAAGATTGTTACAAAGGATTTTTTCATATTGATATAAATTTATATTATAATTTTTCTACTATTTTATCTATTTCAACCATTTCTTTTGATAAATGTTTTTTGATATCTAAACGCATTTTGCCGAGGAAATGTGCCGTTAAATCTTGTTGTGGCGGGTTATTTTCTACAAAAACTTTAACTTTTTCGGCGCAAATTTTTCCTAAATTGGAGAGTTGCAAATGTTTTTTGTTTAATTCATTGAACTTTGGGAAATATACATCAAGGATTTTTTTGCTTACATCTCTCGGACCGAACAAGCCGCGTGTTTGAAAATCTTTCATCAATAAATTAGGTTTCGAGGAATTAAGCACGGATGATAAATAGTGCGCTTCATTTTCATTGTCAGTTTGAAAAAGATATGTTTTTGAATCTGCAAAAAAATCAAAGTTCAGAGAAGTCCTGTCAAAAACAACAGTATTAGCATCTTTTGCAGAGGCAGTGTACATTACTAAATATCGTACATTAAGATTTTGATTTGTTAGTTTGTGCAACCAATTCAAATAATCGGGTGCGTTGATATTTTTGTTTTTCTCGGTTTTATTAGTATTCCAAATTGTTTCTGTATTGGCAAACCAACGCCAGGCCTTGAGTTCGCCTGCATTCATTAATTCTTCGGAAGTATATAGTTTTATCTTTTTCAAGCCATCATTGTCTTTTTCAATGGTTATGGGCAACGTTATCCAAGCGGGATTATACAGATAAAACGGTAAAATAGATTTTGATATGGCGGTACGAAAAATAAATTTACTCTCAACTTGACCTTTAAGAGTTATTTTCCAAGGTGCTTTGGCATCGAGTAAAATATTGGCAGAAGTTTTGATATTTATTACTCTATCAATAAAATCTTTGGGCATTTCCTGATTAAAATCTATAAAATAAAATGCGCGAGGCGTAATTGTAGCGCCGTTCTTAAATTCTTGCTTATATGGATTTGGTTTAATGTTATATTTTTCTTTTTTCGTTGAAATGGCTGTTTCAGTGCCTTGTTTTATCACGTTCCATTTAACAGAAGTTTCTGTCAATTTAGTTTTGGCAATTTCATAATTGCAATTGTGAGCGGGTATTCGTCCCGAAAATTGTTTTCCTTCAATTTCCAAAAATTTATTATTATTATTCTCTTTTCTTTTTTCGGCAAAAAATGTACAACTCGGAATATTGAAAAGTGGCTGTACTTTTTCTAAATCCCATATTTCTGTAACTTTAAATCCTTTTGCCATGCCGCTGCGTGTATTTTCGTGCTGACTACCTGAAAAAAATGAGCGTGGTAATAC
>Ga0099364_10005522_pt1 | contig 18714 bp, 11 predicted proteins | sample TergutTh196P3_FD_73070 | JGI IMG/M metagenome (GOLD analysis project Ga0099364, IMG submission 73070) | Microcerotermes parvus P3 segment gut microbial communities from Pointe-Noire, Republic of the Congo - Th196 P3 | ecosystem: Host-associated > Arthropoda: Insects > Digestive system > Gut ...
CTGTTGGCTCAGCGGATGGCGGAGCCGGGCATGCGATATGGCATTGCGATGCCGGAACAGTTTCGGATGGATCATCGGGGGAATGTGATGCCCGTATCGCAGGGCCCCTGGCGGGAGCCAGGGCCGTCCCCAACGGACAATCCGGGCTCTGGGGGGGATGCGTCCGTATCGCAGTCGCAGAGTCCGTGGCGTGAGCCGGGAGCGTCCCTAACGGACAATCCGGGCTCTGCGGGCGACGCGACCGTATCGCAGTCGCAGAGTCCGTGGCGGGAGCCGGGAGGGCCTCTAACGGATAATCCGGGCTCTGGGGGCGATGCACATCCCTCCGGCGACCCGCAGATGCAGCAACCGCAGCAACCGCAACGCCAAACGCAGCAACGGCAGCAGAATTGGGCCTTGAAGGGAGCGACGCAATTTTCGACGGGCATTTCGCGGTCGGTGCGGATTCGCTGCGAGGCGGACCGATTTGTGCTGTCGGCTCAGCCGGGATTGCGGTCGGAGGAGGCGATTGACATATCGGGCAGTGCGGCATTGGCTGCGGATCGGTTGGTGCAAGCGATTTGGGAGTTCCAGGAATCGTGGGGGCCGGCGGGCGAAAACAAGTATTGGCGCCCGATATTGCAGGTGCGTGTTTCGCCTGGCGGCGAGTATCGGCTTCGGGAACTCAAGGAACATTTAAGGACCAGCGGCTTGGTCATCGAGGATGATTAGAGCGTGTTGATGCTCATTTCTCTGGACAAATCTCTTTCTCTGGACAAAAAAGCCGTCATCCCGGCGAAAGCCGGGAACCAGACATTGCGTGTGATGTCGATTCCTCTGGGTTCCGGCTTGCGCCGGAATGACGACGCCTTCGCCGGAATGACGGAAACACGCTCTAACACTCGGATAATTACGACAAATCCTGAATGAGTTGCACCAACGGCATAAACAATGCAATCACGATAAAGCCCACAATGCCGCCGAGAAACATCACGAGGAGCGGTTCCAACATCGCCATCAAGCCGTTCGTTACCGTCTCAACCTCTTTGTCGTACGTGTCCGCAACTTTATAAAGCATCGTATCGAGTTCGCCCGTCTCTTCGCCAACGTCAACCATATTGACGACCATGTCGTCCATAATACGGTTTTTTACCCGTAGCATATACCATAGCGGTCCGAAGACGACGAACCCAAAACACATAAAATACCCCAGCGTACCAAGATGGAACGGCGGTCGGGAATGCACCTTCATCGGATTGGCAATCGTATCCCCATCGCGAATCGCTTCGAGAATTTTTTGGAACATCCGCTCGAATACCGCATTATTACTCGCTTCTTTAGTGATGTGCAGTGCTTCCAAAATCGGCACACCGGATGTTACCAAGGTTCCCAGCGTTCGGGTGGAACGGGCAATGGTCGTTTTTTCGACGAGCGGGCCGAAAATCGGCAACTTCAGCAAAAACAGGTGCCAACCGAACCGGCCAAACTCAAAACTTGTTGTCAGTTTAATGAACAACAAAATCGAAATGGGCACAATCGGCAGCAAATACCAGTAAAACACGATGGCATTGGATGCTTCCACCAGAAATACGGTCATCGGCGGGAGTTCGGAATCGAACTCTTCGAACATTTTGGTAAATTCCGGCACGATTCGGATCATAATGAACGTCAAAATCGCGATGGCCGCCAAGACGACGAAGGCCGGATACATCATCGCGGACTTGATTCGCTGCTTGAGTTCTTCCGAACGTTCCAAAAAGTCGGCCAATCTCTGCAAAATGGTTTCGAGCGCACCGCCCGCCTCGCCGGCCTTGATCATGTTGATGTATAGCCGATTGAACACCCGGGGGCTTTTCCCAAATGCTTCGGAAAGACTGGACCCGCCCTCGATTTCGTAGACGGTATCAATCAAACTATTGCGTAGCCCCCCGTTGAGGGCTTGGGATCTTAAAATGTTAAGGCTTCGCAGGATGGGAAGGCCGGCATCTTGCAAGATGGAAAGTTGCCGGGTGAATGCAGTCAGTTGTTTGGATTTGACGAAACCTATCGCGAGGGTTTTCCCGGCGGGGCCTTTTCGGGCGGTTTTTCCCTTCCGTTCTTTATGGAGGGCGATTTTGGTGACGTGATAGCCCATCAGGCGGATGGTAGCCTGTGCATCTTCCTCGGTCGCGGCATCGACGATGTCTTTAATTTCCTGACCCTTTTGGTCAATCGCTTCAAATCTATACTTTGGCATGTTAGATGAGAGGAAAAATGGCCGCGCTGCATCCCATGCAAGCCTGACTGCGGACTCTACCCATTGTACCAAAAGAATGGGCCGTTAGGGAGTAGGGCGCAGAGACGCGAGTTTCAAATGAGGGAAAAGGCTGTATTAGGGCATTTCTCGAATTGGAGAAAACTCGTTCTTGTCATTCCGGCGCAAGCCGGAATCCAGGCATTGCGTGTGATGCCGATTCCTCTGGATCCCGGCTTTCGCCGGGATGACGATGCTTGCGGGATGACGGAGGAGCGTCCAAACCAATTTTGAATACGCTCTACCGTCTGCCATTACCAACGCACGCCCAGCGTTGCGCCAAACTCGCTCGTTGCCGTGTGCTCAAACACCTCGTAATCGTAATCCATTCGGAACTGCAAGCGATCCCGCATCTGCATATTGAGGCCAATTCCCACTCGGCCACTGCTGCGACCCCAATTTCCACTGCCCGCAATGAATGTATTGCCGCTTGCATTCGCAAACGATGTCGTCGCACGAGCCGATGTGTCTCCTAAATCGCAAATGTAAGACGCCCGGAATTCCGGTGTCCATACAAGACCATTTCGTGTGTACAAGTCCCGATGAACTTTCACTCCCATCGGCAACCGCACCGAAGTATAACGCCGCGACTGTACCTGCAAGTTTGCATCACCAGCACCATACTCCGTGATACTCGGGGATGAAAGATGTATAGAATGCACTCCCACCGATGGGGTGATGCCCACCGTTCTGAAGGAAAACGCACGGTCGAATTCCATTCCGAACGAAAACATATCATCATTATACCTGCTTCGAGCAACTGCACTGAAGTCATTGATGTTGATATCCCGTCGGGTTTGGTGCCAATGTTTTGTGTAACCGGCATAGGCATTGATGTTCACCCGTTCGAGGTTCATTCCGCCGTAAAGCATCGTTCGGACGGCATCAATCTGATCGGATGACTGAATCGTACGGAAATTTTGGTACGCATTTTCATACCCAACAGCAAAACCGCTGAATGAATTGTACGTAACCTGTTTGTCCATACCAACCGTTACGCCCGAACTTTGCAATTTGTATCCGCTGTACCCGCCGATGTTTTGGCGATCTTTCCAATCGCCAAAGAACGACCCCCAACGGCTCCACGCATCCGATCCCGAGTAGCCCGACGCACTCGGCAAACGGCTTTGGAAAGACCGTTGCATATTGGCTACGGCCAACTGGCTTGAGGCAAACACTTCTCCGTGCAATTTTGCCAGGGCGTCTGCCAATTCTCTCGGATCGGTGATTGGCCGCAGGAGATCGTGAATCGGGCCCGAGCCATCCTCTCGATCCAAAGCGTCGGCAACATTTTGGGCATTTTCCGTTGCAATACCGCGTACGGTATCCCCAAAATCCGTTGATGACGGCGGAGGCACCGGCTCCCCTCGTCCGATGAGATAAAAACCCGCTGGGCCATATTCTCCGTCGGCAAGGTATTGTTGGTCGAAAAATCCTGTCCAACTCTCCGGCAGCACGAATAGCGTATCCGTACCATTCACGAATTGCGGCAGGTCCGCCGCGATCACGAGGAACTGCTGTCCGTCAGTCGGTTTTTCTTCACCGGCGGCATTGCTGATTGCAAGCATCACATTGTTTCCGATGGTAATCGTCCCGTCGGCAACAACCAGCACGCTGCTGCTGCCGTTTTGGGTGTTAAGATTGACGGCAAATGTCGAATTGTCCTCAAAAATGATACCATTTCCAAGCGTCAGGCTGCCGGTCAGCGATCTGGCCGAAATCGTTCCGCCTGCTTTGACTTGCACAAAACCTTCGATCAAGCCCTGTCCGGCAAGCGTTCCGCCGAGGATGTCCACGCCGCCGACAAACGTGTTATTGCCATTGAGCGTAACGGTGCCGGTGTAATCACCGTCGAGTACGAGTTTCCCTTGGCCATCCAAACTCGACCGGTCGGCATCGGCAATGATGTTTCCGGTGAAAGTCCAGTCGCCGCGGCCGGTAACGGTCATATCGGCAACGATTGCACTTCCCGAGGCGGTTGCGATGTTTACATTTCCGCCTTCAGTCCCTTGAAACAGCACGGCATCGCCGTCAATGAAGCGTCCATCCGGCGATTCGAGCCAGTTGGTTTCGACTGTATTCCAAGTTCCGCTACCGCCTTGCCAGGTCAGTTGCATATTTTGTACGGACAGTTCCATCATAAGCGATCCATTGTCGTGCCAATAATTGGCATTTTGGCGAGCATCATTGAGGTCATTTCCGTTCAGTTTCGTCGCGATGCTGCTGTAATCGCCGTTCAACCCGGCAGAGTCGATAATCGTGCGCGTAACACCGTTGTCAAAATCCGTCAGGTCGATGGTGAATTCTGTGTACTCGACCATTCCACTTACGTTCAGGAAATGGTCTTTTTCTATATCGACGATCAGCGTCGCGCCGTCCAATACGAGTTCGCCGGTAATGTGAAGGGTGTCTTCCGGCTTGATCGTTCCGTGGAACGTCGCATCATTGAGCGTTGCATTGCCAGCGGAGGAGAATGTACCATCATTTTGCACGAACTCTCCGCCGAGCGCACCGGTCAAATGGACCGTGCCGGTTTGCTGCGTGAAAGTGCCGCCGTAGCCGGACGAATTGCCGGTGAGCGTCAGGGTGCCGGTTCCGCTCTGCATGACATTGCCGGTGCCGGAAAACACGCCGCTGTATGTGATTTCGTCGGAGCGATCGAACACCACCTGGCCGCCAGTTACGGCGATATTGCCCGAGATGCTTCCCGTTTCGCCGCCGTTGCCGATTTGCAATGTACCGGCACTGACCGTCGTGCTTGCGAAGGCGACGTCGCTTTCAAATACGGCAACCGTGTTGTTTCCCAAAATGGTCAAATCGCCGCTGCCAGCGATTTCGCCATTGGTAAATGTCCACTGACCGGCCATAACTCGCATATCGTTGGGGCTGACGGTGTAGCCGTTGCCGTTTCCATTGCCGTTCATGCTTCCGAGGTTAATAATACCGCTCCCTTCCATAAAATTGACCGAGTCATTGTTGATAAATCGTTCAAGATTGTTCGGGTCTTGTTGATACCAGCGGGTGTCTCGCCAGTACCCGTCGTTGCCGTGCCAAGTCAAGTCGAGATTTTGAGCGGACAAGGTCAAGACAAGCGAATTGTCGGGCGTCGCATACTGGACATTGACCCGGCTGGACAGCGCATTTCCTTGCCATAGCGTAACGATGTTGGTGTTCACCGTCAAACCGGCGGAGTTGAGGATCGTATACGGGCTATCGTATTCATAATTTGCCAGGTCGATGGTTACGCCGGTCAACGATGCCGTACCGGTTACGTTCAAATAATCCTGCGTGTTCAACATATCAATTGCCAGTATTGCACCATTCAGGGTCAGGTTACCTGTGACGTTGAGCGTACCCGTCGGATCGACGCTGCCGCGGAGAGTTGCATGGCGTAGTGAGGCACCGTGATTGGAATAAAACGCAGTGTCGGCATTTTGCGAGAAATTGCCGCCGAGCAAGCCGGTCAAATGGACCGTGCCGGCTTGCTGCGTGAAAGTGCCGCCGTAGCCGAATGAATTGCCGGTCAGCGTCAGCGTGCCGGTTCCGCTTTGGGTTACATTGCCGGTGCCGGAAAACACGCCGCTGTATGTGATTTCATCGGAGCGGTCGAACACCACCTGGCCGCCGGTTAGGGTGATATTGCCCGAGATGCTTCCCGTTTCGCCGCCGTTGCCGATTTGCAATGTACCGGCACTGATCGTCGTGCTTGCGAAGGCGACGTCGTTTGCCAGGACAACAGTACCGGCCGTGTTCGAGAGGAGCAAATTATCCCCCGTGATACTGCCGCCGCTGAAGTTCCAGTTGTTGGCATTTACGGTCATATCGCCGACGGTGACGTTGGCGGCGGTGCTTGTTCCGCCCGATCCGGGGATTCCGACGAAGATATTTCCCCCTCCGGTCCTTTCTGATGCGAAAGTAACTGAGTCGCCGTCGAGGAAATGGCGTTCTTCGGGCTGCCCATAATCCGTCCAGTTTGCATACTGGGTCTGCGAGGATGCCCAAATCCCGGGATTGGTGCTATCCGCACCCGTCCAAGTCAAATTCTTCTGGCCGATGGACTCCAAAAACATAATGAGCATGAGTGCATTGTCGCGTTCCTCAAAACGCACACGCTGTTGATCCGTAAGCGTCAGCCCTGACATCGTCAGGGTATCGTAATTCAAGTCGTCCGAAGTGAGAATCGCATAGTCGCCGGCGATGAACTGCGACAACTGAACCGTTGTTGTGCCGGTGAGCGTTGCCGTGCCGGTTACGGCAATGCGGTCGTAGAGCGAGTTGCTGGCAATGTCGATTTCCAGCGTCGCATTGGTGAATATGGCATTACCAGCGAGCGTGAGGGTGCCGATTCCACTGCCGGTCGGTACTTTAGTGGGGCCAAAGGTGTTCGTCGTTTCATTCCAGTCGGGCACCGCATATCGCCAGGCATCCGGCGAAACAGTACCGGCAATGGTGAAAGTTTGCGTTCCTGCCAGCGAGATGGTTCCCTGTCCGGCAAGTGCAGCACCGTTTGCGACGTTGAAATTGCCCGCCCCGCTTGCGTCAAATGCGGCATTATCGACCAGGCGGAAGGTGCCGTCCGCGATGTTTACGGTGTTTCCCGTACCGCCGGTAGTATTCAAGCGGTTATCGTCCGCAAACTGCACGAAGCCGGTGCCGGTTTTCGTCAACCTGTTGTTCCCGCCCGTCCCGCTGCTGATCGGGTCATCGAAATAGATATTCCCGTTGCCGGAAAGGGCTAACGTTGTGCCCTGCGTCATGTGAATCGAGTTGGGACTGCCGCCTGCCCTGTTGCCGGAAAAGGCAATTGCAGTATTGGGGGCAGTGGTGCCGGTATTGAGGTTAATGGCCGTATTAGGAGACGTGCCTAGATGGAGAATCGCCCCGCCGAGCCCGTCCGTGGAGTTTTCGGCAAAATAGGCATGCCCGTTGACCGAGATGTTTCCCGTCCTGGCAGCAATCGCTCCACCGCCTTGCGTTGCTGTGTTTTCGTGGAAATAGGAGTTGGCGCCGAGCGTGACGTTGCCTGCGTTGTTCATAATCGCTCCGCCGAATTCTGCCGCCGTGTTGTTCCCGAAAGATGCGTTGTTGCCGATTGCGACATCCCCAGATACCGCATGAATCGCCCCGCCGCCGCCGATTCCCGCCGTGTTTCGGTCAAAAATGGCCTCGTTTCCGATTGTGATGTTGCCAAATGCAGCATAAATCGCCCCGCCGCTGGCTCCCGACTCATTTCCGGTGAACTCGGCACGGTCGCCGATTGTGGCACTATTTGTGCTATAAATCGCTCCGCCGTCGCTTCTCGCCGAGTTATTCGAGAATTCGGCATCAGTGCCGACTGTAACGAAATTCGCGACCATCGCCCCACCGATGCTGCTGCCCGCCGTGTTGTTGCCGAAGCGGACACGGTCGCCGAGCGTGATGATGCCCGAGGAACTAAAAAGGGCCCCGCCGGAGGTTCCCGCCGTGTTGCCTTCGACGACGGCATCGTTGTTCATGGTGATGTCGCCCAGGGCGTAAATCGCGCCGCCGGAGTAAGTTACCGTGTTGTTCTCAAAAATTGCACTGTTGCCGATGGCTACGGAGCCGACTGCGGCCCAAATCGCCCCGCCGCCGCCGAGCGTTACGCTGTTTCCGCTAAACTCTGCGCGGTCATTGATGGTGATGCTGCTCGATTCAGAAAAAATCGCTCCGCCATTCTGTGCCGCCGTGTTGTTTCGGAACACAAAGTTACCCTCACCGATGAGTCCGAGCGTTGCGTTCGTGCCAATGTAAATCGCTCCGCCTCTGCCGCTGCCGAAAACAACCGAAGTATCCGCAGTATTTCCCTGAATGGTAAGCGTCGTGCCGGCATCGGCGGTAATTCTGCCGTGTCTGTTTGTCAGGATCGCGAGCCGTTGGTCGTCAGTGCCCGGTGTGGCAGTAAAGGTGGTATTCCCTGTAATCCGCAATGTGCCGGGTGCGGCAGCAGTGGAAAGGAATGATAGGTTACGCAAGTTTGTGCCGAGGTTTGCCGCACTGCCGACGATGAGTGTTCCGCTTTCAATAGACACTCCGCCCATAAAATTGTTGTTGCCCGTGAGAGTAACGGTCGTCGACCTACCGTCGACGTCTCTTGAGGCATCCATAAGCAGTGAGCCGATACCGTTGATGCCGACGCCAGCACCGGTGGCACTGAACGTCCAGGTGCCCGTGCCGCGAATGGTCATATCGGCAACGTCTTTGCTGGTGCTGTAGGTGATGGTACGCACACCATCCTGACTGAAGAGGACAGAGTCGCCGTCTGCGAAGGGGGAAGACCCCCAATGGTCGCTATTCCAGTCGAAGGTTCCTTCTTCGCTGCTCCAGTTTTTCTCGATTTGCGCAAACAACGGCATCGGGAGCAACATCGCGAGGATGAGGGAGACAACGCAGAGCCCGTAGCGTAGGCCAGGGAGGTGCAATTCCCTTTCCCGGCGAACATCGGTATTGCAGGGATGGAACAAATTCAGGATGGGGGGGGATGTGGTGGACATGGTTACCTCAAACAAAAACTGTGTGGACAAAACCCGAACAAACGAAAACCGCCCTGTGGCTCGATGGGGAGCGCAATGACGGAGCCCCGATCGTATGCTCCATCATTCTGCAATGACGTTGGGCACACGCATGCTCCGTCATTGCGTTTTGCTCCCAACCAGGCCACAGGGCGGCTTTCGTTGTCGTTCTGTTTTGTCGGCATTTTTGGGGTTATATTTTAGGAAATATGTTGAAACTAGGCAGTTTTGGCAAAATGTGTGGAGCAGCATGGCATAGAATGGGCAAAAACGGCAAAATTGGACGCTGCGGAAATTGAGAGTCATCCCGGCGAAAGCCGGGAACCAGAGAAAACGGCATCACACGCAATGTCTGGATTCCGGCGTGCGCCGGAATGACGATTTTTTGTCCAAAGCAAAAATGGCGACGCGGCAAACGCTCGTTTATGGTAGAATGTCGCCCAAATGAGCACCGCTTCCCTTTCCATCCTCAACGGTCACGTCGTCGATCCGAGCCAGCAACTCGACCGAATCGCAAATCTGCGAATACACAACGGAAAAATCGTCGAAATCGACTCGCCGCCAAGTGATTACGACGAAGTCTTCGACGCCACCGGAAAAATCGTGTTGCCGGGACTCATTGACATGCACGTCCACCTTCGCGAACCCGGGCATGAAGAAGATGAAACCATTCAAACCGGTACGAATGCCGCCCTGTGCGGCGGCTTTACCTCCATTGCCTGCTGTCCCAATACCGCTCCGCCAATCGACACCCAAGCCTCCGTCGAATTCATCAAACAACAAGCCGCCCGAAGCGAAAATTGCAATGTTTATGTCATCTGCTGCATCAGCAAAAACCGCGAAGGAAAAGAACTTGCCGAACTCGGGCAACTCTTTCAAGCCGGTGCCGTCGCATGCAGTGATGATGGCTCGCCCGTCGAAGATGCCGAACTCACCCGCCGCGCCTTTGAATACTGCTTGATGTTCGATAAGCCGATTTTGAGCCATCCCGAAGTTACTTCGCTGACGAAAAACGGCGTCATGCACGAAGGGATGGTTTCGCTCCTGCTGGGGCTTCGGGGAATGCCCGTCGCAGCGGAAGATGTTGCCGTTGCTCAAGATATTACGCTGGCCGACATTACCGGCGGTCGGCTCCATGTGATGCATGTTTCCAGCAAAGGAGCGGTTTCGGCAATCCGCCGGGCGAAGCGACGGGGAATTCGCGTTACGGCAGAGGTTACGCCGCACCATTTAACGCTGACGGACGAAATGCTGCGATCGTTTGATTCCAACTATAAAATGAACCCGCCGCTTCGCAGTCAGGAGCACGTGGATGCGTGTATTGAGGGCTTACGGGACGGAACGATTGATGTGATTGCGTCGGATCATGCGCCGCATTCGGCGGAAAAGAAGATGCGTGAACTTGACCAGGCACCGTTTGGGATTATTGGCTTGGAGACGGCTCTACCGGTAGTGATTACGAAGTTGGTACGGCCGGGCATTTTGGATTGGAGTGCGGTCGCGAGGACGATGTCGCTCAATCCGGCACGGATATTGGGCCTTAATACAGGGGCTGGACCGAAGGGAACGCTGCAAATCGGAGCGGATGCGGATATTACGGTCATTGATCCTGATGTTGCGTGGCGTGTTCGTGCGGAAGATTTTCGTTCCAAGAGCAAGAATTCGCCGTATATCGGTTGGGAGTTATTCGGCAGAGCAACGGCGGTGTTCATTTCCGGTGTTCGCAAATTTTAGCCGACGAGTCCCGCCCGGCACTTGACTTTTCCGTTTTTTGAGTGTATCCTAGTCTTATCGGCAACAAGGAAGTGCGTGGACTCCCCTACAATCCTGTTCATTTTCTAAAAAATGCTGCCCCGTAATTCTACAGACCCAACGGAACAAGCCGATAGCGTGCCCGATTCCGATGCGACGATGGTTTGTCCGAGCACGTTCCAACAGTCGCAGGAGTTCCGTCCGCAAAAGAGCAGCAACACGCATCACGGGACGCGTTTTCACGTCGATGATGATTTTGTCCTGAGCAACTATGCGGATAACTGCTTCCAGGATGGCAGCGATTCCGGCGGCAGTTCGAGCGGCGAAATTAAGTACCATTCCCCCTCGCCCGGCGGCAGCAGTTCATTCGGGTCGAAATACGACCTCACCAAACGCGTGATGCGGGCGGTTTCCAAACCAACGCAGCCGGACTCGCCCGATGTTGTGGAATATGGGATCCACCGGATCGTCCGCGAACATCAAAAAGGCGGGATGGGCCGAATCCTCGTCGCATACGACCAATATCTCAAGCGTGATGTTGCCATCAAGGAACTCCACGCAGAAGTTGCCGAAGACGAAATGGTCGTTCGGCGATTTATCGGCGAAGCAGAAATTACCGCCCAGTTGGAGCATCCCGGCGTCGTGCCTATTCATCGACTCTGTCAGGGCAGCAACGGCTTGCCCTACTACACGATGAAAATGATCAAGGGCGAAACGCTGCAGGATGCGATTAAGTCCTACCATCAAAACCCGGACAAAAGGGGGCTCCAGAATCTCGTCCGTCGGCTTGTTTCCGTTTCCCGGACGATTGCCTTTGCCCATGACAAAGGGATCATTCACCGCGATTTGAAGCCGGCCAACATAATGCTCGGCGAATACGGCGAAACGCTCGTGATGGATTGGGGACTTGCGAAGCCGTATTTGACGGTATCCGAAGACCAACTTTCCGCGGAGTCTTCCGAATCGGACGCTCCGCCGGTTACGTGGCAAGTGAACTCGGAGCCGCATAACCCCGCGGATGATTCGAGTTTGGATCTCACAACGGTGGGTTCGATTATCGGCACGCCGTCCTTTATGTCGCCGGAACAAGCGTATGCCGATGAAAATACAGTAGGGCCCGTCTCGGATGTGTTCAGTTTGGGGGCAATGCTGTATTATCTGTTGACAGGCCGGACGGCATTTTACGGCCGGTCTACCATGGAAGTGTTAGACGAAGTGCGTGCGTGCAAGGTTCTCCCGCCTTCCCAACTCAAATCGAACGTTCCGCCTTCTTTAGAGGCCGTGTGCCTCAAGGCGATGTCAAAATCGCCCGCGGATCGCTATCAGAGTGCAACGGACTTTGCCACCGACCTTTGCCGATGGCTGGATAATGAGCCGGTTTCTGCCGAAAAGAGTTCGCTGTGGACTCGAATGCGGCGGTGTATTCGGCATCATAAGATATTGACCGTCGCTGTCCCCTGCGTGTTGGTTTTGTCGTTGGTGTTTGCGGGTATCGGGACGTTGATCCTGGATTGGACGCGTGCAAGCAGCAATCCGTCGTCCCGTGTTGCGGGTGCGCCGAGCGAGCAATCGTTTACATTCAAGGATGTGCGTGTTGAAGGGATTCCGGGAGTCAACGTTTGGCAGGAAGTTCGGCAATCGGGCGAGTTGACGCTGATTTGCAAGGTCGAGCCTGCGGAATCGGCGAAACGCGTGGTGTCCATTTATGCTCCGGACAACGGGCATTGGGATTTGTCGAATCGGGAGGTATTGGCTGTTTCCCTGCTGGAAATTCCTTTAGCGGAAGGGGCGGCATTGAGTGATTTTGCGATTCGGCTTGGTTGCGGCGACGCATACAGAGAGTACCGGCCGGTCAACGGGTCGTTGTCGGACCGTAGCCAACAGATTGCGATTCCACTTAATCGGCATTTTGTCGATTTTGGCCTCGCATCATTATCGCAAATTGACTGGATGCAAATACATTTCGATGCCGATGCGGAACTGCTTTTGCATTTGTATTTGGATATTTGAAAGAGTGAGGGGCGTAGGACGCATATAGCAAATGCAATGAGACTTTGTACAATGGACGTCATGACCTACGAAGAATACATTGCCGCTCATCGGGAATACTTTGAAGCCCGATTGTTTGAAGTCCTGCGTTTTCCCAGCATCAGTGCCGTTGAAGAACACCGTGCCGATGTGAAACACACCGCCGAATGGTTCCGCAGTCAATTCATGAGCATGGACCTGCAAACCGAACTCATCGAATCCGACGGCCATCCCATCGTCCTTGCCGAATACACGCCGCCCAACGCAACGGACGCGATGCCGACCGTTATGGCATACGGCCATTACGATGTCCAACCGCCCGACCCGCTCGACCTTTGGCTTTCGCCGCCGTTCGAGCCGACCGTCCGAAACGGCAACGTCTATGCCCGAGGTGCAACCGACAACAAAGGGCAATTCCTGACACACGTCTTCGCCATCGAATCCATCCTCAAAACGCAAGGCTCGCTGCCCTGTAAAATCAAATTCGTCGTCGAAGGCGAAGAAGAAAGCACCGGCAGTGTTTCGCTCGACCAACTGCTCCAAACCGCCGAAGGCAAGAAAAAATTGGCCTGCGATTGCATCCTGGTCAGCGATACCAGTCAATTCGCGCCGGGCTTGCCGACGATTACGTACGGTTTGCGGGGGATTTTGGCTTGCGAACTGTTCCTGACGGGGCCTAACCGGGATTTGCACAGCGGAACATTCGGCGGCAGCGTGTTTAATCCCGCAATCGCTCTGACGAAAATCCTGTCGCAACTCATCGACGAAAATGGAGTTGTCCAAATCCCGAATTTTTACGATGATGTCTTGCCGCTGACGGAAAGGGAACGCGGCCAGTTTGCGGCACTGCCTTTTGATGAATCCGAATTTTTTGCTCGAATCGGATTGGAATCCGGCTTCGGCGAAAAGGGATATACGACGACGGAACGGCGGTGCGGCAGGCCGACGTTTGACATTAACGGCATCACGGCGGGCTATCAGGGCGAAGGATCGAAAACGATTGTTCCCAGCAAGGCATCGGCGAAATTTACGTGCCGATTGGTTCCCAATCAGGCCCCGGAAAAAATTGCATCGGCGGTTCATGCGTATATTGCGACGCTCATTCCGCCTGGAATTACTTGGGAATTGTCGATTCAGCACGGAGCGGTGGGAATGAGTCTTGACTTGGACAAGAGTCGGTTTGTCGAGCCGATGGCGAATGCTTTGGAGGAAACGTACGGCAAAAAGCCTGTATTTACACGGGAGGGAGGTTCGATTCCGATAGTGGCGAAGTTCAATCACATATTGCAGGCGGATGTATTGCTTGTTGGTTGGGGGCAGGATGATGATGCGTTGCATTCGCCGAACGAGAAGTTTTCGTTGGCCAGTTTTCACAACGGAATACTTGCCTCGGCCCGATTTTTCCAAAAATTAGCGGACGTGGACGTGAAATAGGCTTGTTCGGAGGCCGTCAAAATCGTCATTCCGGCATTAGCCGGAATCCAGGCGAACGGCGGTCGCCCTGCAACGCGGCTAACGCGGTTGCCGACCCGCAGCCGCCCGTCTTGCAACGGCACTCTCCATACGCTAGAATACCAGACTACGACTTCCCGCTTTCCCTTCGCACGCCCGGTATGCTTGACCGAATGATCTCTTGGCTCGATAGACGAACCGCCGCTCCAACACTCGCAAACAAAATCAAAAATTGGTCGGTGCCCAAAGCCAATCCCTATACCCGACTGATTCCCGCGACGGTCATCTTCCTCTTCATCGTACAGGTCATCACCGGCATCATGCTCTGGGTTTTCTACAGTCCCAGCGCACAATCCGCCTGGGAAAGCCTGTTTTACCTCCAATTCACCCTGCCCGGCGGCTGGCTCGTTCGCGGAATCCATCACTACACCGCACAACTTATGCCGATCCTGCTCGGATGCTACATCCTCTGTATGGTCTTTACCGGCAGGTATCGCTCGCCCCGGGAATTCGTCTTTTGGACCGCCTGCGTGCTGTTCCTCTTTTCGCTCGGCTTTTCGCTGACCGGCGACCTGTTGGCCTGGACCCTCTCCGGCTTCCATGCAACGCTCGTCCGTGTGCGATTCCTGCAAATCCTGCCCTTCATCGGCGAACCCCTGTTCCGAATCGTCTGCGGCGGTTCCGAATTCGGGACGCTCACGCTGCCCCGATTTATGGTGTTGCATATTTTAGTCCTCGGCGGCGGGTTTTTCGCTCTGCTCTGTGCTTGGATGTTCTTCGATTATCGGGCTGCGAAAATCGAAGAATCGCAAGAGAAGCCGCAACGCAACACGGCAAACAGGATTCCGCTGTTCTCCAGCGAAATCCTTAAATACTCGCTTGCCGCATTCTTGGCGATGGCGGTCGTGTTACTGCTCGTCTATAAAACACCGATTTTGAACCGCGTCAGTCCCGACGCGTTTCCCATAAACGAAAACCTGCCTCGGCAGGCATCGCTCGGTGTGAAACTCGGTGCACCTGCCGATCCCGCCGGGACATACAATGCGGCCAGGCCAGAATGGTCATTCCGTGCTTTGTATCATTTTTGCAACTTGAAAACCGCCGAAGGGGACGAAGTATTCCCCGGCGAACTGAAGTTTATCCCGATTTTCGTCGTAACGAGCATCGTCGGGGCGTATGTCTTTATGATTCCGCTCATTGGGCGCCTCTTTATAGGGCATTGCTTTAATGTTTTGGCGATTGCGGCATTGTTCGTTTCGCTGTGTTATTTGACGTATGCGTCGTTCCATCACGATTACGTTGATCCCACGATGCAGGCGTATCGGGACGAAAAAGCGGCAGCGGGGCAACTAGCGGAAAGGGCGGTGGAGTTGGCACTCATCCAGGGCATTCCGCCGACCGGGGCGCTCACGCTCATCCAGAATGATCCGTTAATTCAGGGGCCGGCATTGTACAAACAGCACTGCATTATGTGTCATGCTTTTGAGCCTTTGGCTGGCGAAACGGCACATCCTGATTTCAGGCCGATTCCCTTCCCGGACGAAATGCCGGTTGCTCCGAACCTGTACAATCCCATCCGCAGGGAATGGATTGCTGGTTTTCTGGACTTGGACAGGATACGCAGTGCGGATTATTACGGCAATACGGCAAACTGGCGTGATGGGGCGATGGTTCGCTTCGTTCGGGATGAGTTGCCGGATGCGATTGCGGATGCGGAGATGTTTGAAGACGAGACGGCATTCGATGAGTTGATTGATTTCTTGCTGTCGGAGGCGAAGCGTGATATACCCCGCAACCCGGAGACAGAGCCGGTAACGGCTCGGGAAAATGCGATATTTGCATCATTTTCCTGCGGGATGTGCCACATGACGTACGAGCCGAACAATCGTCCGAGTATGCAGGCACCGGATTTGCGGGGTTATTTTTCAAGGGATTGGCTGATTGGCATCATTGCGGACCCGACGACGACTCGGTTTTACGGCCCGGTTGGGAGTACGGGCGATCGGATGCCGGCGTATCATCCGAATGCGGAGGATGCGTTGATGACGATGCAGGAAATCGAGTTATTGGTCGATTGGCTACGGGGAACTTGGCAGCGGTTGCACGCTGAATAGATGCTCGCGGAGCCTGTGGCGTGCGTTGGGGCCTCCCGAACCTATGCCACGGCTCTGTTAAGCGACATACCCGAGCATCACGACGTTGATGCCGGAGCCGATTCCGAGCAGAGCGACCCGGCTGCCGCTCGGTACGAAGCCGGTTTCAATGCCCAACGCCGCCGCCGTCGGCAGTGCCGCACTGCCCGTATTGCCCAAATACTCCAACGTCGAATAATTCAACTCCATCGGCAACCCCAACGTCTCAAACAGCAATTTTTGATGCGCCCGGCCGACCTGATGGCAAAATGCCTTATCAATGTCCTCCCGGTTCCAGCCCGTTGCCGACAAAAATCGCTCAAAACACCGCGCCGCCGCCGCGACGCCTTCCTTCATCAACGCCTCAGAATCCGTTTGCATCAGCGGATTCATCGCATCGCCGCCGGATTGGTCCGTATCGCTTCGGCAAAGATCGCAAAACTGCGTTTCCGCATGCACCGCTCCGCCGAGTAAACGGTTGCCCGTCTGCGAAATATCCCGATGTGCCAGCAATACCGCCGCACTGCCCGAGCCGATGGTCAGCGATGCGAATGCCGACTTCACCGTTTTGCGGGTCAGCGACAAGTCGGTATTGAGATGTTGAATTGTCGTTTCCATCAGGGATCGGGAACTTTCCGTGCCGACGACGATGCCCGCTTCGATCTGGCCGAGTTCGATCATGTTGGCAATTTGAATCATTCCGCTGACGATACCGAGGCAGGCATTGGATACGTCGTAGACGAAACCGGTCGAAGGGAAATTCAATGCTCGATGGACGCTGCAAGCCGTTGCGGGTTCGAGGTAATCGCGGCAAACGGACGCGTGAATCAGGGCTCCGATTTTGTTTGGATCGAAGCCGGTTTGCTGCATCAGTTTTTGGACGGTGAGGATGCTTTGTTGTCCTGGGGTTTTGCCGGGCATCCAGAGTCTGCGTTCTTTGATACCGGTCAGTGCTTCGAGTCTTCCTTCTGGCAGGTTCAGTCGCCGATAGAGCGGTTCGCAGCGTTTTTCCAGGGATTCGGTCGAAACGATTTCTTCCGGTAGGCAATGGGCGAAGGCCTCGATGCAGACGTTGGCGTATTTCATCAGGAACTCTATTGTACCGTAAGCGAGCACGAGCGCAAGAGCCGGGGCGGGTTAGCCAACACGTCCAAAAAACCAAAAAAGTCGCTTTTTTCTGTCGCCTTTTTGGAGTAAAATGCCATTATACTAACAGGCAGCCGTTTTGGGACGGCCTGCAAACTTTTTACCCTTCCCCCCGCGTAAAATCATGACGAAGAAAATCACTTTCCTTCCAGTCTGGCTGATCGCTTTGCTTGCACTGCCGCTTGCCGCTGAACAAGCCCCTCCGCCGGAAGCCGAACACAAACCCGGCGAACGCATAACACTCACCGTCAACGACGTCGAGTACGCATTCCGCTGGTGTCCGCCAGGCACATTTATTATGGGCAGTCCTGATAACGAGGCAAACCGACAGCGAGACGAAAGTCAGTACCGCGTAGGCTTATCGCAGGGCTTTTGGATGCTCGAAACGGAAGTAACGCAAGCGATGTGGGAAAGCGTGATGGAGAATAATCCGAGTCAATTCAAGGGTGTCAACCTGCCGGTAGAACGAGTCTCTTGGAATGACTGCCAGGAATTTATCGCAAAATTGAATGCAGAACTCAAGAGCGGGGGACGTCAGTCCCCCGGTTCCACCGCTCTTGAGGGTTATAAATTTTCCTTGCCAACGGAGGCCCAATGGGAATACGCCTGCCGGGCAGGCACGACGACGGCATTTCATTTTGGCGACACATTAACATCGCAACAGGCGAACTTCGGAAGTCTTCAGACGCGGGATGTTGGTTCCTACCCCGCGAATGCTTGGGGCTTGAAAAATATACACGGCAATGTTTGGGAATGGTGCTTGGACTTTTGGGGGGACTATCCTAGCGGTGCGGTAACGGACCCGACGGGGCCTGATAGGGGCGCGCGTCGGGTGCTTCGGGGCGGGAGTTGGAGCTATGTTGCCGAGGATTGCCGGTCAGCGTCTCGGAACCACGTCTTTCCGGCGTACCGGAACGGCAACATTGGCCTCCGTCTGGCCCTGGTTTTCGAGTAGGGATATGGTAACGGAGAGAGCAGAGCCCGAGATTGGGTATAATGCCCGGTTCACAGAGCCCGGAGCGTAAGATTGCGTAATCAAAAAACCGCAACTTTCCAGTTGCGGCTCCGATTGATGAAAAGCAACTACCATACATTCACCTCCTCTCCCAGCGGAGCGGCATCTTGCCAACCGGCAGCGTCCATCACGGCATTGCCGATGGTGCCCGCATCCATTCCGGCAACACAGCGCCGCACAGGGGGCGATGGCTAACAAAAGACGGCCAACACATGAACCTTATTCCTACCCCTTACGGCAGGTTGCCGACGGCGAAAAATTTCTGCTTGGCCTCCTCACTCTTCGCAATTCCCTGATGCTGAATGAAATAGAGCAAGACGCGGCCATTGTTCATGTTCACCTGCGCATCCGTTCCGAGGGCACCGCCATGCCCATAAACCCCATTGC
>Ga0099364_10005523_pt1 | contig 18711 bp, 14 predicted proteins | sample TergutTh196P3_FD_73070 | JGI IMG/M metagenome (GOLD analysis project Ga0099364, IMG submission 73070) | Microcerotermes parvus P3 segment gut microbial communities from Pointe-Noire, Republic of the Congo - Th196 P3 | ecosystem: Host-associated > Arthropoda: Insects > Digestive system > Gut ...
GATGAAGACCTTGCAAGAGCCGTCACAGGCGAACAGATTGTAGAAAGACTGATTCCCAGAATAGAAGTAACTGTATTTTTAATAATATCTTAAAAAAAAATTTTTATTCAAAAAAAGGGTTTACCTTTGCGCCCGATTTTTAAAAATAGTATTCACTAAAAATTGTATAATCATGAACGACGATCCGTATCCGAGTTACAGTAAAACAAAAGTATTAACCCTTCTGTAAGGAGAGAGTATTGTCGATCTCCTTATGGGACTAAATTAAGGAGATTTTATCATGACAGAAAAAAAGAAGAAAAGAGGAAGCGCTTTTCAGTATGACCATGGAATGGCGTTTCAAGTTGCCGAACAGTCGGCAAAAACGGTTTACGAATATAAAGATGATGGGAAAAATTGATTCAAGATACGTTTGTAAAAAGAAAACAGAGCGAAAATATAAAATTGAAAACCATCGTATACTGTGCCCGTTTGTAAAAAAATGTCGTCAAAAATTTTGTAAGTGATAAAAAAACGAATATCTTTGCCACCGATTGTGTTTGTAAACCCTGATAATATGTCAAAAATAGAAAGTCTTTTTATGAAAAACATTTTTGAATGGACATTATATTTAGTCCTGATGCTGCCGGTATTTATAGCCTGCAGTGATAAAAATGAGGAGCCGGATCCGCCGGAGATAATAGTACCGCCTGACGACCCGAATTTGATTACCGGAACAGCCGGCGACCTGAAATGGGAACTGAAAAATGGCGTTCTTACAATTTCGGGAACGGGCGCTATACCTGATTATAAAGATTCATACGACGGCAGCTCACCCTGGTACAGGGAGCCGGTCATTACTTCCATCATCATCCATGAAGGCGTTACGCGCATTGGCGACTATACGTTTAAGGTTTGCAGCAACTTAACTTCCGTTACTTTTGCAAAGACCGTTAAAACGATTGGTGAGGGAGCATTCGACAACTGCATAAAACTTTCTTCAATAACGTGGCCCGAAGGATTAACCGACATCGGGAAAAAGGCGTTCTATGAATGTGCATTGACGTCTCTGACATTGCCCAATAGCCTGCAAACAATGGGAGAATTGTCTTTTTCCCGATGCGGGAATTTAAAAACAGTTATTATACCCGGTAGCCTGAAAACAATTGGAGAGCGCGCATTTGAAAGTTGCAGCGAGATTGAATCCCTGACGCTAAGTCAAGGCTTGACGATCATTGGCGACTATGCCTTTCAGGGAGCCAGAGCGCTGACCCGCGTCGTCTTCCCTGAAAGCCTGAAAGAGATAGGGAATAGCGCTTTTAGATATACCGGACTAACAAGCATTACCATACCCGAAGGGGTGACAAAAATAGATATATATGCTTTTTATAATACAGAAGATTTAGTAGAAATTCATTTGCCATGGGAATATCCAAAGCCCATGAGAGGCGATACGTGGGGATTGGGATATGACTATAATCCTAAGGGAGAAAAAATATCCGTATATGTTCCTTATGGGTCAAAATACAGGTATTTGTGGGAAGTTTTTCATAATATACCATTATACAACATCATTGAAGTTGGAGACGCACATGATAAATCCTACTACGTGATTGACTTGGGTTATGACCTTTATCTGCCGGGTAAGATACATGATCCGGAAGGCTCGCTGCTGATAGCAAAGGTTTCAGCCGAACAGTTCGAACAATTGTGCAAACCGGACGTCGCCGACATAACCGGAACTGTTTTTCAAAATGTATATAACCTGTTCGACGACGATTTCGATTTTATCTACAAATTGCTTGACACATTCTCCGTATCTTCAAGTTTGGGTTATACAGGAATATACGGGCCGGTAAAAAATGAGGTACAGGGTATAGGCCGTCCTATTTATTCGGATGCGAATTGGCACGGCTACGGAGAGAAACTTACAGGCATTATTTCCACGTCAAGCAGAGGTGTTGTCGGTAATCTTTTTCCGCATGAACTGTGCCATGCGTGGTCAAATTATCTATTTAACACGTATGATCAAAATAATGAAGAAACAGGAGGTCACTGGGGCTTAACCCACATGCCAGGCGGCGGAGGCCATTTAGGCGGATTTCAGTATATTCGAACGGTCGAAACCAATAGTGGAGGTATCGCCGGAAAAACCAAGTATCAGACGTCCGTATCTGAAAATCTCAACCCTGACGGATCATTCAGAGACCCTTCATTTGGCGGAATTTCCACAAATGGAGGTTGGAACAGGCAATATTCCGATATAGAGTTATATTCAATGGGATTGAAATCGGCTCAGGAACTTCGCGACGCTGACTTTAGAATAGATATATATACCGGCATCAGTTCCAGCGAGGATGATGTAAAGGATGCCTATTTCTACGCCACAGGTAAAACAACCTATACGATAGACGACATCATTCGGATACACGGGCCAAGAGTGCCGGATGCAAGTAGTTCGCCAAAAACATTCCGGATATTGACAGTACTGTTTACGACCGATGCGGAAAAAGACAACCGTAACCTTATTTCTTCCATGGCATGGGTACAAGGTCCCCCTGTTAATTCGTTTTATGATTATAATTTCCGGTATGTAACCCATGACTTGGCTTCAGTAGATTTTTCCGGCCTGCGCAACAGCCTGAAACCGCAGTACAAACACTTGATAGAAGAAAAATAAAAAAATGTTACGTCTCTACAAGGTTATTCGCGTTCGACAGCCCTTTTATTGGTGCGGCTTTCGGTTGGTTTAATGCTTCCGCGTTCAAAGCGGAGGCTTATTTTCAGCAACAACATCTGGTTGTACGATTTGAGGTCCATGACGGTTTTCTCTTTGTAGAGCGGGACGTCCATTTCTTTTTTCCGGTCGTAGCGGACGCCGAAAGTGACAGGCGGGATATACGAAAGCATGACGGCAATGCGGCTGTTCCACAGTTCTTTCCGCGCCGTCACACACCAATAATCCCTGTCCGACATCTGATACCCCTGCCACAGGATGTTCTTTTTCATGTTCCGGTAATATCCCACCTGAAAGCCAAATGTAGTGCGTGGATGATAATAGTCGGCCTCGGAATGGAATATCCACCCGTTCAGGGTGTTACGGACACCCTGATGTATCGCTTCACTGTGATAGGGCATCACCGTATTATTCAGCCGGAAATTCGTACCGAGCATTTGTTCGTGAGAGACGTGCAGGCTGTATTCACGGTAGGTTATATTTTCGAATGTGCGGTATAGTCTGTAGTCTCTTCTGTCGTATACTTCACTGACGCCATCGCCTGTAATAGTGAGTTGGGGCGTGATTTTCAATTTGTCCCAAAGTGTCAGTTCGGCAAAAACCTGATGCCGGACAGCTGATTTCAGCTCCGGATTGCCTATTTGTGTCAGGAAAGTATCAATGGCAATGCTTATCGGGCTTAGTTGGTAAAGCGAAGGATAGGATTGGTAGGTAGCATAACCGGCGGCGAGGGTTGTCGTCCGGCTGATTTTATAGTGTAGCTGCAAAAAGGGCAACGTCCGGATGTAACTGAACTCATCTTCCCTGTTTCGTTGCCTGATATGTTCTAAGGCGACGCCCGATTTCAATCCGGCTTTATCTGAAAGAACCCATGTCAGGTAGGCAAAACCCTTGTTCCTGTGTTCACTGTAATCTAAAAAACCTCTTCCCTGACTGCTTTGAGAAGCATACTGTCGCCATATATTCGAATAACCCGATTCGAGGGTTATCCTGTTCGATAGGGTATATCTCCCTTCCACGTTTAGCACGGTCTGATTTTTGTATTCATCCCACATATCGGAGTAGCGATAGTTGGCCGGTTCGTCCTGCCGGTATTCGTTTTCCATGTCGTTATAGTAATAATTGTAGGAAAAGTCGCCGTAGAGGTGTAGACGATTGGATACCTGTCCCTTATAAAAAAAAGAGCCTGTAAATGTATGGTCTTTGATCCGGTTCTCCGTTGTGTTCGTCAGGATACGATCGCGGTCGTCGGATAAATCGGTTCGACGCATGTCGTATTCCTGAAAGGTTGAGGTATTTCCGGATGTATAATCCGCCTGTATGCCTAAGATTTGAAGAGGCGCTAAATGAAAATTCAGTCCTCCGGTTATGGTATGGTTTTCATTATCGTATAAACTGTTATGTTTTTGTGATGGAATGGAAAGAAGTTCGGAATCGCTATACGATAAAGATTTGGATGAGTGCATGTTACGGTTTTCACTGTCGTAAGAGTACATGCCGAAAAAGTTAAGTTTGCGGGTTGTATAAATGAATCCCACAGAAGGGTGATTCTCCGCTAAACGGTTGTTACCGGCTGTTTGTGAAAGATTTATAGAAGCGGCGTCGGAGACATGGATGTCGTATCCGGTATAATCCTTTTTTAGGAAAAAATGAATGATGCCGGCATAATCGTCTGATACAAAGCGCCCTGAAAGTGCGTATACCACTTCGATAGCCTGCACCCTGTCAGGTGCAAGATGATTCAAATACGAATGGGAATGTTGTATTCCGTCCACCAATAATAATAAATTGGTATGGTAATTCAGCCGTACGGTCTTCGATGATTTGTCATAATAGGCGCCGGGTATGTTATTTAACATTTCCATCGCATTATCTGCGCCATAGCGCATTTGGCCGGTCACAACGTATGTCGTACGGTTTAGCTCCTGCCGGATGTTATTTGCCGTTACAACGGTTTCATTCAGTGCGATGGCTGTCTCGTTCAGGGAAAAGACGCCTAATTCCGGGTTCAGGTTATGAATCTCTTTTAAAAGGGTTTCATACCCAAGGTAGCTGATTTTTATCTTCGCAGGCGCATACTTGGTTTGAATTGAAAATCGACCGTTGCTGTCGGTTATACCTGTGGTTATTAATTGATTATTGGCATCTAACAAACTCACGGTTGCATATTCCAATGGCTCTCCGGCAGTTTGGGCTACGATAGTCCCTTTGAAAACATACCGTTCTTCATTTTGCGTTTGAAATATCAGGCGCGTATCTTCCCGGGGTTGGTTGGTATACGGAACTATCACATAGACTTTACCTACCTTCTCGATACGGAAAGGTTTGTCTTCGAGCAGCCACGATAATGCTTTTTCAGGATTCTCAAACGTCTTTACGACCGAAACGGTATAAACGGACAAAGCCCTGTCGTCGAATGAGATTTCAAGTCCAAGCCTGTTCAGTACTTTGTTCAACGGCTCACTGTCAACTTCTAAAATGAACGCCTGAGAAAAGACGGTTAAAGACGCCGCCAGCAAAGACGTAATAAAACAAAGACGTCTGAACTTCATTGGATTGCACCTGGATTGCTTCGCAGGCTCACAATGACGGGGAAAAACGTCATTGCGAAGCTATATTTATTTTTTAACATGATAAATACTGAATGTGATGCCGAATGCTTTGCCAATGGCTTCGAGTATTTCTTCGGGATTTTCTGTTTTTGAGAAATTTCCCGAATAAAGGCGATATATGTCATAGTCGGGGGTCACATTCATATTATACTGGCGTTCTATTTCTGCAATGACCTCTCCTAATGGCGTCCCTGTAAACACGAACATGCCTTGCATCCAACCGATTGCGATGGAAGGCGTTATATCGCTGGTAACGGCGAGCTTCCTTTCACGTAAAGTAGCCTGCATGTTGGGATGGAGAAGGGTGGTTTCCTGTCCGGTTTGCACCTCAACCTGTCCGCTCAGGCAGGTTACACGGTACATGCCGGGGCGTGCCTGCACATTAAATGACGTACCCAGCACATTCACGCGGTTGTCGCCCGTTTTCACACTAAAACGATTGCCGGGTTTTACATCAAAATAGGCTTCTCCTTCCAAGCTGACTTTTCTTGAAATCAGCCAGACGACGGGCTTGTAAGAAAGTTTACTTTCTACATTCAGCGTTACCGTCGAACGGTCAGGGAGTTTCACAACCGCCTGTTCGCCTCGCATCGTAGTTTCGGTCACCTTATAGAAATAACTGAATAGCATTATCGGGAGCATAAGACCCGCAACATACCCCCATAACGGAATGTTTTTTGAAAGTGTTGCTGCATAGTCCCATAACGAAATCTTGCGCAAAGCATTTGATTGGCTCTGCGTAACAAGCGGTTCAAATTTTTCGGCCCATATCTCTTCTTTACTTTTAGACCAGACAGGTTTGATTCTAATATCATCAAAATCCATATTAATTTATCTTTATAAAACGTACATCCCCTGGGGAACTGAAAACTGAAAACTAAAAAACTTTTCTCAGGAATCGCAAGGCGGCGCTCACATGTTTCTCGACTGCTTTTATGCTGATATGAAGGCGGTCGGCTATTTCCGAATACTTCATCTCATCTTCGCGGCTCATCAGGAACACGGTTCGTTGTCTCCCCGGCATTTGTTCCAACGCTTTCGCGTATGCTGTCGTTAGTTCGTTGAAAGACATATCGTCTTCCGGCGAGCGCTCGCTGTCATTTTCATACATCAGGCTTTGTTCAAAATTCATACGGAGTTGTTCTTTCCGGTAATAGCTAATATAAATGTCGGTCGCCATTTTGTAAAGCAATGGTTTTATATAATTACTGTTCAACATATTCCGTTTCTCCCAAATCCGCAAAAACACATCCTGAGCTACGTCTGAAGCCATCTCCATATCGCCGCAACGATAAAACACGAAACTTCGAATCGCATCATAATGTATGTCAAAAACGTCCTTAAACTCCTCCTTATTCAACATAACTACAATAATACCGTACAAGTAGCGATTTACCCTACCCTGAAAAATGTTTTATTATAATACTTTCAAATGTTTGTCAAAAATAATGAGTTTATCGCCTTTTTGTTTGATAACAGCAATTCCTTCTTTGTTACATTCCCATGCAATTTCTTTACGAAACGCCAATGCAGCAATTCCCAGATCAATTAGTAACATTCACTTTCAAGATTTGTTCTCCCGCCACAACTATACTGATACCCCGCCATGCAAGCGGGATGCGTTCTTCCTCCGTTTTCACTAAACCGCTATACACAAGCTGTCCGGCGAGGTTGTAAATGTACAGGGGTTTGCCGGGGGTGAGCCCTGTGATATACAGGACGCCGTTTTTTGTCCAAACTTTTACTGCTGTCATTGCGAGGGGTGAAGCATTGCTTGTAAAGTCGTATTTCTCAATCGTCCCGAAGTCTTTCCATACATCGGCTTCCTGATAGAGCGCTTCGGTACCGTTCGGCACAAACAAGGTAATGTCCGAAGTATTAACCAACTCAAAAACATTTTCAGACACAGACAAAGGTATTTCCCATTCTACCGTTAATTCCTTCAAACCGGTACATTCTTTAAATGCTTTTTCTCCTATTTCTGTAACAGAAAAGGGTAATGTGATGGATGCCAGGTCGAAGCAGGCGTTGAAAGCGTCGCCGCCAATAGTGGTGATAGAGCGGGGTAACTCAACGGTAGTAAGGCTGAAACAGTTATAAAAAGCATTATTCGGTATTTCCGTCAATCCGTTTGAAAATGTAGCAGACTTCAGGTTTTTACATCCTAAGAAAAGACCTTCGCCCATTGTTGTCACAGTATTGGGTATCGTGACTGAGGACAGAAGGCCGCCTGCAAAGGCCTGCGGGCCAATGCCTGTAACAAAAGAAGGAACTGTAAAATCGTCGCTAAGACCGGCGGGATACGTGTGTAATAAAGTCTTGTCCCGGTTATAAAGTAAACCGTCATCCGAAGCATATATATTGTTTCGGGCGTCTACCTCGATAGAAGTCAATTTTAAGCAAACGCCAAAAGCGCCGATTCCAATCTCTTCAACCGATTCGGGAATAGTAACGGAGGTAAGTTCACTGCAAAACCAAAAGGCGTTTCTACTTATCTCAGTCACAGAATTAGGGATTGTAATCGATTCAAATCTTGAATTACCAAAAGCGCTTTCATAGATTTTTTCCACTGTAGCGGGTATTTCGAATGTGACGTCATTTTTCCCTTCGGGGTAAATCAGCAAGGTCTTCCTGTCCTTGTCGTACAATACGCCATCATCCGACGAATAGGCTGTATTATCTGCATGAACTTGGATTACTGCCAATTGACTACATTCAACAAACATTTCTCCCATGATAGACGAGACCGAAGCCGGAATTTCTATCTCGGTCAGACTTCCACACAGCTTGAAGGCTGCATGTTCCAAAGCAGTCAAACCTTCTGACAGCTTTATCATCTGAAGGGAACTGCAATTATAAAATCCGTAACTGTCAATGAAAGCGACCGAGTTAGCCATTGTAACAGATGTAAGGTATGCGTGATGCGCGAACGCCCATTCGCAAATGCTTGTCACACCTTCTTCAATCACTAACGAATGGATCAGGTTACGATCGTCGTCAGACCAAGTACGCCACGGCATGTCTTCCGCCTCAAGTGTTGTACTGATTGTCATAACATTATCTACTAAAACCGCTGTCATGGTTTCGGATAATGGCCATATTTGCCCCCAGCTAAGCGTGGAGCGGATAGACATCAGAATAATGATAAAAATAGCTCGATTTTTCATTTTCCTAACCCCCTGTTACGTAGCAAGGCATTCACATCAGGTTCTTTGCCTCTGAAGTTTTTATACAATATCATGGCGTCTTCGATGCCGCCGCGTGCATATATTTCGTACCGTATCTTGTTTGCCAGATCCTGGTCGAAGATATTTTTCTTTTCCAAAAACGCTTCGAAGGCATCGCTGTCCAATTGTTCGGCCCAGATATACATGTAATAACCGGCTGTATATCCGCCCGAGAACGTGTGTGAGAAATATGTGCTGCGATAACGGGGCGGTATCTGCGCTATCAAACCGTATTTTTCCAAAATCGTTTTCTCAAATAAAAGAACATCGAAGTTGTCGGGTATTTTCGTGAGTAGATGGAATTCCATATCCAAAATCGCCGCTGCCAGAAATTCGGTGGTGACAAAACCCTGCCCATACATCTCGTTTTGTGCGATTTTCTTCACCAATGACGCCGGAATAGCAGCTCCTGTTTTGTAATGTTTGGCATATACTTTCAACACTTCGGGTTCAAATGCCCAATGCTCCATTATCTGCGATGCAAATTCGACGAAATCCCTTTGCGTACTGCTTGTGCCGTAATATTTGGTATCCCGGAACAAACCGTCTAACGCATGTCCGAACTCATGGAAGAACGTATTAGCCTCGTCGGTAGTCAGCAGTGCAGGTTTGTCGCCCGAAGGCCGGGTGAAATTGCAGGCTATCGTGATAACAGGGATGATACGTTTCCCGTTTTCATAAGTATGGGAGCGATATGAACCACACCAGGCGCCGCCGTTTTTCATACCCGGACGCGGGTGCATATCCATGTATAAGACCGCTAACAACGTGCCATCCTTGTCCTTACATTCCCAGGCGGTCGCTTCGGGGTGTGGGACAGGCATGTTTTTCAACTCCTCAAACGTAATGCCCCACAAACGGTTACATACATAGAAAATCCCTTCACGCACTTTATCCAATTGGAAATACTGGCGTATATCTTCCTGATTGATACTGTATTTACGTTGTTTCGATTTGTTGAAAAAATAACGCCAGTCGGCAGGCGTCGAAGGCATGGCAACCTTTTGCCGGTTCATCATCGTCTCAATGTCTTTCAACTCATTTTTAGCCATGTCTAACGAAGGCGTCCACAATTTATTGATGAAAGTCATGACCGTTTCAGGGTCTTTCGACATACGGTCTTCGATAGCTAATTGGGCGTAATTGTCGTAACCCATGAGTTTTGCGCGTTCCAAACGCAACGTTACGATTTTTCGGACGACTTCTTTGTTGTCCTGAGCATTGTTATTATTGCCACGGTTGAGGTAGGCGTTCAGAATCTCTGTGCGCAGTTCGCGGTTGTCGGCATTTTCCAGAAAGGGCATGATACTGGGGTTGTCCAGGCCAAAATAGTACGCATTCGCATCGTTTGCTTTCTGCGCCCGCGTCCGAGCTTCGGCCAACATCGCATCCGTCAAGCCTGTAAGTTTTGACTTGTCGCTTTCCGCCAACCAGTAGCCTGCCGTTTCGGCTAACAGGTTCTGGCTAAATGATAACTGCAAAGCCGCCAGTTCGCTGTTGATTTTGCGCAGTTGCTCCTGTTTGTCAGCCGGCAGATCGGCGCCTCCGCGAACAAACCGGCGATAGGTATTATCCAATAACTTCATCTGTTCAACGTTCAGTCCCAACCTGTCTTTTTGGGCATAAACGGCTTTCACGCGCTTAAACAGTTCCGGGTTCAGGCTGATGTCGTCGCGATGCCGGCTCAGTTCCGGTGAAATCTGGCGGGCTATCTGTTGCAATTCAGGGTTGTTGTTCACGCTTGTCAGTCCGCTGAATACCGGCGTTACCTTGCGTAGCAACGCGCCTGTTTTATCCATCGCAACAATCGTGTTTTCGAATGTCGGCGCTTCAGGGTTACGGATAATATCCCATATTTGCGCCATTTCTTCCGCCATACCGGCCTGGTAAGCCGGCCAGAAATGTTCCACTTTTATCTCATTGAAAGGCGGCACGCCATACGGCGTTGTCCAATTTTTAAAAAACGGATTATCTTGCGAAAATCCCTGCAAACTCATTGTCATTACAATAGTAAATGTTAAAATATTTTTCATACGGGAAAAGAATTATGAATTATGATGCGACAAAGATAGTGCAGGCTGGGAACATTTCCAAATAAAAGTCATTTTTTTATTTTTTATGGCGTATGTTTGGAAAAATGAGTTTTTTTATCTATGTTTGCACCGTTATTTTCATTGTTCATTGTTCATTGTTCATTTTTTCGTATGAAAATCAGGGTATTCCTTACATTTGACCATGAATTGCCTTTGGGCGGGTTAAGCGTTTCGTACGAAAACGCGCTGTTTGCCCCTACCCGAAAGGTCATGGAACTCGCGGATAGATACGGTGTGAAAGTAACCTTATTTACGGATATCCTGTGCGCTTATAGATACAAGGAATGGGATTACCGGAATTTTTATTTCCCTTATACACAACAACTTCAAGACGCTATAGGAAAAGGTCATGATGTTCAGTTGCACATTCATCCGCATTGGTTGACTACCACCTTTAACGGTTCCTGTTTTCAGCCGTCAAACGATTTTTTGTTGTCTGATTTCAAAGATGATACAAAGTACGGAGGGATACCTGGCATTATCCGTTTATCTATTGACAGCCTGAATGATATTTGCGTTCCTGCCAATGAGAATTATAAATGTATTGCCTTTCGCGCCGGCGGTTATGCGGTACATCCCGATTCGGATATACTGTTTGACAGTTTGTACCGTCAGGGTGTTCGCTACGACAGTTCCATGGCAAAAGGTTATTATTTCTGTTCCGGTCTTTCAACGGTTGATTTCAGGAAATTGCCCAAAGTCCCGAACTGGATAATAGACCCTGAGGATTATCATTCCCTGCTCTCGGACAAGCAGGGTTTGCTTGAAATACCCATTGCCACCATACCTAAGACGCTATTTGAAATCCCTACACGCTTTAAGTTAAAAAAATACGCCGACAGAGCTGTCGAAAACCGGGGCGCAATGATTCATCAGGACACGAAAGCTGATCTGTCCTCCAAACTGAAAGCGCTCTTCTCCGCAAGAATGTTGACGTTTGATAACCACACATTATCAACCAATTATCTTATGAAAATATTCAGACACAACATCAATTTGTACAAAAACAAACAGGAGGAGATCATGTTTGCCGTCATTTCGCACCCAAAAAGCATGGGTGATTATTCGTTTGAACTGATGGAAGGGTTTATTTCTTCCGTCCAAAAATCATATCCTATGGTAGAATTTACTACCTTTGCAGAAAATTTTAATACAAACTATAAAAATAAGATGTGATAGAAATAAAGAAAATGATATATAAGTGTCTCCCCACCGGTAAGGCAAAGCAAATCAGGTATAAGTACCGTATGTTTTGTAAAAAGTTTCACAAACCGCTGTCCGAAGAACTGTTCATAGAACTTCTTACCGAAAAGCTAAGGATTAAAGAAGGCGATACATTGTTTATTCACAGTTCCATGGACTTTTTGAACATCAAATTCACCCCCCTCCAGCTTTTAAAAATTTTAATGGAAATAACAGGAGAAGAAGGCACGTTGTTGTTTCCGGGATGGCACTTCAACTATAGGGCGGAAGACTATCTGCAGAACGATGATAACGTCTTCGATATGAAACACTCGCCTGCCGTATTAGGATTGCTGCCCGAATTAGCCCGACGAATGCCGGAGGCGCATCGGAGCATTCACCCCGTCAATTCGATTATCGGAATCGGCAAAAATGCAACAGACATACTTTCCGGCCATGAACAATCCGTTTATCCCTGCGGTGAATCAAGCCCTTACTTTAAAATGTTAAAGTACAATGCAAAAATAGCAGGGATAGGCGTCAACACGAATTTTCTTTCGTTTGTCCATTGTCCCGAAAACGTGATGAAAGACGACTTCCCGATGCAGACGCTTACCAAACAGGTTTTTACTGGCAAAGTGAAACTGCCTTCAGGCGAAGTGATAAACGTCAGCACTTTGGCGGCGCACAGGAATATTCAAAAAATGAATATCCCCGTATTTGTCAGGCGACACATCCCTGAAGAAACGCTTGCCGAATATAAAATACGGGGAAGCGAATTCTATATCGCCGACGCAAATGCCTTATTTACCAAGATGATAGCATTAGCTAAAGAGAAAATAACAATTTATGGTCACTTCTAAAAAATATTACATATTTCGAAATTCAACCGTTGAACGTTTCTTTGCTTCACTTGACGCTTCCTATTCGGGATACAATGATATATCATCCATTCCCGACGATGCGGACGTTTATGTGTGGTTTTATCTTTCGCCCATAAAAACAAATGCCGACGTGTACATACGTGAAATTGAAGCGTATGCGCAACAGTTGCAATTTGTACTGTCCCAAATCAAACCCCATAAAGCATGTTATGCGTTCACCCTTTATAACATGCACTATATCTATCACGAGACCAGTAATTGGTCTATCAATGAGGCAATTGGAAATTACAACCGTAAACTCTATGAACTGTCACAATCGTACGCCAATCTCAAGATTATTGATTTCGCCCGTTTCTGCAGGCAGTATCCCTCTTCGGAAATCATCGACCGGAAATATTACTATATCTCACAAATGCAGCTATCTCCGAAATTGGCAGGCGGCTTCGAAGGTTGGTTACAAAACGAAATCGCCGCTATCGAGGGGAAACGGAAAAAGTGTCTGGCGCTTGATTTGGACAACACGCTTTGGAGCGGAATATTAGGGGAAGACGGCCTCGAAGGGATACGAATAGGGAACACGTACCCGGGTAGCGCTTTTTTAGATTTTCAAAACAACCTGCTGGAACTATCCAAGAGCGGCGTAATCCTGACGGTATGTAGCAAAAACAACGAACAGGAGGTGATAGAAGCATGGAATAAAAACCCCTTCCTGCCTATCAAACAAGAACATCTATCCGCATGGCGCATCAATTGGAACAGCAAAGCCGATAATCTGGTCGAACTGGCCCAGGAGTTGAATATCGGCTTGGACAGTATGGTGTTGATAGATGATAATCCGTCCGAGAGAGCGTTGGTTAAGCAGATGTACCCCATGGTCGAAACGCCTGATTTCCCTGAACAACCCTACCAACTACCCGTTTTTTTTGAATCTCTCTGTCGCGACTATTTTCAAATCTACAAACTGACAAGCGAAGACAAAATGAAACCGCATCAATACAAGGCTAATACCGAACGCGCGGTTTTTCAAAAATCATTCGCCACTTTTGAAGACTATCTGAAAAGTCTGGAACTCGAACTGACAATCCAGGAATTAAATCCGATGAACCTGTCGCGTATCGCCCAATTGACGCAGAAAACCAATCAATTCAATCTGACTACCAAACGTTATACGGAGGAAGATATTACAACACTCGCCCATCAGGGCGCTAAAGTATACTGTATGAGCGTAAAAGATAAATTCGGCGATAACGGGATTACAGGTGTGGCGATCATCACAACCGGCAAAAGTACGGAATCGGCGACGGTAGACAGTTTTTTGTTGAGTTGCAGGATTTTAGGCAAACATATTGAAAATGTGTTTTTGAAATATGTACTGTTGCAATTAAAAAATGAAGGGTATAGTTGGATTACCGCATCTTTTATACCTACCCTGAAAAACAATCAGGTAAGCGATTTTTATGAACTGAATGGGTTCCGGTTGGACGGTGATGCGGACGGGACGTCCGCGTACCCGAAGGGTGCAAAAAACTATTTTTGTTCGGTTCACGATTTAGACTTTTCTATTCCCGATATATATAATATTAATTCATTAAGAAGATGACAGCAAGTATATTACGCACAATCAGCGAGGTTTTAAAAACCAAAGTCGATATGGATACATCCCAAAAAAATTGCTCAAAATGGGATTCATTGATGCAAATCCACATTATGATAGCGCTTGAAGAGGAGTTTGGTATTACCTTTCAACCGGAAGATTTCGTACGGATGACCGATATCAGGAGCATTGATCGGAAGATAAAAAACAAAATGCTTATTGAGCAAGACTGAAACTTGCTTTTAAACGCAAACATCGTTTGACACAAAACAATGTACAACAAAATATAATATTAAAAACTTACAATCATGTTTAACAGAAGACAATTCCTGAAGACTTCTTTGGCCGGAGGAGCGACTGCTTTTATAGGAAAAAATTTACAGGCGGCCAATGTACAAACAACACAAGCAACCCAACTCCTAACGGAGGAAGCGCCCCGCCGGAAAGGTAAATCGGTATTGGGACTTCGCTGCAAACCGCTTTCGACCGTTCGAATCGGCGTCGTTGGGCTTGGAAGGGGCGGAGGCGCAGTCGAACGACTGTCGCAGATAGAAGGGACGGAAATCGTAGCTATCTGCGACTTATTACCGGCACGAATCGCCAGTTCGCAGGCAAGACTGAAGAGAAGCGGACGAAAAGAGGCGGTGGCCTACTCTAATGAAGAAGACTGGCGGAAAATGTGCGAGCGCGACGATATCGACCTGGTTTATAACGCAACACCTTGGGAGCTTCATGTGCCGATTGCGCTTTATGCACTCGACCATGGGAAACATGCCGTCATGGAAGTGCCCGGCGCATTGACCGTCAAAGATTGCTGGGCGTTAGTCGACAAAGCCGAAGAGAAACAGTTGCATTGTATGATGCTCGAAAACTGTTGTTACGACTTCTTCGAGTTAGCGACCCTCAACATGGCGCGCCAAGGCATCTTAGGCGAAATCATCCATACCGAAGGCGCCTATATCCACGACTTGCGCCAAAGTAAATTCGACGGGTATTACAAACACTGGCGCTTGGAATACAGCAAGTACCATACGGGCAACCCCTACCCCACCCATGGTTTAGGCCCTATTGCACAGATTATGGGTATCAATCAGGGTGATAAAATGGATTATCTCGCTTCGGTCTCAACCAACCAGTTCGGGCTCTCCCTGTATGCCCAAAATAACCTGAAAAATGACGAAAGGATTACACATTCCGAACGCTATCAGTTAGGCGACATGAACACGACCATTATCCATACTGCTAAGGGAAAATCCATCATGGTACAACACGACACCACCTCTCCCCGCCCCTACTCGCGTATCCACTTGGTACAGGGCACAAACGGCATGGCTGTCAAATACCCTGATGAGAAAGTGGCTCTCCAGCCCGGCTCACACGAATTTCTGAAAGAAGGACCTCAAAAAGAATTGTTATCAAAATATGAACACCCGCTAAGCAAATACATCGGCGAACAAGCGCGAAAAGTAGGCGGGCACGGAGGCATGGACTTTATCATGGACTGGCGTTTAGTCTACTGTCTAAAAAACGGTTACCCCTTAGACCAGACCGTTTATGACGCCGCCGCCTGGTCGTCCATCGTCGAACTGAGCGAACGCTCCGTCTTAACCAAAAGCGCCGTAGCCATCCCCGACTTCACCCGCGGCGACTGGCAAGACTACAAACCATGGCCGGTGATCGACATGAAAGAAGTCCTGCACGGGTAATTTTTATGTCAGGGGGACGGAGGAATTGACATTATGTCAATTCCTCCGTCCCCCTGACATAAAATAATAATACCAGAACGTATCTCCATACAAAGTTTTTGTTCTGGATTTCATAAAATCAGAAAAACGCTGTACAGTAGATTCGGGAATATCATATTGTTTCCAATAATCGGGTTCTTTCAGCGACAGGATAAGTATAGCTTCCTGAAAACTAACCGGTAATTGGGGAAAGGTATTGGCATAGCGGCTGACTTCGAGCATTTGCCGGAAGTTGTCTATATCTTTCTCTAAAAGATACATCACTCCAGCATATTCTATTGATGCACGGTCGGAGGGGTTATGGGCGGCCAACTGTTGCAAATCCATGTCAAGACCTTCTATTTTCGACAAATAATTCGTTTTCACCAACGATTTCCGTTTACTTCCCAAGAGTTCATCCTTATCGACGGAGGAATCATGATAGAGAAATCTACGGTGCGAATTCGCCCATTTACGATAGCCATACATATTTTCCAGTATGCCAATATATTTTTCGGCAACCGGATAGGCGCCATAAATCAGGTTGGTTTGCACCAAACGTTTAAGCATACGCGGGTTTCCGCTAATGACAAATACTTCAAAGGCCATCTTTTGTGAAAGCGCAATATCATTCATCGCAAAATATATATCACTTAATAACGTGGATGTGTACGCCGATTTATCCCAGGGTATGATCAGTCCTTCTACCCCCGCCTGTTCATACGAAAAAGCCTTATCACCCAGTTCACCTTTTTGCGCCAGGGCCATATTCACATAACAAAGTCTCAGGTAACTGTCCGATGCCCCCTTGCTTCGCACTAATATTTCGTCCCATTGTTCAGTACGGCTGTAATAATCAAGTTCCATGATTTTCGATTGCTCACCCAATCCGTAATATCTAATTCCCAGCCCGCAGCAACAGACAACCAAAAATATCTGTGCGATAAAAAAAGCAGGCCGTTTCCTTTTTTCTTGTTTCCCTATATAGCAGGCCACAGCAACAATCAACAATATGCTTATCCATGAAAGATAAATAAGCGTTCCGGGCAACCATTGATAATTAAAATAGTTATCGGGTAAATAGACAAAACGATAGCTTGTATATACCAAAAAATAATTGCTTGCCAAGCCAATAAGCAACATTTCCAATACTATCAATACAAGAAAATAACGCATCACCTGTTTGTTTGATATCTCGTATATCGTTGAAACTAAGGCATACAACATACAGATCGAACCGGCCAGAAAAAATAAAATTGCTATCGCCAGCAAATGAAATATTATCCGTTTATGATTTTTTTTCACCCTCAACATAAGATTCAAGGCAATCAAAGCCAATAAACAGGCAATTGTACCCGACATCAGGTAGTTGACGTTGAAGTGAATGAGCATCAATGCGATAACAGGTAATAAACAGGCTATCAGCAAACCCGAATGAGGCGCTATACGCCGAACCATACCATACATCAAGTATCCTGCGCCTGTAAGTAAGGCGGAAGTAATAACAGCGCCTGTGTAAGGGAAAAGGAAAAACTGGAAAAGGAATCCCGAAATGACCGAAGCCAAGCCACCCTGTTTAAAAAGATGCTCTTTCAAATAAGGCCAGGAGATTTGAAAATATTGATTCTGTTCCATGTAATAGAAATAGAATCGCGAATATGTCTGTAGAAAAATGAATAACGCTCCAAAAACGACAAGCCAGAAATAAACAGTGAAATCTTTTTTATTATTGCTTGGGTGTGAGAGATTACATGACTGTTTCATACAAAAAAAATTTAAAGATTTATGTTGTTCACTGCAAATTGACAAATTCCACTGCTAAGCCTTGTTCAAACCTGGCTTTACGGGCAAACACTTTTTTCCTGTCTTTTACTTTTCCGGTAATAAACTCCGGGATATTAAACGATCTCAATGAACGGTGATAGAAGCCCGTATCTTTTTGTGGCAGGATAAATGGTTTAGAGGCTTTCCCTTCTGCATTGATATAAGCAATATAAGGATGTGTATACAGCCCGTCTATACGCCTGCTGCCGAAAACTACCCAGCGGCTGTTACTGCTCCATGAATGATAACTTTCCACATCTTCCGAATTAAGTTCTTCCAAAGGATAGTGTTTACCGGTAGTAATATCAAGCATGTGTAAATCGGCGTCTTTATGCCAGATAGAAAAATTTCCATATCCGGACAACGTAAACATCAGGTATTTCCCATCAGGCGAAACACGTGGGAATGAGGCGCTTTTCCCTTCATATTCGGCATTATACAAGGTATCGGTCGTCTTACCGAATGTGCGGGTTAATGGGTCGAATGAAATACTGCAAAGGCTATATTTCACTTCTTCAAACGAATGAGGCATGGGAAGCGACCGCGCGGCACAAAAATAGAGCGTCAAACCATCGGGCGAAAATGTTGGAAACGTTTCGAATACATCCGGGGAAGAAAGGCTGGCCGATGTGAAAATTTCATGCCTTTTCACATCGTATACTACCACATCGGATGCCTCATCATATACTTCTATCCGGTTTGGGTGGTTCATGTGGTAAGCCTGTCGGGTAGTGTTGACGGAATAAGCGACAAAATCACCCGAGGGATGCCATGAAGGGTATACCAATGGTGAAATGGTATGTTTTGTTTTGGTGTCAATTTTTTCAATTTTATTTCCATCAACCATCAACGTAC
>Ga0099364_10005524_pt1 | contig 18709 bp, 14 predicted proteins | sample TergutTh196P3_FD_73070 | JGI IMG/M metagenome (GOLD analysis project Ga0099364, IMG submission 73070) | Microcerotermes parvus P3 segment gut microbial communities from Pointe-Noire, Republic of the Congo - Th196 P3 | ecosystem: Host-associated > Arthropoda: Insects > Digestive system > Gut ...
CTGGACGCAATGATCGAAAAGCCGCTCGACGAAGGTGATTTACTGACCGGAGCGAACACGATCATTTACCTCGGCAAAATCCGCGATGGAGCCAGGTTCCGCCGCGCCCTGCACGTGTCGAAGCACCGAGGCAGCGTTTGCTCCGACGAAATTCTGCCGTTTGATATCGACGAACACGGACTGCGACTCACCGATTGAACGCAGCAATGCCGTCTGTACTCCGTCGCCCGACACGAGAATTGCGGAGTGCAGGTTGCCTCCTTGACACTTCCTTCCAGGCAAACGATAATGCTCCGCGACGTTTTTGGAGCTTGCTCGTTCACCATGTTTGGCATGTTCTTCGCGCCAATGTCAACGCATGGGCGTGCCTATGTCTCACGTCTCATGTCTCATGCCTGTACCCTTTGCCCACGGCGTTGTTCCCCCCCGGATGGCAGCTTCGGTTTTTGCGGTGTGCGGCAGCGGCAAGGCGATGAGATTGTCCTGACGACCCACGGCCAAACGACGGGATTTGCCGTCGATCCGATCGAGAAGAAACCACTGTACCATTTTCATCCCGGTTCGAAAATCCTGTCGTTCGGCTCCATCGGCTGCAATTTTTCGTGCAATTTCTGCCAGAATTTCCGGACGGCTCAATCCCGGGACCGTTCGTTGCTTCGACAAACGGCGTCGCCGGACGAAATTGTCCGCATTACCTGGGAAACCGGTTGCCGGAGCGTTGCGTTCACGTACAACGAGCCGATCATCTGGGCCGAATACGCCGCCGATGTTGCCGCCGCCTGTAGGAAAGCGGGGATCAAAACGGTTGCCGTCTCAAACGGATTCATCACGCCGGAGAAGCGCCCGTGGTTCTTCGAGCATATTGACGCGGCGAACATTGATCTGAAATCGTTTTCGGACGAATTTTATCAAGAGCAGTGCGGCGCGTCGCTGGAGCCTGTTAAGGAAACGTTGACGTACCTTGCGAAGTCCACGAACGTTTGGCTCGAAGTGACGACGCTGTTGATTCCGGGCCTCAACGATTCCGAAGCGGAAATGCACGAACTGTCAACGTGGATGCGGAGGAATCTCGGAGCGGAGACGCCCTTGCACCTCTCGGCGTTTCGGCCGATGAACCGGTTGCGAGACATTCCGTCGACTTCGCCGTCAACGCTGTTTCACGCAAGAGAGATTGCGATGCGGACCGGTTTGCGATATGTTTACACTGGTAACGTCAGCGACCCGGCGGGCGGGACGACGCTGTGTCCGCAATGCCGTCAAGCGATCATTGTACGAAGCGGCTTCAACATCGAAGAATACGCCGTCGATGAGGAAGCGTGTTGTCGATTCTGCGGACAAAGCATCGCAATCAAAGTGCAGTAAGTCGTCGGTCTCATGAAAAAGTCTTGGCTTATTCTCCTCGTTGTCGCCTTCGCTCTGCGACTCGCGATGTCGTTTTTCTGGCAACATCGTTGCGGTGACGAGAGGTTTTTCTTTCCCGACAGCGACACGTATTGGACGCTCGGCCGAACCATAGCGAAAGGCGAACCCTATGAATACAACGGCATGAAAATTCACCGGATGCCCGGTTACCCGGCGCTGCTTGCTCCGCTGTTTTATTTCGGCGGCGACCGGCCTCCCGTTATGGCGGCACGGGGCCAGAATTGCCTGTTCGGTACGCTGAGCGTCGCCGTCGTCGGATGGATTGCGCTTCTCCTTTTTCGAGACAAAAAAATCGCCTTGCTCGCCGGAGGGCTCGTCGCTATCGATCCGCTGAATGTCGTGATGAGCGCAATGGTTCTCACCGAAGCGCCATTCTGTCTGGCAATGCTGCTCCAAATTGCCCTTTGGATCGTCGCCCTCAACGAAAAAAAACACCGGATCGGTGCGACGTTCGCCTCAGGTCTGGCCGCCGCTGTTGCCGTGTACCTTCGGCCCGATTGGTTGTACTTCGTCCCGTTCGCGACCATGATCGGTTGCGTATTGGCCCCGTTGGGCTCTGCACAGAGCACTGCATCTAAACGAATTTTCCTGAATGGTGCCGTTATCTGTCTCGTTTTGGCCGTTTGTCTTATGCCGTGGTGGGTTCGTAACTATCGAATGACCGGGACTTTCGTTTCGACGACGTTGCAAGTTGGACCGAGTCTTTACGACGGACTCAATCCGAAGGCCAACGGCGGTAGCGATATGGCATTCGTCGAGGAATTTTACAATGCCGAACTCAAACTGCTGCCGACGGGAACGTCAAAACAGACGCTCGAACAGCGACTCAACGCCAGAATGCGGCAGGCAGCCATCGATTGGGCAAGACAACATCCCGATCGCGCTTGGAAACTCGCAACGTCGAAGTTCGTCCGGCTCTGGAATGTTTGGCCGAATGAAGCGAGCTTGGCTCGTTGGTTCGTCAAGCTCGTCGTTTTCTGTACTTACGTTCCCGTTCTGGTTTTCGGTCTGATCGGAGCTGGCCGGTCCCTTGGGCGGGATTTTTCCGTGCGGATTCTGTGGATTCCGGCGGTGTACATCACGGTATTGCACGTTGTTTTTGTGAGTTCAATCCGTTACCGGGCTCCGGCGATGCTTTGTTTCGCCATTCTCGCTGCTTGGATCATTGCCGGGCGGAGAAATCGGAAATAATCATCACCCCCAAAAACGCGGCACGAAGATGGTCTCCTCGGCAACAAAATTTCGACGCACTCGTGAGCGCTGACAAAAATGGAAAGGCGTTGACGTTCGGATTCCGATTTGAGACAATACCCATCGACTTCCTGATACTTTCTTTTTCCAGTATTCCGATGGCAACTTGGACGAAACGGCAAATTGCGGAGACGATCGACCATGCGGCGTTGAAGCCGAATATGACCGACGAGGACATTCGAGAACAATGTGAACTCGGCAGGAGGTTCAACGTCAAAAGCGTCTGCGTTCGACCGAGTGACGTGCCGCTCGCCGCGAAAATTCTGGAAGGAAGCGAAACGGTCGTTTCCGCTGTCGTCGGTTTTCCACACGGTGCCCATCGTCCGGAAACGAAGGCCCTTGAAGCGAAACTTGCCATCCGGGACGGTGCGAGGGAACTCGACATGGTGATGAATGTCGGTAAGTTCCTTTCCGGCGACGATGATTGGGTTAAACGAGACATCGAAGCAGTCGTCGCCGAAGCAAAACCGAAAGGAGTGTTGGTCAAGGTGATTTTTGAAACGTGTTTTCTTGATCCGCAGGAGATCAAAAGGGCCTGCGAAATCGCTCGGGACGCCGGGGCTGACTTTGTGAAAACCTCGACCGGCTTTGCAGATGGCAGTGCAACGCCGGAAGCGATTGACATCATGATAAAAGCGGTCGGCAACTGCATGGGCGTCAAGGCGTCCGGAGGGGTACGTTCTTTTGCCGTGGCTTGTGGATTCCTTGACCAAGGCTGCAAACGTCTCGGCTCCGCAGGCGGCACCGCGACGATTCTCGGTGATGCTCCGGAAGGGCACGACGGATATTGACCATTGGACATCTCCCCCCATAACGATTCAGGCGGTCATGGACGGAGGAGAATTTTTACTTGCCCGGATTTGAGGCGAGGCTCCGCTGGCCTTCGGCGACCGATGTGATATACTTCGAGGGGCAGGGACGTTGGTGCCCCCTTCCCTTGTTCTCCGTTCCCTTTCCTCTTCAATGCTCCACCCGCCATGGACCCATACTTCCAGCAACTGTTCGCCGACCGTATCGGCGGCGCCAATTACGGTAAAAGTACGGAAATCTACAAATTCGAGAAGATCAAACGAGCCAAGCGGCAAGCACTCGCTGATTTTCCGGATCGGCCGCTGCTCGACTTCGGTATCGGCGAAAACGATGTTCCCGCCGACGAGGCCATTTGCCGGATGTTGGCCCGTGAAACCTCGTTGCCGGAAAATCGCGGTTACGCCGACAACGGCTGTCTCGAATTCAAAGAAGCCGCCGCCCGATTGATGCAACGAGTTTTCGGCGTCGAATTGGACCCCGTTACGGAAATCAACCATGCCATCGGTTCGAAACCCGCCCTGGCAATGCTCCCGGCGGTATTCATCAATCCCGGCGACGTAACCTTGATGACCGTTCCTGGCTATCCCGTTGCCGGAACTCATACGAAATACTACGGCGGCTCCGTTCACGAACTACCGCTCACGGCGGAGAATAACTTTTATCCCGATCTGGATGGAATTCCCGACGGAATCAAGGAAAAAGCAAAGTTGCTTGTCCTGAATTATCCGAACAGTCCGACGGGACAGGTCGCAACGACCGAGTTCTATCAACAGGTCATCGACTTTGCCAATCGGCACAAAATCGTCGTGGTGCAGGACGCGGCACACGTAATGTTTACGTACGAGAAGAATCCGCTTAGTTTCCTTCAGGTTCCCGGTGCGCAGGACGTCGGCGTCGAGGTTCATTCGCTATCGAAGGGCTGGAACATGATTGGTTGGCGCATCGGCTTCGTTTGCGGCAACGAGCGGATTGTTCGGGCTTTCTCGGATGTCAAGGACAATTCGGACAGCGGCCAGTTTTTGGCGATCCAAAAGGCGGCGGTCGCCGCGCTGGACGATCCGGCGATTCCAAGGGAAGCGAATGCCAAGTATCACCGTCGGTTACAGAAATTAGTTGACGCGCTCCGGGAGCTCGGCTTCCAGGCGGAAGTTCCCGGCGGCACATATTTTCTGTACGTGAAGGCTCCGCAAGGCATTGAGGGCGGACCGATGTTTGCCAATGCCGAGGAAGCGAGTCAGTATTTGATTCGGGAACACTCGATCTGTACGGTTCCATGGGACAATGCGGGGGCGTTTTTACGATTTTCCGTAACTTACGTCGCCGATGGCGAACCCGCCGAAGACGAACTGATGTTCCAACTGACGGAGCGACTCGCCGAGGCCGCGTTCGAGTTTTAGTGAAGACGGCCAGACGCGGCGACTGAAAAGCGCGACGAAACATCCAGCGAAAAAGCGGCTTGTCTTTGGTTTCCGAAAGGAACCAGACGGACGATGATCTCGCGTTCTCCGCGGGAGATCAATGCCGTATCTTCCGATTACCGGTTACGAACGACGACGATGCGGTCGACATACACGGCGTCAACCTCACCGGGACGTTTCGGCGGCGCAAACCAGAAGTACAGTTTCGGACGCAACGGAAGCGTCCCCATATCGATCCAATGGTATTCCGTGCCGCGAATATCCGCAACGGAAAGGGTTTTATTGACGACGCCCTTCTTGTTTTCGGGATCGTACACACCCAACGTCATTGCTTTGCCCTCGACACCCTCCTTGGCACCGCAACGTACCGCCGCATATAATCTGTACTGCGGCGGCACAGCTGCCGGCTCTCTGGGGGTTAAATCGTTCAGCGAATTGTCGAAGTTATAACTCGTCGCCCATTCAAAATGATCGCCGGGCATCTTGACCGCACGCTTGTTCGATGCCGCTTCGTCGCTAATGGAAAATGTCCATTCGCCGAGTTTGTGCGTGTTGAACTCGGCACTCTGTATCTCGAACCAACTCGTCTTCGGCAAGTCCTTCACGAACTCCGGCGGAGCGGCAGGAGGACCAAACCGCGCACGCATGTCCGCCTCAAACGCCGCAAAATGCTCCGGGCGGTCGTACTCACGGTAAGCACGAACGTTGTTCGCCTTGCAAAGATCGAAAAAATGGTCAAGAATATGAACAAACTTGTCCGGTGGCATCTCTACGGGAGAACCGTCGAGAAACGTGCCAGTCAGTTGCGCTCGCCTTTGGAACACATAATAATCCTTCAATAACACGAGCATCAGCGGCAAGCCTTCACGTTCCCACCGCTTGAAAAAAATGCCCTTTTCAAAATAGTCTTCTTTTATCGCCAAAGCAAAAGATGCTTTCACCCACGTCATGTAATCCAACCAGTCATTCGTTGAATTCATAAAACAGCGTAGATACACGCCGGACTCTTCCGCTCGGTCATGAATGATTTTTAGGTAATTCTTGAACATCGCCCCGAATACCGGTCCATAATATCCCATCAAAAACTCATCGAACAGTTTATTTTCATCCAGCGAAGGATTCCACATCAATTTAGAAATCACCCAGTTTTTCAAGCGGACGAAATCGCCTGCGGAACAATACGAGTCCCCCTGCTCAAAAAGACCGATGGCATTGTGTTCGACAAAGAACCGAATGTTCGGTGCCAAGACCCGATGGTTCGGATGAGGCAGCATATATGCCGAAAAGTTGACCGTGTAGTCCCAAATGAAAAGATTGTCCGCAATTTTACTCCAACCCTGAATGTCCTCACGCAGCGGTTTGTTATGCTCCCCCTCGCCGAGCGGTTGGACAAAGGAACACTCAATCGTACAGAGCCGAATGATGACATTCTTTCGCGGCTTGACGAACTTCGGCGGCTTCCGGGTATATTGATACGCCAGCGTTTCGACCCAAACGTCGGGAAACTCCTTTTCGATGTCTTCGGCAACTTGATTGACAAAGCGGAGCAGCGTACCGGCATGGCTTTCTTCCTCGTCATCGATGGCTTTGCACTTTGCGCAGGTACAAAAACCGTACCAGTCGTTCTGGCTGATCGAAATGTACGTTGCATCGGGATTGCGGCGTAGTCCTTCGATAGCGTTTTTCGTCAGTTCGGCACGCATTGCGTCATTGGTGAGACAGAGTTGGGCGTGTTCGTGTTTGCGTTGCCCATTGATTTCGCTATACCATTCGGGATGGTCGGCAAAGTATTTGTTCGGCGGGAGCAACGGAAAGAAGGAATGGACGAAATGGTGAAACCGATGTTGTCCGCCGTATTCTGCCGGTATGCGGAGCAAGGCACCGTTGCATTTCATTCGGCTTGCGCAGGTGCCGTCGAGGGCATCGAGATAATAGGCTTCGCGGTAGATCAACTTCGGTGCGTATTCGACATTTTGTTGCGGCACTTCGAGCGTCGGCTTTTTCGGAATGAAGGATTCGGTCGAAGTCCACCATCGCACGCCGACGGTATCTTCGAGAAAGGTATTGACAGCGTAGAGCGTTCCTCGTTGCGGATGACCGACGAGAATGAGATTGTTTCCGACCGTTTTGACGACGATACCGTCGTAGGGAATCTTGGCAATGTCAAGTTCAGGCAAGAGTTCCTTTGTTCGTTTTGTGTTTCCGACGATGATTTGCGGCTTGGCGGCATCGGCTTCGTTTTCTTTGGCGATGGGAAATTCTGCGCCGGTAACTTCATCGAGATGTTGTTTCAATTCTTTGGCGGCGGTTTGTTCGACTGCCGTAGGTTCTTCGGGCAGGACGATGACGTAGTCCGTTTTGCCGTCTTGGGAGAGGACAAGCGGCTGCGCTTGGACTTGGGGAAGGAATAGAAGGAAGGCAAGGGCAGTGCAGAAGACGTGTCTCATGGAATTGTGTGGGTATAAGTTGTTCTTCCTTTGTGTTCTTTGTGCCCTTTGTGGTTAAAAAATAACCGTAAAGGGCGCAAGGTTCATTTTACGCTTTTTTGCGTCCTTCGGCAAGGTGTCAGTGTTTGCTCTCACGTTTTATACACCGGCAGAAAGGAAAAGGAGAATCGAGAACAACTAATTTTTCTTCACCGGTTTGTGCGTCGCCGATTCCATCAGTCGGGGCAGTTCAAAAACGTCCCCTTTCTTATTGCTGAAATAGAGCGTGGACGGCGATTTCTGTCTGCCATGTCCGGTCGCCCAAAGAGCGTAAAAGTCAGGATGAGCGTTCACCGGACGACGAGGATAACAGTGATTCAACTCACTGTTCTGCGTCATCTTCCGCTCCAACTTCCAGGTCTTGCCCATGTCGGTGCTGCTCCACATTTCCACTTCGCCGCCCGTATTGTAAGACTGCGGTCCCTTGCCGGACGTTCCAATGATACGCCAGTGATTATCCTCTTCGGTATAGATCGAACCAAAGTCATAATTATTGTCCGAAATCACCACCGGAGATATTTGCCAGTCTCTTCCTGTCCAATAGGCGGTGTACCATTGCCGCGGATCGGCGGGCGGTCCCGATTCGAACCCTTTACTCGTCAGGTAAAGTATGACCGGCTTGCCTTGAGAATCGAAATTGACATCCATGACATAGACGTTCAACTTCTCGGCATCGTAATCATAGACAAGGGCTTTGTTGTTCATATCGACGAGCGGAATCTCCATTGTTTCACCTTGGACATTCTGCCACGTTTGACCGAGGTCTTTCGTTTCCATATAGTACAAATTGGTGCGCCAATTTAAGCCGACGCGTCCATGTTCCCGGTCGTCGGGATGAGCATTGAACGCACTGCCGATCTTTTCGTTTTTGTACTGTCCCGTACTTTGATAATGTCCCAGCAAAATGGCGGCGTTGACATTCCACTCCGACCACTTTACGCCGTCGGTGCTGAACATCGAACAAAGGATACGCTGCGCCCGAGTGCCCGGCACATAACGCCGATCATACGTCGTGAGCATTGCCGCAAAGCCTTTATCTTTCAGATGATAAACCTGAAAGTAAGAAAAATTATCGAGCGGAACCTCTTTGCCTTCATGCATTTTCGTCGCATCGATCCGCTCAAATTCATTGATGTCATACGGCTTGACGCTTTTGTGTATGAAGGAGGGTCGTCCTGTGCCATGCGATGTGGAGAAAATCCAAATATGTCCCTTACCGTCGATATTCATCACGGGATTATCGTGAGCGTCATCTGTCTTTTTGTCCAGCAAGATCATCGGGCGCGGCACCGTGCCGGTCTTGTGGTCAAAATACGAAACTTGGTGCAATAATGTCTGCTCCGTTTCTTTGTCCGTTCCGCCGTAGCAAAAAAACGTTTTATCCACTTCGGGGGCATAAACGGCGAACGGATAATGGTTCGCCGGATACGTTCCCAATCCGCCGCTGTACTTGAAGACGTACTCGTTATTCAATCGTTGATTGTAATACCAAATACCACGATAGCCGTCGTCCACTTGATTCAATAAAGGAATGGTGCTTCCGGGACGTTCCGGCGCGGGAGGCTTGTACAGTGCCGCCGTTTGTCCATTCGGCAGCGCACTGGATAGAGCGTTCGCCGTTCGCTTGCTTGAATTCCATGAAGCGACCAGTCCATGGGCAATCTGTTTGTTCTCTTGAACGATGTCGGCGACTTCTTGCGCGGTGAGAGCCCGATTCCAAATGTTGATATCCTCGAGGGAACCGTTTAGTCCGCGTCCCTGTTCAGGAGCGGTGCCGATGTAAAGCGGTAAGGCAAAAACAGGACGCTGCGTCGGCAATCTTCGTGAGTTAACGAGTTTGCCGTTTTGATAGACGGCGACGGTGGTGCCGTCGTAGGTTCCTAGATAGTGCGTCCATTCTCCTGCTTGAGGATCGGGAGCGGTTACAAAATTATACGCAGAGCCTAGACCGCCGCTGGCACCAGGAGCGTTTTCGACGAGCATCCTCACCACGCCGTTGTAGGAATAGAAAGTCCAATCGTTCGGCGGTGAACCGAGCGTCAGGAAAATCTGTGATTGGTCGGTATTGTTCACTTTCACCCAAGCCGCTACGGAAAAGGTATTGCCGGGCAGTTTGAAATCCTGAACGACGAATCCGCCGGTGCCGTCCAGTACGATGCCGTCCCCCTGCGGAGCGGCGTAAAGGAACGAGGAAAGGAAAAAAGCAACGAGGAAAATATACGATTTTGTTTGCATGGTTATGTTATAAAGGGGATGAATGTTAGGTTGTGTTAGCGGTTTTGCTTGCAAAACCATTTTGCAGGCAAAATCGCTAACATATGCGTTTTGGTTCACTCTGCCATTTCCACTTTGACACGAACGGCTGCGCCCACGTCGAAGGTTGCACTATTTTTGCCGGCGGAAACGGTCATTTCGAGAGTTGTACTCTCCGCCATGATATACTTTTCTTCTACTAATTGCCAGAGTTCCGTGTCGTAGCCTATGGGGTCATACGAAATGGGATTCTCTGCTTTTGCCTTTTCATTGGCAGCGATCTGTTCCGGCGTTGCCAAGGAGACCAGTTCCGTTTTTTGGACGGTTACTTTGTAGGTTCCTTCTGGGGCACCGCGATACTGTCCTTGAGTGAGCATACTGACGGTTCCGCTGCTGTTTGTATCACCGCTGACAAGCCAAGCGTTGCCTGCTCCATTTGTTGCATGAAGGCGCACCGAGGCACCCGCCAACGGTTTGCCTTCTTGGGTGATCGTAATTTGGCACGGATGAAGCGACGGCATTCCGTCGGGAAGTTTTTCCGAACATCCGCAAGCAAGGGAAAATGCCATCGAGACAACGAGTAATCTGTAATGTGTTTGCATGAGTAAGTTTCCTTTTCAAAATGTTAACAGAGCCGCAATCTAAAAATTGAGGTTCTGTTGTCTATTACCTACAGCGAAACACTTCCGCCGTCGTTGATGGCTCCAAGAGAACCCCAAACGCCCGCAGTACTCACTCCAGAATAAACCGGCTTCGACGTACTGCCGTTCGTACTGATACTGTCCGGTATGAAGCGGACAGAACCATCGAACAAACTGATATTGACTCCGCCCGTATGATAACTGCTCGTGGAATAAAGTCCGAAGCCTGCTTCAAGAGCACCATTCGGATGGCAGTGAGGTGAATTCGGCGGAAGTACCGCGGTAAAACCGCTGTATTGGTTACGACCGATGCCCATCAACATTCCGCGGCGGGCACTTGTGCCGGAGGGAGCAGTAAGGTTGGCTTTGAGCATATTTCTGTTCACTGTATCACGTGCCTGCAAGCAAACGCTGGGATCATCTCCCATACGACCGGGATTGCCGTTTCCCCAACCAAAGATAACGCCGCTCTTCACGGTTCTGTCATCGGAACTCGAAGAAGTCGCCGTCTCGCTGATTGCCATTGTGTTCGATGTTCCATCGGAAATGGAAGCCATTGTATTGTCCCTTCCCAAGGGGAAAGGCGCTCGCGGTTGTGCCGATTGGTACTCTCGGAGATTCGGCTCTGCCGGACTGACGGAACCAGTGGTCCATTCATTACGCATTACGACATCACCGCGACAAGTGATGATGTTACTGCGTGAACCGTAGCCGATATTGCTGCCGGTGCCGTTGGTGTAACTGGGCAATCTTCCGCTTGGGTCAGAGGGGCAGATTAGCGTAGAGATATTTTGGGTGATTCCCACTCGTCTTGCATTGTTATAATTGGCAATGGTGGGATTACCGGACTGGTCTCTAACCCAAGACACAACATCGTCGTAGAGAGCCTGCTGTTCCATAAAGGGGAGCAGGAAAAAGTCGGAAGCCCAAGTTCCCGATTCAGGCCAGTTCGCATTCGGCGGATTTGCCAGACCAAGAATATGCCGGAGGTCGCAACGGGCAGTGGGAAATTTGTTGAAGGTATCGTGATAGTTGTGCAGCGCGAGCGAGAACTGCTTCATGTGATTGGAGCACTGCATTCTCCGTGCTGCTTCTCGTGCTGCTTGCACGGCGGGCAGAAGAAGGGCGATCAACATGCCGATAATGGCGATGACGACGAGCAGTTCGACGAGGGTGAAGGCGGTGCGTTTTTGCATAATTGATTCTCCTATGAGATTAGCGGATAATGAGATCGCCCAGCGCAACCCCCGACCGCTATTGTAATCTATCGAAAACAGGGTGTCAAGCAAGACACGAAAGCCGGGAACGGAGCGCAGCACAGTGACCGGATCGTTCGGCGTGTTGATCCGGTCGCTCCACTGCGTTACGCTCCCGGCTTTCATTTTTTGCTCAAAATGTTCCGGCGAAAGCCGGAGACCGAAAACGCCGTATCTACCGATACGGGCTTTTTCGGACAGGATAACGCGGGTACATTTCCCTACCGGAACAGCGCACGCAGACGTGTTCCCGATTGCATGTTACGTAAAGGAAGTGCCCGCCGGTTTTGCCGGTCATACCGTTGGAACGCCGCTTGGATGTACGGCGAGACCGCATTGCCCCAGTATTCGTAACCCTCCTTGCCCGGATGGAGGAAATCCCCCATAATCTCTTTGGGCAGCGTGCCGTCTTTGTCGAGAAAACCGGCATTGATGTCCGCCAAATAGACATTGGGCATTCTGTTGAGCAGCGCGGGCAGTGCTGCATTGATTTCATTGACTTTTTTCCGGTATTCGCCGTCCGGTTTTTCGTCGCGCGGGAAAACTTTCAGAACAATGATTTGCAGTCTTGGATACTGCGTTCGCAGTTTCCTAACTATGGCGGCGGTCCCTTCGGCGGCTTCCTTCGGTGTTGTGCCCTCCCTGTGTCCAACGTTGTTGGTGCCGATCATGATCATTGCGGCTTTCGGCGAAATTTTGTCGAGCGGAAGATGGTCGAGCCGCCAAAGAACGTGTGCCGTTTGATCGCCGCTGAAACCGAGGTTGATCCCCCTGTATTTGCCGAAGAATTTCTCGTACAGTTCCTTTTGGTTATCCCAGCCGTGTGTGATCGAGTCGCCGATCAAGAGGAGGTCAATGTCTCCTTGTTCCATTTTTTCGACATTTGCCGCCTGGCGTTTGACCCACCAATCATCTTTTCGGTCCACAGGATCGAGGGCTTTGTTTTGTGCTTGCAACGGAGTAGCGAGCAGCAATCCGATGAGAATACCGGCAAACAACCGGCAAAACAGTGTTACGTGCATTTTTTTCCTGAATGTTTAGGGTGAATGAAATCTCTAAAAATTATACCATTGGAGTACAATGATTGCAAGGTCGATGTACTGAACCCGGGGATTGCGCTGCGCTACATCCCCGGCTCTTTAGTCGGACTGTAGAACAAAAAAGAACACGTTCTAACCCTCTCCCTGTGGACGAAAGGATATGGTATAATCCATTCGGCTGTGTTGGTTTTGACAACGTTCCGAGCAATGAATCAGACCGTTCACGATACAAATATCCGGTTGATGCTTGCCGTTCAAAAGGATGATGCGTCGGCTTTTGAAGAGTTGATGTTTCGCTTTCAGGGACGTGTGCAGTCGCTGTTCCGGCATTTGCTCGGCAATCGGGAACTTGCCGAAGATTTGACGCAAGACGTTTTTCTCCGGGTTTTTCGAGCGCGGCAATCTTATCAACCGAATGCCAAGTTTTCTACTTGGCTTTTTACGATTGCGAATAATGTGGCGTTAAATCAAATGCGCAGTCAGCGGCGTAAGCCGGAAACCCAGTTCGGCGGAGAGTCGAACGAACATTTTTCGGACACGATTTTCAATCCGGCAGACGCAATCACGGCGGGAAGCGAGGCGATGCCGACGCGGCAACTGGACAAAAGCGAACTCCGCGAAATGGTTCGGCTTGCCGTCGAAGCCCTCAACGAGCGGCAACGGATGGCAGTGTTGCTCAACCGATTTGAAGGAATGAACTACGCCGAAATTGCCGACGTGATGAAACTGACTCCGCAAGCGGTCAAATCCTTGCTCTGCCGAGCGCACATCCAGTTGCGGAATATCCTCCAAAAGTACGTCCAGAAAGGCATCGCCGTCGCTCATTCTTCGTGAGCAACTTTTTATCCCCCGGCTGATGTTCCCGCGCTAACCATTAACTCACATAACGATTATGAAAAGACATGCAATCATTTACCTGTTATCATTCCTGCTCGCCGTTTCCGTTGCGAAAGCGGACGACATTGCGACGATTAAATCCTTCTTGGACACCAAGACGGACGACCAAGCCGCATTGCACAACGTGTACATGGCTTGTCTCAATCTGACCCGCACCGGCACCGAAGAAGCCGTGCCGCTGCTCGCGCAACTGCTCGACGATGAGCGATTCTCTACCGTAGCGAGAACCGCCCTCGTAAATATACCGGGCGAAGCAGGAATAAAAGCGTTGCGAGATTCACTCCAAACACTCAAAGGCAAACATCAGATTGCCGTCATTCAAACGCTGGGAGCGATAAGGGATGCCAAATCAATGCCCGCCCTCGTCCGAGTCATCATTCAAGGAGACAAAGACATCATCGAAGCCAGTATCCGTGCGCTCGGGAATATCGCCGATACCGATGCTGTAAACATGTTTATGTTTAACGTCGATCGCGCTCAGGACATGCCGGCAATCGCGGAAGCCGCCCTCGCCGCTGCGGACAGGTTACAGCAAGACGGAGAAAACTTACAAATGGTTATGCTCCTGTATGCGGCAATTATTCAACTGGATCATGAAGTGTCCAAAGATGCTGCGTATCTCGGTTTGCTCTTACTCGAAGAGGAAGACATTGCGGATTTGAGCGATTTACTCCGAGACGACGAAATATCTTTCAAGGTCATCCAACGGCTGGTTCTCGAATTGAAATCCCCCGACACCGGCAAAATTGTTCTCGGCAACATGGGCGATCTTTCCGTCGAACAGCAGGCGGCTCTGATTCGCAATCTCGGTGCGAGGAAAGATTCCGTTGCCGTCGTTCCGCATTTGATAGCGTTAGCGTCGGGCGATAAACCGGAGTTGCAGTTTGCTGCCATCGAAGCCCTCGGTGAAATCGGCGACCTCCGCGCCGTGGACACTCTCCTCCTTTTAGCCGGTACTCCGGGTGCCGAACTCGCCAACGCGGCAACGGAAAGCCTCTCGCATTTTCAAGGGGAAGAATTCGACAAAAAGATTACTGCGTTGCTCGACAGCAACGACAAAAACCTGATACTGGCGGCACTCAATATTATTGCCGAGCGGCGGATTGCCGACGAAAACCGCACGTTGAGTACTAAGTTAATGTCATTTTTTGATTCACGTCCCAGCCAGGGCGATGAAATTCGTGCGGCTGCATACAAGGCGTTTGCGAATGTGTCGGCTTCTACATTTCATGATGTCTCCTTCGTGTATGCAACGTTGCGAGGCAGAATGAGCGAAGGAAACGATCCTACTCACGCCCGCGAAACTCTGCTGGCACTGTGCCGCAAAACGGCGGATAAAGATAACGTAGTCAATTTACTTATTGGACATTTGCGTAGTCGTGATCGTTTTTCCCAGACCGGCGATTTCTATCTCGACTGCCTCTTCGCCCTCGGCGGTGAAAAAGCGGCACAAGCCCTCGCAACGGTTGCAATGGGAACCGACGGCGTTTCCGACGATGTGCAAGACGCACTCACCGACAAGGCAACGCAACTGCTCGGTCGTTGGACAACGCCGGAGGTCGCTCCCTATCTGATCGACATTGCGGAAAAACATCCCAGTGAACGGTATCGCAGCCGCACTCTTCGGGGCTATCTCCGTGTCATTCGGCAGATGGGACTGCCTGTGGAGCAAAAGGTGGAAATGGCGGAAAAGGCGTTTGCCGTTGCGCAGACCGATGCCGATAAAGAACAGGCGAAGGAAGTGCTGGAACGTTTCCAAGCGATGGTGAAGGGAACGCCGATTTTCGATGGCAAAACCTTTGACGGCTGGGAATTTCGTAGCAACGAAGAGTGGTTCCGCATTGAAGACGGTGCGATTGTCGGCGGAACGCTTGACAGACCGATTCCCCGAAATGAGTTTATCGTGTCGGCAAAGGAGTACGGCGATTTCACGTTGCGGATCGAATGTAAGGCACTCGGACAGGGTTGCAACGGCGGGGTGCAGTTTCGGTCTGTTCGCACGCCTGCCGACAGCCGCAATCCGAATGAGATGATTGGTTATCAGGCGGACATGACGGAGACGGCGAACTATTGGGGAGCGATTTACGATGAGTCCCGGCGTAACCGATTCATAGCGGAGCCGCCGAAGGAGTTGATCGAGCGGATTTTCCGTCCGAACGATTGGAACGAGTACGAGATTGTCTGCAAGGGGAACAATGTGAAGGTCTATCTCAATGGCGAACTGACGGTGGACTACACGGAAGAGGATGCGACCATTCCTGTACGTGGGTTTATCGGTTTGCAGATTCACAGTGGTCCGCCCAGCGAGACGTGGTATCGGAACATTCGGATCGAAGAGTGAGTTCACAGAGCCCGCTGCGTAAGCAAGGGATTCTCTATCTTGCGATACGGGCTCTGTACAATACGGGTTCTGTGAACCCCCGGATTTTACTTTCCTCCAATCACATTTAACCAAGGAACCCAACCATGCCGCAATTTTGTTTGACCGTTTTTTGTTGTTTCGGATTGCTTGTTCAGTCCCTCATTGCCGCTCCTCAACCGGACAATGTCGCAAAGGTCGCGTCCGGTGAACTGCGAGAAGCCAGAGCCTCATGGTGGGGATTCAATGCGGAAGTCTCCACGGAATTTCTTCAAGCGGCGATCAACTCGAAAGTCCCAAAATTGATCGTCGATAAACAAGCGTCGTCGTGGATTTCTGGTCCGCTTTTTCTCGTGGACAATCAGGAAATCGTCTTCGAGGAAGATGTCGAACTGCTTGCCAAGGCAGGGCTGTTTCTCGGAAGGAACGACTCGCTCCTGACGGCATCGAACACAAAGAATTTAAAACTCATCGGTCTCGGCAAAGGTGCGGTGTTGCGAATGAGAAAAAGCGATTACCATGCCGAACCGTATGAAAAAGCGGAATGGCGGCACGGAATCTCCCTACGGAGCGTCGAAAACGTTACTGTGGAGAATCTTTCTATTGTTTCCTCGGGCGGCGACGGCATCTATCTCGGTGTCGCCACGCGCGGAGTTCCCTGCCGCAATGTAACGATCCGAAAAGTCGTTTGCGATGACAATAATCGGCAGGGAATCAGCGTGATCAGTGCCGATAAACTGCTCATTGAAGATTGCGTACTGAAAAACACTTGGGGCACGGCACCGCAGGCGGGAATCGATTTTGAGCCGAACCACTTCACGGAGCAACTTACCGATTGCATCATGCGGCGGTGCATCATCGAAGGCAACGCCTCGGATGGAATTCTGTTTTATTTGCCGAACATACAGAAATCGACGATACCGATTTCTGTCCGTATCGAAGATTGTGTCGTCAGAGGGAACAAGGGTTACGGCTTGCGTTACATCCTCCGGGACTCGCCGGTTGACCAAGTCAAAGGGGTCTGCGAACTGACCAATTGCCAATTTGAAAACTGCGAGGCAGGCGGAATTTTCATCGGTGAGAAAGATGCCGATGCTTCCACGTTGAGCGCGAAGGGGATAACGATCACCCATTGCGGCAAAGACGAAAAGAGTCCGCCGATTCTCCTACGAACTGCGGAATTCCTCAATTTCGGCGGAATCGATTTCGGCATCGTTAATATAACCGATTCCTTTGAACGCCGTCCGCTCGAACTCAGTGACCTCTTTGGATATCCCCAAAATGTTCGCGGCACACTGCACGTCCAGCGAGTAGATAAAACTGATACCCACATAATCAACGACGCTTGGTTTGCGAAGGAATATCCCGATGTAATTCGGCAGATTCCGAGGCTCGAACCGCTGCCGGAACAGTTTGTTCCGATGGACAACGCAGACAGCACTGTCGATACAAAATTTTCCCCGATCTGGCAGCGCAAACAGGGTAACTACTGGATTTATGCCGAAGAGGGAACGCCGATCCGATTTGCCCTTGCTGTTAGACAAGTTGGACGCAGTGACATCGGAAGATGTACCGGCGTTTTGACTCTGCCCGATGGGAAAACCCATCGATTCAATATCCTCGCAGACCGAGCCCAGAACTTCGAGTTTGTTTTAGCCGATGCCCCGGAGACAGGCGTGTACCGGCTTGCGGTCGATGTCGGAAATCACGCCGTCCAAATGTTGCGTTGCAATCAGACGGTTGTTCTGCCTGCTGTTCCTCGACTCGATTTAATTTATACCGCCGGAACGCTGTATGTGTATGTGCCGCCGGGGTCAAAGGAATTCGGCATCCGTGTTCGCGGCGAACCGGGTGAAGCGGTCAAGGCGAGTGTTGTTGATCCTTCCGGCAAAACAGTTTGGACGGAAGACGTGATTACCGGTGCCGTCCAATTTGATCGGACGGCACAGGACGGCAACATAGAGGGATTCTGGCAAATCGTTCTGGGACGACCGAGCCGGCTGGCTTTCGAGGACTACCATATTACGATTCTTGGAGTGCCGCCGCTTCTCGGATTAAATCCGAATCAAGTGCTGGTACCGCGTTCGCAGTAAACACAAAGTTCCATGGATCACATTGAAAAAGCCGATCTGCGCCGAGAAATGCGTTCGTACTTGAAAACAATCGCCGATACGGTCGAAACACGAAGCCGACTGATCCGCGAACACTTAATGACGTTGCCTACCTTCCGGTACGCCCGACAGTCCGAACGTTTGATGAGTTTTGTCAGTATGCCGTCAGAAGTCAATACCGCACCGCTCTTTGAAGGATTTTCTATGATCGTTCCCTATTGCGAAGCAGGAGAAATCGTGCCGATGCGGATTCTGACAAGGGATGAACTTGAACAGACAGGAAATATGAAAATATCAGAGCCGAAGTTGTCCGTTCGGCAAGACGTTTCGAGACAAATTGTGCTGGAACAGATTGCCGTAGTGCTTGTTCCCGGTTTGGCATTTGACCGTTTCGGAAATCGATTGGGACGCGGCAAAGGTTATTACGACCGATTTTTGCGCCGCCTTTCCACGAACACTTTGACCATTGGACTGGCATTTGACGGAATGATCTGCGACTGGGTTCCTCACGAAAAAAATGACAGTCCTGTTATGATGGTTGCTACGGAAAGCGGACTGCAGTCCGTCGACACGTTTGTCGATTCGGTAACGTGATGGCGGCTTATCGAAATGAAAACCTCATTTTCAACCTCATTTTTCTGACAAACAACCTCAGTAGCAAAGCGTCTTCCCACAATATTAACCTCATTTACCTCATTTTGACTCCGTGAAATGGGGGAAATGAGGTTAGTTTTTCAGGACGCATCGGCTACTGAGGTTGTTTTG
>Ga0099364_10005525_pt1 | contig 18707 bp, 20 predicted proteins | sample TergutTh196P3_FD_73070 | JGI IMG/M metagenome (GOLD analysis project Ga0099364, IMG submission 73070) | Microcerotermes parvus P3 segment gut microbial communities from Pointe-Noire, Republic of the Congo - Th196 P3 | ecosystem: Host-associated > Arthropoda: Insects > Digestive system > Gut ...
ATCAATTATTTTCAATAAATCGTTTCTGTTTATTGATTTCCCTAAATAAGTTTCACAGCAAAAAAAGCATTTCCTTCTGCAATAATTACTTACAACCAATGAAACTAAAGGGAAAAATTCAATATTTGTAAAATTGGTTTTCATGTCCATTCCTTCCTGCGAGAAACACAAAACATGCACAAAACTTAATGAAACTTGATTGAGCTTCATGCCTTCTGGAAATAATATTATGATCAAGCGGTTCCATAGGCATTGGGTTCTACTACGATTCCCTAAAAGCGTATGAAGCGTAATAAAAGCAAAATAATTACAATCCAAAATAAATACTTTATCATTTCTTTCGAAATCCCTTTCCGATTTTATTTGAAGATGACATGCTTATCAGTTTGAGCCGCAATTAGTTTGTTTATGAAAGGTTCTATGTTGTTAATGATCTCGGTTTTAGTCGGCTCAAAACCGTTTTCCCTGGCGAATTCTACTGCGTACGGTTCAAGAACCTTTAGCATCTCAATTACGGTGTTTCTATTGCGTATAACATCCGAAATTTTCCTCATGAGAGTTGTTCTCGTAAATATTTCTATTGATTCAGTATCTACCTTGCAAACAAGAAGCTCGGGTTCAGGTAACGTAATTGTGATGGATTGGTCATCAATATGAACGTTGTCTTCGCTTATTTTGTTTAAGTCGATACCGAAGCTGTAAGAAACTTTTGCTATTAATAAACCTTCATCCTTACCGAATATTATATCACCTATTAGAGAAGCCGGAAGAACTTCAAGCTTACAATGAACCATAGTAACTGTAGTATTCGTAAGTAACTTAAGTGAAGTTTCCTTTAAAAGAGTCGTGATCGAGGCTTTGGTCACAACGGGTGGAGGAGATCGAAACCAGCTTCTAAAATCTAAGAAAAAACGATCAGCAATAAAAATACCTCCAAAAATCACAATTATTACAAGCAATTTTTTTGTCATAATTACAATAACCCGTAATTCCCGAGTTGTTTTCTTACCACATGACAGTATTCCAAGGCCAATGATTTTGGAAGTTTCGGGCTCAACTATCCTTCATCCAAACGCCACGTCCGGGATTACCAGCCAAGTAGACACGCAGTTCTGCTCGCTTTAAGTCAAAACGCTCCCAACCCTGCGCGGCAGCCCAATCCTTCATTTCCTCATGTTCTTTGTGCTTGGGTTTGCCGATGATTTTTAGAAAATCCGCAAAGCCTTGTCGTTGCAGAGTTAGCCATAATAACCTCCCCAATTAATCGCAAATCTCGGAATCATTTCTTATTACAAACAGGAATACTGATAGGCGACTTTATGCCCAGTTTTTTGTAAATCTCGTTAATCTTCTTGTTGGGCTCTTTTGGCAGGACGCAATCGTCGAAGACTTTGCACTTTTGATTGCCGAGAATCAGGAATGCGCCCTCGGTATTGTACGCCGTGTCTTTAAGCATCTGATTTACCATAAGTTGCTTATACAGCTTCAGGTTGGCGCCTAACCGGGTAAGAAACAGCTTGAAAATGAGATATAATTATCGTCGTCAACCGCGCAAATTTGAAGAAAAACCTTGTCTTAGGCATATTTATTTGCGTGGCGGCGAAACGCGCGTCGCGTGCATTTTATTTTTGAAGTAAATCCGGGGGGATCGCATTTGAAAAGATTAACAATAATCATACTGTCCGCCGCGCTCCTGATATCATTTGCCGGCTGCGTCATATTGTATTGGCAAAACTCTAAAGAACCCGTCACTATTACGGTTTGGCACACATATGTCGAGGATATGCGCGACGCGTTCGACGGATTGATTACGGAGTTCAACGGAACGGCCGGCGAAGAAAACGGCATTACGGTAAAAGTAACTGCGATTGCCGACGCTAAAATAATCAACGAGCAATTGATCGCGGCCGCGAATAACGATCCCGGAGCGCCTGAACCGCCGGATCTGGCCGTGATATATCCTATGATAGCGGTAACGCTTGCGGAAAAAGGCGCGATTGCAGACGTGGGAGAATATTTCTCTCAGGCGGAGCTCGACGCGTTTGTTCCGCAATTTATAGAAGAAGGCCGGTTGGGTACGGAGCGGCTTTATTTAATTCCCATCGCAAAATCCGCCGAGGTTCTTTATCTGAACCGCACCCTTTTCGACCGTTTTTCCAACGAAACCGGCATTCGTGTCGAAGCGCTCTCCACCTTTGAGGGAATAGCGGAAACGGCCATGAAATATTACGAATGGACCGACGCAAAAACGCCGGATATTCCGAACGACGGCAAAAATTTTTTCTTCCCCGAAGTATTGTTCAGTCAAGCCATGATAGGTTATCAGCAGTTGGGCGGAGATATACTGGACGGAAATGCGCTCGACCTTTCCGATCCTGTTTTCGAAAGAATTTGGGACTGTTACTACACACCCGCCGTCAAAGGCGGTACGATAATCTATGACGGCTGGAGCAATTATCTTGCCGCGGTCGGAGACGTTGTCTGCGCGATCGCCTCATCGGCGGGATCGACATTTTATCCGACGCATATCACCTATCCGGACAACACGAAAGAAGACGCGGTATTCGACGTACTGCCATATCCCGTGTATGAAGGCGGCGAAAAAGTCGCTTTTCAGAGGGGCGGCGGATTTTGCGTGACCAAATCGGAACCGGCGAAAGAAAAAGCCGCCTGCCTGTTCTTAAAATGGTTTACAGAGGCCGAACGAAACCTCGAATTCTGCGCGAACATCGGCTATACGCCCGTACGGAAAGCATCCTTTGACCAAATTTTGTCGGCGGACTACCCCGAAATTGAAAACCCGGTGGTGGAGCGCGCGCTGCTCGCTGTCGCCGAAATGCGGAAAGATTACCGTTTTTACTTCCCGCCTGTGTTCGACGGTTTCGACAGGCTGCAAACTCAATATGCCGTCCGGCTGAAGCAGACGGCGCAAAACGGAAGAGACGAATATATGCGTTTGTTGGAAACACGGGATAATACCGAGGCTTTCGAAGCGGTTTCACGCGGCGCCAGGGAAGAATTTATCAACAGATTGAATCAGTAACGGAAGAAAAACATGGGCATTGGCAAATTTTTCTTTTTTATTAAAAGAATACGCGAGAACGCCGAAAGCAGCACGGTAAATTTAAGACGCAGGTTTTTGGCTTTCATGCTGATCCTCATGCTCACCACACTGACCGGAGTTTTGTTTCTGCTCTCCGTATCCGGCGTTTTCAGGTACGGCTGGGGCGAAACGGAGAAGCTCATGCAGAGCGAACTCAATCACCTTTCCGCCGGTATTTCCAATCAATACGGCGGCGCGTCGGTTCAAGCGGTAAAAATGTCGGAACGGTTATCCGCAAAAATCGCGGCATTTTTGAGACGGGAGGAAATATCGCCGGCCGATTTTAAAAGCGCTCCCCAACTTCTGAGCTCTCTTCTTGCGGATCTGCTCCCGGATATTTTAAGCAGCCTTGACGCGACCGATTGCAGCGGCGCTTTCGTAACGCTCGATACGACGGTGAACCCAAATATAACGGGCGCCGAGTATTCCAAAGCCGGGTTGTACATACGCGCCATAGAGCCGAACATCAGCGGTATACGAAACGAAACGCGGTATCTTCTAAGAGGCCCTTCCATTCTAGCCGGAGATGGAAGGTTGAATTTACAGGCAAAATGGAACTTGGAATTTAACGTAATGGAGCAGCTTTTTTGGTCGGAACCAATCGCGGCGTATGAAGCCGCTCCGCTCCTTCCGCTGTCCCGGTTGGTTTATTGGTGCGCGATGAGCCCTATACAGGGCTTGAATGAGAACGTCATGGTCTGCTCGGTTCCGGTGCTTGACGAGTTCGGAAATATCTTCGGCGTATGCGGATTTGAAATCGGTCAGATGAACTTCATGCTGCGGCGCGAACCTGAAATCGGAGGTTTCCATAAAGCTGTGTCCCTGTTTTCCACGCACAGCGGCGGAAATTTAAAGCTCGATGGCGCGCTTTATTCAGGAAATACCGCCGTATATCAAACATTCCCCGAAAACGGCTTTATGAACCGTACGGGTAATACAGGAGAGTTCACTTTATACAGCGTGGAAAACGGCGCTTCCTATATCGGTATGGAGAGAGAAATACGCCTCTACCCCAATGACTCCCCTTACGCCGATAAATCGTTTGCCGCCGCGCTCATTATACCGAAAGCAGATTTCGACGCCGTCCGAAACGAGGTAAGGATGCGTCTGGGGCTTATCTTTTTCGTGTTGACGGCCGCGGGTATCGCCGCTTCCATGTATCTTTCCAAACGGTTTGTGAAACCCATCACGGATAAATTGAGCGAGGCTGCCCAGGGCGGGTTTCCTGAAAAGACAAACATCGTTGAGATCGACCAATTGCTGGAAAAGATAAAGGAATTGCGTTCGAAAGACAATCCGCTCCCCGACAATTTGTTTGAGGACTTTATCGCGAGAGTAAAATCGCTGACAAAGACTGAAATGGAAATATTCCGGCACTACGCCGCGGGAAAAAACATCAACGATATACCGTCGCTCATGTTTATCAGCGCGCACACTTTAAAAAATCACAACACTCATATTTATCAAAAACTGGAAGTGTCATCCAAAGACGAATTGATGTTATATGTCGAGCTGATAAAAAAGAGCGGTTTGGAAAACGAAATCCTCTGACGCATTAAAAACCTGTATTTACGCTGATTCATAAGGTTATATAGGAATAGCTCCTATACTAAAAATCCCATGTTAATTTTATAAATAGGAATTGAGGCTATATGCAAAACGAACCGCTCTGTGTAAAAAACACGTTACGCAGAGCGGTTCTTTTTTTTTGAGTTTCAAAACTTTTTCCAAAGGATGTGATTTAGTGCTAAAACCAATCACAAAAAAAATGACCGATGAATCGGAAGGAGGAGTGTATCGTTTCACATTCTGCTGCGATATTTGCGGCAGTCCCTGGCAAAGCAATCCGTTTCATTCAGACTTGGAAGGAACCCCGGACTCGCGTATTCGCGAGAGCGAATATAACGCCGCTTATGAAAGAGCCAACCGGGAGGCGATGAATTGGTTCAGCCGGTGCCCCGTGTGCAAAAGGTTTTTGTGCGATAAGTGCTTCAGGATTCTTGAAGAACAGGATATGTGCGTCGAGTGCGCGGACACAGGAAATTGTTAAATCAGTTTAGCTTATCAAAATAAAGGAGGACGAAAAAATGGCAAGCGATTTATTTAAGGGACTTGGAGGATTTGGGGGCTTGGGAGGGCTTGGAGACGTAATCGGCAATATTGCAAAAAGCGTGGTTCCTCAGGACACGACGGAGGGAAAACTGCTATCGGCGCATTCAGAACTCGCGGAACTGAAAAAACAGGAAAACGAAATCCTGCTTGAGATCGGGCGGCAGGCTTATGAGCAAAATCCGTCCGAATGGCCGCAGGATTCAAAACTGCAACTGCTCCGGCGGAATATCGCCTCCGCGGAAGCCGCGCTGAATGAAGCGAAAGAAGCTCAGGAACAATCCGAAGCCGCGAAAGCAGCCGAGGACGCGAAAGGCCGTTGTCCAGGCTGCGGGCACAAAAACCCGGACGATGTAAAGTTTTGTCAGGAGTGCGGCTCGAAGTTGGGCGAGGCGGCAAAGGCGTTTTGCGTCTCCTGCGGCGCGGAGCTTGCGTCCGGTATCCGCTTTTGCGGCGAGTGCGGCGCACGGCAGGAAGAGGCGTGATAAATGGCTTTTTGTAACGCGTGCGGGGCGACTTTCCCCGACAATTTGAAATTCTGTACCGGGTGTGGAAAACCGATAGACGCAGGGAAGGAAATCTCTCCCCCGGCGGCAGCGTCCGCCGCGCCGCCGATACAGGCGGTGCAGCCGATTTATTACCACGTAAACACGGCGGCCGCGAGTGACGCGCCGCCGCCCGCGGGCAGTCCCTATGCGGTGGTCGGTACGTGGGGATTCATAGGATTGACGCTCCTGTTCATGATTCCGGTCATTGGCTGGCTGGTTTGCCTGATCATGGCGTTTGCGGCGAAAAACCGCAACCGCCGTCACTTTGCCCGCGCCACGCTGATATTCATGATTATCGGTATCTTGATTTCGATCGCGCTCTCGTTGTTTTTTTCATGGCTGTGGAGCGTAGCCGCGCAGAATATCAGCGAAGCCGCCGGCGCTCAAGGCGTCGAGTTTCAGGGACTGTCGGGCTTGCTCGAATTTCTCATGCAGTTTATAAAAAATCCCGTTCCGTCGGGACAGTAACAAGCGGCCTGCACGGACAAAAGTTTGAATAGCTGGAGGCAAAAGTATGAAAGCTGGAGAAATCTATACCAAAACAATGCCCTTTGTATGGGCAAAGCTGATGCTCGGTCTTGCGACGGTTCTTATTTCGGCCGTGCTGTTTGGGATCCTTATGGGACTGGCGTGGCTTTTTAACAGCGAGGGCGTGACCGGCATTATGATCCTGATCTGGCTGGCCGCGACCGGCACGATCCGGTTTATTATCATGCACTACATAGGTTATATGGTCAAAGCCGGACATATCGCGGTCATTGCCGAAGCGGCAACGACGGGGCGCGTTCCGAATAATCAGGTGGCCTATGGCAAACAGATGGTTACGGAACGATTCGCAACATCCAATGTCTACTTCGCTTTGGATAAGCTGGTCGCGGGCGCGGTAAAACAAATACAGAAAGGGATCGGCAAACTCGGCAACGCGCTCGATTTCATACCCGGTATGGGAACGCTCACCGGCCTCGCGCAATTCTTTATCGATCTGTCGCTTGGCTACATTGACGAGTGTTGTCTTGGGTATACGTTTTATAAAAAGGAGCAGGGGCCGTTCAAGAGCGCCGCGGACGGCGTGGCTGTTTACGCTCAAAACTGGAAAACCCTTCTGACCGACGCGGCAAAAACTATGGTGATGGTCATATTGTCGCTTATCGTCATAACGTTGATTTTATTTGTCGCGCTTGGCTTGTTGTTCCGACTGTTTGCGTGGCCGGGCGGAGTTGCTTTCATCATCGCCCTGATGATAGCGTTCGCGATCAAATTCTCTTTCATCGACAGTTTTATCCTGACAAGGACTATGACAGCCTACATGGGCGTCGCGCCCTCGACGGTAATCACTTTCGATCTTTACGGAAATTTGTGCAAACTCTCGTCCAGGTTCAAAGAACTTTTTGACAAAGGTCAAAATGAACAACCGGCGCCTCAACCCGCGTACGCCGGCGCGTACGGCGCGGCTCAGGCTCCGTCTCCCGCGCAAAATGAAACGCAGGAAGAAAACGCCGTATTCTGCGGTCATTGCGGAGTAAAAAATCAACGGGATGTAAAATTTTGCGGGGGGTGCGGAAACAAACTCGGATAACAACCGTGATTTTTTCGCGCCGCTTAAAGCGGCGTCGCTGGGTTATTGATACGAGGAGTGTAAATGGAAGCGTACTCAACTCCGTTTTTCACATCATAGTGAATGAAAGAATTTGCCATTCGATCCCCTCTGCAAATATATGGTAAGAAATTTTCTTACCATATATTTGCAGAGGGGTTTTGTGAAGACAGCGCAAGGGTTATTTTCCTAAATTTCTTTGATATTTCAACATTCTCTGTAACGTCAGCTTGACACTATCGTGTGTGGTAAGAAAATAACTCGGGAATTACGGTTTATTAGAATATTAGCAAAATTAAAAGCATACCAGAGTGTAAAAATAGCCGTAGCAAAGCCGCATCCCATACGCCAGTTGCGACGTGATTTGCTTTCGGGGAGTACCATTTCATGCTCGTATAAGATTTCGCGGGGCATTGGTGAGTAATGAGCGAAATATTCCGTCGTCAATCGAAAAGCGTGGCTTTATGGTTCATAAGCCGCGCCATATTACTGTTTACCCTTCTCTGGTAACCGGCGGAAGGGCCGCCGTAATAACGATCCATGGCTTTTTGCACTGAACCGTATGCTCTTATGTAACGCGACAGCAAAAGACAACCGGCCGCTATCGAATGCTCCGGGTCGGAGAGAGGATTCCCGCCGGGCGTGCCGATTATGCCGTTCGACCGCAGGAGGCCGTTATGTACACTCCACATTACCTGCATCACTCCCGACGCGCCTTTGTAACTCAACGCGTCCGGATTGAACGTGCTCTCAACATGGGCCACCGCCGTCGACAAAGCCGAAGGCACGCCGTATTTGGCGCTGTAGTGAACCAGCGCCGCAGCCTCCCTCCACGCCGTCTTGGCGTCGATTCTATAGTTCGTTTTCCTGATATAGACCGCTATATTCGCGACATCCTTCTGCATCGGTCTGGGCATGTATCTTATATGCTTGACGGCGCTCCCAGGATGCTGGGCGGCCCACACGTCGAAGTGCTCCAGCGCAAGACCCATATCTTTCATGACCGACACCACGTAACGGCTGTAACCTAACTCGGCCCCCATCGGGAGCCTGTTGGGCGAGTACCTTGCCAACACCGGATTTTCATGCGGAAACCGCATGTATAACGGTTTGACTTCGGGCAGGACGATGAACTCCGAGACAATCAAGAAAGGTAATACTAAAAAAGGCATAATAACCGCAAAAAACGTGACCATCGTTTTAAAAAACGTAAAGTTTGACGGTCTTACGTGCCTCCCTGCCATAAAATCCCTCCTTATCGGGGACAATTGGGCCTTTGTTCGCCAATTTATTCCCTTTGTCGGTTTTTGACAGTGGAAGGTATATAATCCTTGAAAATTTACTTTTAGTCAAGCCGGCTTTTGATAACTTATTGTTCATAAAAAGCCGATTTATTTAAAAAACGCAACGAGCGCGCCGTAACTCTCGGTATTTTTAAAGAATTGCGGGCAACTTTTTGAAATTCGGATGTTTCAAAACAATTCGTATCAAAAAAATTCTGTTATTATCATTCAAAGGAAATCAATGATTTCAGAAAATCACACGGAAGCGATATTTTTCGGAGGTGTCTTTTATTATGGATAGAGTTTTAAGCGGGATGAGACCGACGGGAAGGCTGCACCTCGGACATATGGCCGGAGCGCTCGCGAACTGGGTCAAACTTCAGGACGAATGCGAATGTTACTATTGCATCGTCGACTGGCACGCGCTGATGTCCGACTACGCCGACCCGTCGAAGCTGGCCTCCAATTCGCGGGAGGTGCTGCTCGACTGGCTCGCCGTCGGGCTTGATCCAAAGAAATGCGTTCTTTTCATTCAATCGCACGTGAGAGAACACGTGGAGCTGCACATGATCCTCTCGATGATAACGCCCCTTGGCTGGCTGGAGAGGTGCCCTACCTATAAAGAGCAGATACTTAACCTTCAGAACAAAGACCTTTCGACTTACGGTTTTCTGGGATACCCCGTATTGCAGGCCGCGGACATACTTCTTTACAAAGGCGACAAAGTCCCGGTCGGCGAGGATCAGGCGGCGCATCTGGAGTTATCGCGCGAAATCACTCGAAGATTCAACAACTTCTACGGGCCTGTATTTCCCGAACCCGCCACCCTGCTCACTCACAACCCAAAGATACCCGGAACCGACGGCCGTAAAATGAGCAAATCCTACGGCAACTCTTTGGATATCGCCGACGATTTATCCGAAATCGACAAAAAAATCCGTACCATGACGACCGATCCGGCGAGGGAACGAAGAACGGACCCGGGCGAGCCCAGCAAGTGTCCCGTGTGGGATCTGCATAAATTTTTCAACCCCGACGGCCCGCAGATGGACGAGATCGCCGCCGGATGCCGCACCGCCGGTATTGGATGCATCGACTGCAAAAAATTCCTTATTGAACACGTGACCGCGCACATGACTCCGATACAGGAGCGCAGAAAATATTTCGAGGGACGCGGCGACGAACTAAAAGATATTCTGAACGACGGAGCGCGCCGCGCGCGCGAGACCGCCGGGCGCACGATGAGCGAAGTATACGAGGCCGTGTCGATGCCGAGACTGTAATTTGACATGGAGACAGAGCAAATATTCGAGATAACTCTCAAAGATTTTTCGGGACCGCTTGATCTGCTTTGCCATCTCGTCGAAAGCAGGGAGATCGAAGCGTCCAGCGTGTCTTTATCCGAGATTCTGTCGCAGTACGTAACCTACCTGCTGACTGCGCGAAAAGCCGGTTTGACGGAACTGGCCGAATTTTTCTCGCTTGCCAGCCGCATATTAATTCGCAAAATCCGCTCGCTGCTTCCGCGCGATCCTTCCGAATCGGAGGCTGATTTCGAAGAAATCGCCGAAGACGCGCCGGATTATGAATTGAGCGAAGAAGAGCTTGCGATGATGCTCGAACGCTTCAAACCGTACAGAACCGCCGCGATGCGTTTCGACGAACTCAAGAGGAAGCGGGAAAAGTCGTTCACCCGCGTTTCCGAGGAGGGAGGCGGCCCTCCCTGGTTCGACATCGGCGACCTTTTCAGCCTGTCAACGTTGTGGTGGAACCTGATTGAAGGATACTCCCGAACAAAATCACAATCCGCCATGGACAATTTCATGGATGAGATACCGGACGCCGTCCCGCATGAAGTTCAGGTTGACAACAGAATGGAGGAAGTAAGAGCCTTAATGGCCGAGTCGCAGAAAACCACGCTGTCGGCGCTGCTTCGGCACTTCGGCGCGAGAGCATTGGTGGTGACGCTGCTGGCCCTGCTGGAATTGTCCCGCCTTGGGAAAATTGATATCTCCCAATCCGAGGAATGGGGGGATGTGTGGATTGAAACCGCGAGATAATCAAAGATACGATATGCTGACGCGGCAGATCGAAGCGCTGCTCTTCGTCTCGCCGCAGCCTGTTTCCGAGAGCGAATTGAGAGACGCTCTTGGGCAATCGGCGCAAGCCATATCAAACGGTATAGCGCGCCTCAAATCAATTTGCGACGAGGAACGCGGCGTTACCATTCTTAAACTCGCGGGAGGGTGGCAGATGGCCACCGCCCCGGACCTCGAAAGTACCGTGGCTGAGTTTCAGGGCAGGATGATCTCACAGCGGGTGAGGTTGAGCAAGGCCGCCTTCGAAACTTTGGCCGTCGTCGCCTATAATCAGCCGGTCACAAGGGGCGAGATGGAAGAGATTCGCAACGTGAGATGCGACCGCGTGATCGATACGCTTATGAAACACGGCCTGGTGCGTACCGCCGGGCGCAAAAAAAGCGTCGGCAATCCCCTGCTTTTCAGAACGACGGACAGATTTCTGGAAGTATTCGGGCTTGATTCCATCGCCTCGCTGCCGACATTGGAGGAACTGCAGGATACCTTCATCAAAAACCCAATCCCGGAAAACGAATGGAGCGAACCCGATGAATGAGTCCAGAGACTCATTTCCCATAAGACTCAACAGATATCTGGCGATGTGCGGCATAGCGTCACGCCGCAAGGCGGACGATCTGATCGCGGCGGGACGGGTGCGAATAGACGGAAACCAGGTCACGACGCCGGGAAGGCAGGTCAACGCCGGAGAACACGTCTTTGTGGACGGGCGCGAGGCCGCATATGCAAAACCTGCCTATATTGTGATGAATAAACCGCGTGGAGTTGTATCAGCCGTGAGCGACGAAAGGGAGCGAACCGTGATAGACCTGCTGCCTGAGCGCTACCGGGGCATGGGCATTTTCCCGGCTGGAAGGCTCGACATGGACAGCGAGGGGCTTATCATTCTTACAAACGACGGAAAATTCGCAAATGAAATTATTCACCCCTCTTCTCTCGTAAAAAAAACGTATCTTGTTATATTAAAGAATGTTCTTGACAAAAAACAGGTGAATGATTGGGCAAGAGGTGTTATTATAGATGATAAACTTGCCGTTCCTATAAAATTATCGCCTGAAGGAAACAATGCGGACGGGAAGCAATGGAGAATTGTGCTCGGCGAGGGCTTAAAACGTGAAATAAGGCTCATGGCGGAGTCTGTTGGAAACAAAGTGATACGTCTGAAACGGATAGGCATCGGCGGTATGTTTTTAAAAAAATTGCCGTCCGGCGCATTTTATGAGTATAATTATGATGAATTGCGAAACATGATCTCGAACGGCGGAGAAATTTGACGCGAAAGCGCTGATGTTGGCTTGGACGTGGTCGCACATTTCGGAGGGATACGTATGCAGGGATTGGACGAAAATACCCGGGATTTGATACAGCGCCGAGTATTAAAGCGAGTGAAGGATATACCCTCGATGCCCCAGTTTGTCATTGAGACTTTGAGAAAGCTCGACGACCCCAAGAGCAGCGCGACCGATGTCGGCGAAAGACTGGCAAGGGACGAAGGTCTCGTGTTGCGGGTTCTAAGACTTGCCAATTCCGCTTACTACGGTCTGTCCCGCAGAATTACCGGCGTCTCGGAAGCAATATCATACATGGGTTTCAAAACGGTAAAAAGCATAGTTCTTGCCGCTTCGGTTTACAAATTTATGGACTCCTCCTTCACAGGATACGCGCTTGACAGGGGCGAGCTATGGAAACACTCTCAAGCTGTGGCTGCCACCAGCCGTTACCTCAGCGCTAAACTAAAGATGGGCGATCCCGAAGAAGCGTACATCGGCGGACTGATGCACGATTTCGGCAAGATAGTCCTGAACGACTACGTTCGCTTCGGATACAGCATCATACTTCGGCTGGTTGAGGAGGATCGTCTTTCGTTCAGCGACGCGGAGCGTCAGGTTCTGGGATTTGACCACGCTCAGGTAGGCGGATTGGTGATGGATCAATGGAATCTGCCCGACTCCTATTCTTATATGACCGCCTACCACCATTCGCCGGAGGAACTCCCGGAGGATGGGCAGGAATGCCGCAAAGTCCTGGACGTTGTGCACGTAAGCAATCTGATGTGCCTGATGCTCGGCATCGGAATTGGAGCGGACGGTATCCAGTACAACATTTCGACGGAAAGCCTGGAGAGGCTTGGTATTGAGAACCAGACCGAAAACATCATGGCCGAGTTTGTGGACGTCATATCGGCAATGGAAGACGACTTCAAAGACAACTGATCCAAATGTATCGATCTCGGAAAGCCCCTGTTATAGTGCTCGATGGTCCGGCGGGAGCCGGAAAGAGCACGGTGGCGCGTGAAGTTGCGCGGCGTCTGGGATTGCCTTTTCTCGACACAGGAGCGATCTACAGAGCAATTACGCTCGTGATGCAGCGAAAGCAAATACCGCCTGTCGATTCCGGCGAGCTTCGCGAAACGCTAGAAGATTTTTCCATATCCTTTTCGGACACGCGGGTCTTTGTCGGCGATGAGGACGTGACCGAATCCATAAGAACCCCTGACATTGACGCCAACGTATCGCCTTACTCGGCTCTGCCGGCGGTGCGGGACGCGCTTTTAGGGTTCCAGAGAAGCAAGAAGGAGTTCGGGCTGGTGGCCGAGGGACGCGATATGGGGACGGTTGTGTTTCCCGACGCGGATCTCAAAATATTTCTGACGGCTTCGCCGGAACAGCGCGCGCAAAGAAGATGTTCGGAACGGGCGGCGAAAGGCGAACCTTCCGATTACGAGGAAACATTGAGAAAAGTGATTGAACGGGACAGGATCGATTCAACCAGAGATACCGCCCCGCTCAAACCCGCTGACGACGCAATCCTGCTTGACACCACCGGGATACCCTTCGAGGAAGTAGTTATTATGATCTTGCAATACGCGGAAAAAAATCAATGTACATCAGCATGACCGGATTCGGCCAGGCTGCCGTGGAAAAAGAGTGGGGAAAAATTACTCTGGAACTGTCAAGCGTCAATCACAGATATCAGGAGATTTCCATCCGCCTCCCGCGCGAGCTGGCGCCGTTGGAACCGTGGCTCCACAGCCGGCTGCGCGGCGTATTCCGCAGAGGCAAACTAAACGCAAGGCTTGAGATAACCTGGGGCGCGTCGATAGTTTCAGCGGCGGTAAACGAAGAAGTCCTGGCAAATTATTTCGGTAAATTATCGAGGATAAGCGAACGAATCGGGGCAAAGAGCGATATATCCCTGAACTACCTCATAAATCTACCCGGTGTGCTGGACGCGTCAGGACGGGGATCGATCCGCGAGGAAGCTATGGAAATACTCTCCGGCCTCATCGAAAAGGCCGCCTCGAACTGGAACCATATGAGGCGCGAAGAGGGCGCTCATCTGAAAGAAGCCATAGATGGACATATCGCGGATGTCGAACGCGGCATGTCGAAGATTGCGTCGCTTTGGCTGGAAGCCCGAGACGCCGCGTTCGAAGCCATGAAAAACCGTGTAACCGCGGCGCTTGAAGCCTCGGGACTCTCACCGGACGAATCGCGTTTCGCGCAGGAAGCCGTGATATACGCCGAAAAATGGGATATTTCCGAGGAAATCGACCGAATGGCGAGCCACGTCAAAAAATTCCGCGAGACGGGAAACGCTCGCGATTCCGAAGGGCGCAAACTCGATTTTATCGTCCAGGAGATGAATCGGGAGGCCAATACGATAAATTCCAAGGCGTCAAACGCGGACCTCAGATGGATAACCGTGGAAGTAAAATCCTCAATCGAGCGGATTAGGGAACAGATACAAAATTTGGAATGAGCCGGGGTGAACGCATGAGTTCGCGTCTTGTCCACATTGGTTTCGGCAATATGGTTGCCTCGGAGCGGGTCATTGCGATAATCAGCCCGTCCAGCGCGCCTTTGAGACGCCTGCGCGAGGAAGCGCGCGACGCGGGCCTGTTAATCGACGCAACCCAGGGGCGTAAAACCAGATCGGTTTTGATAATGGACAGCAGGCACGTTGTCATATCAGCTATTCAGCCGGAAACGATAGCTTCGCGTTTTGACGGTTCTTCGGATGATAAATCCGCAGATAGCATCGGGCAGGCGCCTCAATGAAGCGGGGAAATCTTTTTATCCTTTCGGGACCGTCAGGAGCGGGCAAGGGAACGCTTCGCGAGAGACTCTGCGTAAACTGCCCCGACATAGTGTTTTCGGTTTCATGCACCACCAGGGAGATGCGGCCCGGCGAGGTCGACGGGCGTCATTACAGCTTCGTTTCGAGAAGCGATTTTGAGGCTATGACAGCGGGGGGCGAATTTCTGGAATGGGCCGAGGTGCACGGCAATTATTACGGAACAAGACGTTCAAATGTTGAAAGAGTCCTGGACGAAGGACGCGATGTACTGCTGGAAATAGACGTACAGGGACAACGCCAGGTAAAAGCGCGCCTGCCGGAAGCCATCAGTATATTTATTACCGCGCCGTCGATCGGCGACATAGAAGGCAGGTTGAGAGAACGCAGAACCGAGACTCAGGCTCAACTCGACACAAGACTCAGTAACGCGGAGAAAGAGATGAGCTTTGCCCGCGAATTTGACCATATCGTGGTCAACGACAACCTCAAGAGGGCGGAAAAAGAACTCGTCGAATTGGTAAAAAAATACGGGGACAAATGATGCAATACACGGCATCGAGCCGCGTGAAAGCTTACGGGGAGGAACGACAATGATCTATAACAATCTCGAAAAAATATTCGATACATCGCGCGTCGAGAATAAATACGCGCTTGCGATGGTGGTATCGACCAGGGCCCGCCAGTTGAGCGAACAGAAGGGACGCACGCTGGAGGGTTCCGGCAGCGAGCGCTATATTACTCACGCCATTGAGGAAATAGAAAACCTTCGGCTAAACATAGACCGGACGGTGACGGAAGCAGCGGAGCCACATGCTGCCGCAGTGGGCGCGTAATAAAAAAATCCTGCTGGGCGTAAGCGGCGGAATAGCCGCTTACAAGATTCCCGAACTGGTTCGCGAGTGGCTGCGGGCCGGGTGCGAGGTCGAGGTGATCCTGACCGAAGCCGCCGCAAAATTGGTGTCTCCCCTTGCGCTCTCAACTCTGTTGAAGCGCAGGGTGTGGAGAGACTGCGATTTTCTGTCCGACGAACATGGCTGGACTATCCCGCACATTACTCTATCAGGTTGGGCCGATGTTTTTGTCGTCGCTCCATGTAGCGCCAATACTCTTCAGGCTGCCGCAACCGGAGCGGCCGGCACGCTGCTCGGTGCCGCGATGCTGGCATGTCGCGCTCCGGTGATTCTTTTCCCCGCGATGAACTCTAATATGTGGGCCAACCCTGCCGTCAAAGCAAACGCTCACGCGGTATCCGAGCGCGGATACAAGATAATCGATCCCGATTCCGGTATGCTCGCGTGCGGATACGAAGGCGAAGGCCGCCTGCCCTCCACCCCGGCAATAGTCGACGAGACATGGTTCTCCATTCGAGAAAATAAGGACTTCGCCGGGAAAAAAGCGCTTGTCACCGCGGGACCCACACATGAATACATCGACCCCGTGAGATTTATTTCCAACCCAAGCACGGGAAAAATGGGCTGCGCAATCGCCGCCGAGGCGAGATACAGAGGCGCGGAAGTCGTGCTCGTATCAGGGCCGACAAACATCAGACGCCCATCGGGAGTACGAGTCGTCGGCGTCACAAGCGCGGCGGAGATGCGCGACGCCTGTCTGGCGGAGGCGGGTTCCTGCGACGTAATCATAAAGGCGGCGGCCGTGGGCGACTACAGGGCAAAAAATTATATGGAACAAAAGATAAAGCGCGGCTACGCCTCGGAAATCACTCTCGATCTCGCGGCGAACGCAGACATTGCGGCGGAGTTGGGCAGGATGAAAAAGCCCTGGCAAATCCTCGTGGGTTTCGCGGCGGAGACCGATAACATGGCCGAAAACGCGACGGCCAAACTGGACGCGAAACAACTTGATATTGTGGCGGCTAACGACGTCTCGGCTGACGGCGAAGGGTTCGCGTCGGACACGAACAGGCTCGAAATATTCTTCGCGCCCCGCCACGGGCAAAAACCCTTTTCGATATCAGGCAGCAAGTGGGAAGCGGCCTCCGGCCTGCTGGACGCCGTTGCCTCCATTCTGCCGGTTAATGAGGAATTCAGGTCATAATATTAATAGGTGGACTTACCTTCTCTAAGCGCGGGTTCGCCGCCTTATGACAAGTTTTGAAGTGAGAACGTTCTTGAACATGCGCGAATGCTTCCGGGACGTACAGGCTTATCCCATATCGGTACGTACGATCGCCTTAAAGATTTTATTAAACTCGGTTGTCAGACTCTCGGCAATCATGGACAGTTCGTTACCGACTTCGTCGACATCCGTGATCGACGAATTTTGTTCCTCGCTAAGCTGAGAAGTGTCGTTAGCGGCGCTCTCCACCTGATTTATTATTCCCATAAGCGCTTTTGTCGCGTTATCTATGTCACTGACAAGAGTTAAGAGCTCGGAAATATTATCCGTTCCGGCCTCGATGTTTTTTTCGGTGGCATTTAAGAAATCGGTCGTCTCTTGAACCAATCCGATGATCTCCTGTATTGTGCCTTTAATGGACTGGGCTGAACTACTGGAGTCCTGAGCCAATTTCTTGACGCCTTCCGCCACAACCGCAAACCCTTTGCCGACCGTCCCGGCTCTTGCTGCTTCAATCGAGGCATTGAGTGCCAGCAAGTTGGTTTGAGAGGCTATATTTTGGATTACTTCGACGATTTGGACGATGATTTCCGATTTTTCTTTGAGTTCGGAAATCTTTCCGACGGAAAATTGCATCGATTCCGTGATGTTTTGCATTGTAGCCTGTACGCCGCCGGCAAACTTACTGCTGTACTCGGCTTTTTCATAAACGTCGTTACCGGCTTGCGCTCCGGTGTTTATGCTGTTTAGAGATTCCAAGGCTTTTTCATGGACTTTATTGGATATTCCACGTACTTTTTTTGTTGCCTCGGTCAGATGGGACGATACGGAACTTACACGTTTGGCCATTTGCTCGACGGAATCCGTGATATTTTTAATTGTCGTGTTGTCCTTTACTATTTCAACGGCTCCTATGGGATGTCCATGCTCGTCGTATACCCCGGAGTTTGATACCAAGGCGTGAATTATGCTGCCATTTTTGTGATAGATATCAACCGCGACATCCTTTAAAAATTGCTTGGTTTCAACGCACTTCTGAGTGGGACATTCGCTGTATGGAGGACAGACGCAAGCTTTATACATCTCGTAACATTTTAGTCTTTTAGCTTCCGTTTCAGAATAACCGGTAAGCTGAGCGATCGCCTCCGGCCAAAGAACCACATTATAATCCATGTCTCGGACATAATAAGGATCCGGCATAGCCGACTGTATTGCCTTAAGGTGGGCTATCTCGTATTTCATCGCGCTTAACTGTTCGGCAATTTCTTGATCGGTATAGCGTTTGTTTGTTCTTTTCCCTTTTTCGGAGAAAATTTGCAGCATAGTCTATGCACTCCTTATATATTTAGATATTAGCTAACCCCATAGCATTCCCCTACTTAAAACCTTATTTTTATTATAACATTGCTAACGCGGCAAGACCAGATTGCGTCACATGCAGCCGGAACAAAGAAGTATCTGAAAAAAACAAACCGGCGCGCGCAATAAGAAAGACATGATGCGGAAAGCTGACGATAATGACGTAACGTTCTCGTCAATCCTGCCGCGCGTTGAACTCGTCGAGCATTTCTTTCAATTTTCCGAGCATTTGCGGCGCGAAATTTGTAAGCATGCGCAGCGGCGTATCCATAAGCATTTTGGCGAACATGCGTTCAAGGGAGCCGGGCTCTCCTTCGCCGTCGGCGCCGGGAATGTTCGGCACGGTTTCCATTATCGTCTTTACAAACTCTTCCCCGTCCTTCATACGCTTCAGGTCTTTCAACGCCATGCACATTGTGGCGCGTTTCGGCGTGACGGAAACTGTGGATTCCACGTAAA
>Ga0099364_10005526_pt1 | contig 18706 bp, 9 predicted proteins | sample TergutTh196P3_FD_73070 | JGI IMG/M metagenome (GOLD analysis project Ga0099364, IMG submission 73070) | Microcerotermes parvus P3 segment gut microbial communities from Pointe-Noire, Republic of the Congo - Th196 P3 | ecosystem: Host-associated > Arthropoda: Insects > Digestive system > Gut ...
GCACGATTGGTCTACACGGGTTTGTTTTTCCAACCAGCATGTGCAGTTTCCGTCTTTCGCAACGCCAAGCGTGAATTTTTGGTTCAACTACAACAGATCTGCGGGCCGCCCTTTAATTAATATGGAGCTTTACCGTATCGACGACCGTGAGCAGGCTATTGCCGCCGTCGAGCGGCTTGCCGGCGCGCCTTGGTGGTCGCAAATATATTATTTGGATCGAAATTTGGAAACATCGGGTTTAACAATGGTTTCCTCCACTAGCGTGGGCGAAAGCAATGAGGATTACCGCAACTGGGGCGGTGAATCATTCACGCTCCCGAACAATCTATCCCCGGGTTTTTACTTGCTCAACGCCGTAACGGGCGATTCAGTCGATCAGATGATCGTTCAAATTACGGATTTGGCGGTGCAGGTCATTGCGGATAATGACAAGGCTCTCATATGGGTAAACGACATGACGACCGGCCTTCCGCCTGCAGGCGTGCGCATCCGCGACTCGGTCACCGGGACAATATACCAGACAAGCGAGTATGGCATCGCCGTTGCCGACCGCATGCTGTCCGAGGGTGAATACCTGGTCATTACCGCCGGGGACGGCAAGGAAAACGTTGTTTTTATACATCAATCCGGGTTCCAGTCTTTTTACGGCGGTTGGTGGGACTCGGGGGATGTCATGTACTCCTCTTACATTGGATGGGATGATTGGGGCCGCAGGCCGTGGGTAAGCCCGCAGAATGCAAACGATCATTATTGGTCGGCGCTCCAACTGGACCGCACGTTATTTCAGCGCAGCGACACGGTTTCTCTTTGGGGATTTGTCCAAAACCGCCGCCAGGATGAGAATGTCGCGCATGTGACTGCCGTTTTGACGGAGCATTCGTGGTGGTATTCCGAAGAACGCGACACGCTGCTCAGGCGGAACATCCCTGTTTATAACGGCGCTTATTCCGGCGAGATTAGGCTGCCAAATTTGGACCCCGGTTCTTATGAGCTTGCTATTTATCACGGCGATGTTGTCCTGAATTCCATATTTTTCAGCGTTATGGATTATGTGAAGCCGCCGTATCAGCTAAATGTATCTTCGAGCAAAAGCGCCATTTTCGCGGGAGAGGAAGTCACTTTTACAGCCAGGACGGAGTTCTTTGAAGGTACGCCTGTGCCTGAGCTTGATATTTCATATAATTTCTGGGGATGGCATTTAAGAGTTCCGAACGGAGGGCAAAGCAAGACAAATCTTGACGGCATCGTGCAAATGTCCGCAACCCCGACTGCCGAGCAAAGCACGGAGAGAGACAGGGTTCAGGGTGAGAGGAGCCTGAACTTCATGGCTGAGGCGACTTTGCCGGAAATCGGATGGACTTACAGGGAATCCAATGTCCGTGTTTTCGTCAATGATATTATCGTGCGCCCGAAAGCGACGCGCACGGGTACGGATGCTACGCTGTCGCTCGACGTCCACAGCATAACGCTAGACCGCATAAATGATGGGACATCGGAGCATTGGGGCGATTTTCTGGATGAGCCGATAGCGGGGCAGAGGATAAATGTCGAGATTGTTGAGATTTACTGGGAGGCTGTACGCGACGGCGAGATTTATGACCATATCACAAGGCAGGTCATTCCCAAGTACCGTTATGTGGAGCGGACTAACTCGCTCGAGCGCTTTGAGCTTACTACCGACTCGGAAGGCGCCGCCGAAAGGGATTTCCGCGTGCCAAACCGCGAGAATTCAAGCTATCAGGCACGCCTGACCACAACAGACGGCAATGGGCGCACTATCAGGCATGATGTTTATATCGGGCGTGACTACTCAAGCTTTTATAATAGTGCAAACGACGAGTTCCCGTTCCTGTTCGGCGCAAATCCCGATGGCTACGATATTGGCGACGATGTAGAGCTAACTATTATGCGCGGGACCGAGCCTGTGACGCAGGGCAATTTCCTGTTTGTCGTGGTGCAGGACGGGGTCACTAGCTATCACATCGGCAAAAACTCGCTGTCGTTTGTTTTTGGCAGCCAGCATGTGCCGAATTTGCAGGTTTTCGCATATCATTTCAACGGGCATACATATACTACCGGAGGCAGGATGTCCCAACGCCTGCGGTATAACCCCGAAAACCTTAATCTTATAATCAATATTTCGACTAATCAGGATGCGTACAGACCGGGGGATATGTCGACCTTTACAATCACCACCACGGATTTGGATGGCAACCCGAAGGCTGCAAATGTCAACATAAGCCTTGTGGACGAAGCGCTGTTCGCTTTGATGGATTATTCGGTGGATACTCTGGCTATGCTGTATGGCAATGTGAGCGACAGCTTGAAATTCAGCTTAGCGACGCATAGGACGTTTGTGAGCGATGGTATTGATGACCTTAGGACCGAATATAATGGTAATGATGCGGCCGGCGCGGGGACGATGGCGAGCGCCGCCCCGCAAGCGTCGATGGATATGATGGTGGCCGAAGAAGCCGAGAGCGGCGGCGGAGGCAGCGATACCAGGATCCGTGAAAGATTTGAAGACACTGCCGTTTTCAGGAGCCTACGCACGAACGCCCGGGGCGAAGCGTCTTTTACTTTTGAGCTGCCGGACAATATCACCTCATGGCGCGTGACCGCGTCTGCCATAAGCGAAGATTTATACGCCGGAAATACCATTCAAACCGTCCGCGTCACGCAGCCGATGTTCCTGCACTATACCTTGGGCAGCACTTTTCTTGTTGGTGATGCGCCCCACATCGGCGTCAATGTTTACGGCACGGGCCTTTCCGGCGGGGAGCAGGTGACATTTGAAGTTTGGCGTGAAGACGCGCCGACGGACATTAGGCGGGCGACGGGCGTATCTTTCGAGCGCGTGAATATTCCGCTTTGGGAAATGCAATCTGAGGGCGGCGCTGCAATAGTCGTCCGCGCATCGATGAGCAACGGCTTCAATGACGCTGTGCGGCACTCGTACCGGGTGCTAAACTCGCACCGCAGGGTGGATACTGCCGTATTTTATGAAGTTACGCCTGATACGGTATTTGACGTAAATTCCGGCGGGCTGACTGATATCACATTTACCGACAAGGGGCGCGGGCAGTTTTTAGGTGATTTGCTTAGCCTGCGCCACATTTGGCGCAGCGGGGCCAGGGTCGAAGGGCTCGTTGCAAAGCGGGAGGCCACACGGCTGATAAGGACGCATTTCCCTGACGTGACCCTATATGGCGAAGATGGCAGCTTCAATTTGCTGGATTATCAGATGGAAAGCGGCGGAATGGCGATTTTGCCCTATGCCGATGCGGACCTTCAAACTACCGTTATGCTGATACCTTTTATAAAAGACGAGGTCAACCTGGTTACGCTGAGGGGCTATTTGCGCAATGCTTACAATGGGTCTTCCGCAGACAATAAGGCGCTTGCGCTGTATGGCCTAGCCATGCTTGGCGAGCCGGTGCTCCTGGATTTGCAGGCGTATGCCGGGCTGACTGATTTGTCCGTGAGAAATGCCGCTTATATCGCGCTTGGTCTTGCCGCTTTGGGCGAGATGCAGCCTGCCCGCAGTTTGTATGACAGCCGCATCGCGCCGCATATTCAAAGTGCCGCGCCTTACTATCGGGTAAACGCAGGGACGACGCGCGCGGCTATTCTGGATGCGACTTCCGTCGTCGCCTTGCTCGCGGCGCAGCTTGGGGCGCCGGAGAGCTTGGGCCTGCATGATTATGCTGTGAATTACCGTTTTGACGCCCCGCGCCGTTTTAATGATGATGCTTTGCTCATGAATATTGAGCGGCTGGCATTTATCTCCTATGATATAAGCAATTACACAGGTTCGGCTGCCGGCATAACTTATACGCTTTTTGGCGAGACTGTGACGCGCGACCTCGGGCACGGGGGGCAGTTCAATTTGCGCATTCCCGCGCAGAACATGCATGAGTTTGACCTGGTTTCCGTAACCGGCGAAGTCGGCGCTGTGTCTGTCGTCCGAGTGCCGCTTGAGGATATGGATTCTGACGGCAGCGGGGTATCCATCCGCCGCGAGTATTTCAAGGGCAGCACAAATACACGCGCCACGACCTTTGAGCAGGATGAGCTTGTGCGCGTGCAAATTACAGTCGATTATTCCGCGACTGCGATGAGCGGCTCTTATGAGGTAACGGACTTTTTGCCGGCGGGTCTTGCCCATGTCGCTAATTCCGCGCGGTTTGGGGACAGGGTAGGCGTCTCAGGCTGGTGGACCCATGCCGCTACAGAGGGGCAGCGCATTACGTTCTACGATTTCAATGGCAGGTTCGACCGCGCGCATACTTACTATTATTACGCACGCGTCATAAACCCCGGGACTTTCAAGGCGGAAGGCACGCTGGTGCAGAGCCTCGGGGCGAGGGAGTTCATGGTCTGGGGGGATGATGCGGTGCTGACGATAAGGTGACAGGGGACGGTGGATAAGGCAGGGGCCGCGTCCCCTGCCTTTTACTCTGTAATGTATTTATCAATTAGATATTCCATGCTCTGGTATGCGACGTTCATATATCCGGAATAGAATATATCCGGCGGGATTTGCATGTTGTTTTTTATCCACCGCATGATAAGGCCGTGTATGGCGCATGTAAAGTAGTCCGCGAGGAAGCTTTTTGCTTCATGCGTTATGTGGCGTCCGCCCAGTATGGCGTATATTTGCCTTTCCCTGAAGGCGTATATGAAGTTATACAAGTACTCATGCAACGAGTTCTGGCTTGATGAGTTCAAAGAATTTATGTAAAACGTTTTGTTTTCATTCAGGATAAGAATAATCTTGCGAATGTAAAAAGTATGCCTGCCTTCTGTAATTTCCGTTATTGAAGGCAGTTCCACCTGGCGTGATATATCAAACTCAAATATCCAACGGACCAAGTCTTGCTTGTCTATGAAATGATAATAAAAGGTATGCCTGTTTAGGCCGCAGTTGCCGGCTATTTCCGAAACAGTGATTTTATCAAGCGGCGTTTTTTGCATAAGCTGTTTTAAGCTTCGGGCAATAATCTGTTTAGTGTGGTCTGTTACTATCATTATGAACCTCTTGCTTTTGCCGTTGCAACTACTTAGAGCCTTGCGTTCGGACGGCTCTAAATAGTTGCTTTCCTCTGTAATGTCATTCAGCCCCAAGTGGATTCACAGTGTCTTTTTCTATGGCGTATTCATCCAAAATGAAACGCATGCAACGATTTGTAACGTCCCTATACCCTCCGTCAAGGCTGTTTGGTGGGCAAGTCATGCCTTCTTCAGCCCAGGCAAACGTATTGCCAACGATTGCATGGGTAAAATAGCTGGTTAGGAAGATAATCCCTTTTGGGTCAAGGACACGGTTGCCAAGGATTTTTAGTATTTGTTGATGGCGGTATCCATATATGAATGCAAATATGTGTTTGCGCAATTCGTTTCCCGACGACGACTGGATCGCGTTGACGTAGAACGCGCGATTGCGGTACATATGGTTTCTCAGCGCGTCTACAAAGTATTTTTGCTGGCCTGCGTTATCAATAATAACGTCCTGGACGCCGAGATGATTGACAACGTCCCAGTCGAAAATCCAACATACAAGATCGTGCTTGTCCTTAAAGTGGTAATAGAAAGTACGGCGGCTAAGTTTACTGGCGGATATGATATCAGCCACAGAAATGCTGTCAAGGGGCTTTTCTTGCATAAGCTGCGTCAGGGCTTCTGCAATGACCAGTTTCGTATGTTCATTTTTCATAGCCTATCGTCCCTGTTTTCATATATTCGCTCCCCTACCAGTCATTGTAGCAAGGATTAAAGAGCGTTGCAAGACAAATGTGCTGCGAAGGATGCCTTGGTATACTAATTTGCCGATATGTGCTAATTATAACCACATTATGGAAAATGTTCATTGCGGTTTACACTACTAACATGGTAACTTTTTATTATTATTAACAGGCGGATATGCGGCATGAGCGATGACTCTCAAATCATTGGCAAGATATTTAATATCCAGCGCTTTTCAACGCATGACGGGCCGGGCATCAGGACGACCGTATTTTTGAAAGGCTGCCCGCTGCGGTGTTATTGGTGCCAAAACCCTGAATCGCAGATACTTGAGCCGGCATTGCTTCACAATGCAGATGACTGCATTGGATGCGGGCGATGCAAACCGGCCTGCGCAAACGGCGCTGTACAGCTTGGCGATGAGAAAGCGGTTATTGACAGGGCGCTATGCAAAGGCTGCGGAGGCTGCGTTGATGTCTGCCCTGCCGATGCATTTTCGCTTGCGGGAAAAGATGTGACGGTCGGAGAGGTTATCCTTGAAGTTATGAAAGACCGGGCGCAATACATCAATTCCGGCGGAGGCATTACACTTTCCGGCGGCGACCCACTCGTTCAGCATGCTTTTTCCCTGGCGCTGCTAAAAGCTTGCAAAGGGAAATACCTCCACACCGTCATGGAAACCTGCGGATATGCAGATAATGCGGTCGTGCGGGGCGTCGCGCCTTATGTGGACTTGTTTCTATATGATATAAAGACGATGAATAATGAAAAACATATTAGCGCAACGGGCGTCGGGAACGGTATTATCCTCGAAAACGCGGAGTGGCTCGCGATGTCCGGAAGCTTGATAAGGCTTAGAATGCCTATAATTCCGGGGTTTAATGACAATGAGCAGGATGTTAGAGACTTGCTCGATTTCGCAAAGGGTTTAAGCCTCGGCGCCGCAGATGTCAATCTGCTCAAATACAACCCTCTGGGTGAAGCGAAGTACGAAAGGCTTGGGCGCGCAAATGAAAAAAGGCATTGGAAGCAAAGCCCCCAATATGATGAGAACTTTGATTTTCTGACGAGTTTACTATTGTAAAATCAATGTCAACAGGTTAACGATTCTCGTGTAGGGGCGATTATTAATCGCCCGATACATAATGCCACGCAAAGACGCGGGCGATTGATAATCGCCCCTACAAAGGTACGATGAAAAAACGCCTTAACCTGTTGACATTGATTGAAAATAGTAACTGCTCTTAAACCTTGCGCTCGGACGACTATAAGAGCAGTTACGAAAAAAAGGAGGGACAATATTGGATACTATCCGACAGTCTCCGGAACCAAGCCGCGGCAAGCGCATCTGGGACTCACTCCGAGACCGGCGCGACACTGAGCCTGTTTCATTTGAAAGGGCGTACCTCGTAACAGAGTCTTATAAGGAAACAGAAGGATTGCCGACCTTTTTAAGGCGTGCGTACGCTTTGGAAAAGGTATTGAATAATATACCGATCCACATCGACGATGAGCAGCTGATCGTAGCTGATTTTGGCAGCCGCCCGATGGCGGGCGAGTGCTTTCCGGATTTGTCTGCAGGCTGGATTCTTGAGAATTTAGACGAAAGCACGTCACTATACAATTTTGGCGATCAGATCAACGAGGATCTTATTGCCATGAGCGAGTATTGGGAGAACAAATCGATCAAGGATGTTTTTTACCGATACATTGGCAAGGAAGAAGAAGAACGTATTTTCGAGTACAGCGAGCTTGGCTCTTGGGTCTTTGCGGCGTCCACCGAGGTGCAGACCGGCAAAGGGTGGAACGTGGCGGATTTTGAACGCGGGATCAAGCTTGGTTACAGCGGCCTCATTGCCAAGATAGATAAAGAACTGGCCGAGCTTCATATCCTGTACCCCGAGGACATGCAAAAAGAAAACTTCCTGTGCGGGCTAAAAATAATGCTGAAGGCAGGAATCGTTTATTCGCGCCGCTACGCCGCGCTGGCGCTCGAAAAAGCGGAGCACGCCGGTCCGGAGCGTAAAAAGGAACTGATGAGGATTGCCAATGTTTGCGAACGCATCCCTGAGTTTCCGGCGCGTACTTTTTATGAGGCTGTGCAGTGCATGCACATGACCCATGTAATTGCTTTTTGGGACACTATGTTCAGCGGGCTTTCTTTTGGCCGTGTGGATCAGTTTTTGTACCCTTATTATAAAAATGATATTGAAAGCGGCGTGCTTACGCGCGAGGAAGCCGTGGAAATATTGGAGTGTTTCCGCGTTAAGCAGTCCTCCAAGCGGAATTTCTTCAATGCCGCCGCAAAAAAGGCGCTTTCCGGTGAAGTCCACCTTCACAACTGCACATTAGGGGGGATAACTGAGGATGGGCGCGATGCGGTAAATGAGCTGTCATTTGTGTGGCTTGATGCGGCTGAGAATGCCCAGGTCGCGCATCCGACGCTTTCTATTCGTTGGCATCCTCGCATCGACGACGATTTTGTTATGCGCGGCATGCAGGTATGCAGGCTTGGGTATGGCTTTCCGGCATGGTTTGGGGACAAAACGTCCATCGAGTACTTGCTTTCGCGCGGCGTGCCGCTCAAGGAAGCCAGAAACTATGCGATGGGCGGGTGCGTATTGCATACGGTAGTTGGCAAGACAGCCTCTACTTTCCCAAGCGTCATGAACATCGCCAAGGTTTTTGAGCTGACGATTTTCAATGGCCGTGACCCGCTGCGCGGAGATAAGCAAATTGGTCTTGCAACCGGCGAACTGAGCAGTTTTTCATGTTATGACGAGCTGTATGATGCGTTTAAGGCGCAGCTGCGCCACTTTATCGGCATATCCACAAAACACCTCAACCGTGTGCGCATCTGCCGCGCGGAGACTTTCCCGGATATGTTTATTTCCGCTTTTTTCGACGATTGCATAGAAAAAGGGGACAGCATAACGGGCGGCGGCGCCGCGTATCCGATCAACGCGCAGTATCTGCTCTCCGTCGGCGTCATCGATGCCGCAGACTCGCTGGCCGCGGTGAAAAAGAGGATTTATGAAGATAGGCTCGTGGCGCCGGATGAGCTTTTGCTCGCTTTGCGCGCCGATTACGCCGGGCATGACAAGCTTCTAAAGCTAATGGCCACAGCACCGAAATATGGGAATGATGACGACTATGCAGATATGATAGCCACTGATATATATGCATTCCTCTGCGATGTAATGACGTCAATCAAGAGCTCATATGGCGGGACGTACGAGGAATCACCGCACAGCCTGTCATGGCACGGAACGACAGGAATGAAAGTCGGCGCCCTGCCAAGCGGGCGCCACGCCAATGTTGCTTTGGCCGATGGTGCTGTCTCACCGTGCCAGGGGACAGACGTCAACGGGCCGACAGCGATCATCAACTCAGCCGGGAAAATTGACCAGGCGAATATTTACGGGACGCTATTCAATATGAAGTTTCTGCCCTCATCATTCAAGACCGATGAGGATCTCGGCAAGATTGCTTCTTTGATACGCACTTACTTCAATGATTACGGCGGGAAGCATATACAGTTCAACATAGTAGACCGCGATACTCTTATCGACGCGCAGAAGAACCCGAAGGACCATAGAAACCTGATCGTCAGGGTATCAGGCTATAGCGCGCTTTTTGTTGAACTCAATCAAACTATTCAAAACGAGGTCATCATGCGCACGGAGAATGTTATTTAATCGTAACTGCTCTCCAACCTTGCGCTCGGACGGCTATTTCTGTTCACGCAATCGCTCGGTGGCGCTTCCATGCGCCAACTCGCGAGCGCTCCACCGTCCTTGGTTGCGCTTTGCGTGAGCAGAAACAGCCATCCTCACCGGTTGAAGATTAGTTACATTTAATCAAAAGTATGTATCACCAAAAATGCAGGATACCGAACAAGGAGCATCATAATGATTGCAATACTCAAAAGCAAGCAGGCCATAAGCCCCGGCTATAATATGTACATACTTGAATGCATGGAAATCGCGTCTGCGGCGCATCCGGGCCAGTTTTTACAGGTGCGGGTAAGCAAGGGCTCTCACCCTGCGATGCGTAAGCCCTTGAGTGTTTTCTTTACGGAAGGGGACGCGTTCGGGCTGCTTGTAAAGTCGGCTGGTTATGGGGCGGAGCTTATGAGCAGCTGGGAAATAGGCGAGGATATTGATGTTATCGGGCCTTTAGGCAAGGGTTTTCATTATGCAAAAGAAGATAATGGTTTTATCCTAGTTGCAGGCGGCATAGGGCTGGCCCCGCTTAATTTTCTTGCACAAGAACTGACCGGTAAAGGTAAGGACGTGCATATCCTATATGCCCCGAAACGCGATGCGACGATTATGAATGCGTTTACAACGAAAACCGGCGCCTATGTTCATTATTCTGAGAATAGGCACACAGTCGCGGATGATCTTAAAGAACTTATTTCAAAAATAAACGATCCTTGCGGTGTTTTTACATGCGGGCAAAACGAGTTTATGAAGCTTGTCTCCGAAACTGCTGCTGAGTGCGGGCTTCAAACCCAAGTATCGTTAGAAACCCGCATGTCCTGCGGCATGGGGGTCTGCCTTGGATGCGTGGCGCCTGTGCGCGACGGCGATGATTGGGTATATAAAACGGTTTGCCGCGATGGCCCGGTGTTTTTAGCCAAGGAGGTAATCTTTGAATGAGCCGGATTAGAGCCACATTAGGAAAAAGTACGTTTAGCACGCCGGTTTTTGCGGCTTCCGGCTGTTTTGGGTATGCTTATGAAATGGCGGAATTTTCGGATATTCCAAGAATAGGCGCCATTTCCCCAAAGAGCGTGACAAAGGAGCCAAGAAAAGGCAACCCTCCCCCCAGGCTCTGGCATGGGGTAGGAATCCAGTCAAGCCCCATAGGGCTTCAAAATCCGGGCATTGAAGCATATGTAGAAGAAAAGGTTCCATTGATAAAAAGCGTTTGCCGCCCGGATCAGATACTGGTCAGCATAGCCGGCGGCTGCATCGAGGACTATGTGTACAATGTCGAGCAGATAATAAACGCTTTTGGGGAAGATGGTTTTGCGGCTGTTGAGATAAATGCGGTTTGTCCAAACGTGTCAGTTGGCGGCAGTTCTTTCAGCAAAGTGCCTGGTGACCTTGCCTGCCTTGTCAGGGCAGTCCGGCCTTTGGTAAAAAAGAACACGCTTATCATAAAAATCATTACATGTTTTGACAGCTTTTTGGATGCTGCAAAGGCTGCTGAGGATAGCGGCGCCGACGTCATTTTTGCAGCAAATAACGCAATGGGCATGATTATAGATGTGGAAAACCGGCGCCCCTATTTCAGCACCGGGCGCAGTGGGCTGGAAGGCGCTGCCTTTCTTCCGATTGGAGTCTTTAAGGTTTGGGATATTTTTAATGCGGTAAATATCCCTATAATAAGCAGCGGGGGCATCAGGGACATTGATGGTGCGCTTCAGTACTTTATGGCAGGCGCCTCAGCCGTTGCCCTGGGATCTGTTATTTTTATGGATCCCATGCTGCCGGCCACGCTTCCGGATGAGCTTGACAAATGGTTGGAGGGAAAAGGAATTGCACATTATTCACAAATCATTGGCGCAGCGCATAATAATTAGTAACTGCTCTCCAACCTTGCGCTCGGACGGCTATTTTAGTTCACGCAATCGCTCGGTGGCGCGTCCATGCGCCAACTCGCGAACGCTCCACCGTCCTTGGTTGCGCTTTGCGTGAACTAAAACAGCCATCCTCGCCGGTTGGTGAGCAGTTATAATTATTAAAGGTGGGATTACTATTATGTATTTGACACAAGCTCTGGCAAAGTACGCTTTGGAACTTGATTTTCACCGATTAGAAAAGGAAGCAGTCAGGCAAGCCAAACTCTTTTTTGCCGATGGCTTAGCATGCATGGTGGCGGGGGCGCGCGAAAGGCCGGTTCAGGTAGCCGTTGAATATGCAAAGAAGCATGGCGGGGCGGAAAAAGCGTCGATCATATGCTCCAAAGTCAGGACGGATGCCTGCAGCGCCGCAATGGCAAACGGGATTGCCGCGCATATACACGACTATGACGATGTTTCCGATTCTTCTAACGCCCATGTCAGCGTTGTGATGCTGCCGGTTGTCCTTGCGCTTGGAGAGGAGCTCGGCGCGACCGGCGAGGAGTCACTTGCGGCATATATAACAGGCGTTGAGGTTTGCGCTTTGGCAGGCCGCGCAATGGGCAAAGAAAACTTCCGCAGGGGCTGGCACAGTACGAGTTCTTTAGGGATTTTTGGCGCTGTCGCCGCAGCCGGCAGGATGATGGGGCTTACAGAGGAGCAGCTTGTTTTCGCAATGGGGTTGGCGGCCAGTGAGTCGTCCGGCATAAAGGCGAATTTTGGGACTATGGCAAAGTCTTTTCACGCCGGCAGCGCCGCAAGCAAGGCAATCCGGGCAGCGCGGCTCGCTGCGCTTGGATATGATTCTAACCCCGCGTGCATCGAGGAGAAATGCGGATACGCCGACCTGACCATAGGCGGCGCCGATATGTCCCCCGCGTTTATGGCAATAGAAAGCGGGATTTCAGAATTTCTGGACCCGGGAATGATCATGAAGCCTTACCCTTCGTGCAAAGCGTCGCACAATGGAATAGACGCCATGTATGCTTTGGTAACGGAAAATGACCTGAAACCCGGGGATATAAAACGCGTCGATGTGCAGGTGCAGCCCTACGCCATGGATCTGCTGCGCTTCCCTGTTGCAAAGACAAAGCTTGAAGGGAAATTCAGCCTGAACTTTTGCATGGCGCATATTATTGCAAAACGCGAACTGTCCTTGAACGACTTTGACGGGGATTTGGTGGAAGATCCTATAATAATAGAGCTGATGAAGAAAATGAATGTTGAGGGGAGCGAAACCCTTAACGAAGGCGACAATATGCTTGTGCGCGGGGATACTGAAGTGCGGGTGCTGACTAACGACGGGCGGGAGCTTGTAAAGCGGGTCAATTATGCAACCGGCGATCCGCATTGCCCGTTCACGGAGGAGCAGCGTATCAAAAAGCTTCGTGATTGCTTCGGCCGCAATCTAAGCCCTGCGGGAACGCAGGCGGTGATAGAAACGCTTGGGCGCATTGAACAGCTTGCTGACGTATCGGAGCTTGTGGAAGCAATAAACTCCGCAGCGCTGTGAGGGCTGCCGGGATGAGACTGCGCCCAGGACGGGACGGGCAAGCCCGTCCACTACGGTGGATTTGTTAAAATTGCCAATGTGCGGTTGATTGTCGGACGGTTTCGGGCGATTGATAATCGCCCCTACATGAGAATCTTTATCCTTTTGACATTGGTTACGTGCTAAGATATTTTGAAAGAAAGAGGTGGTTTTTCTATGGGCAGCAAGTTCGTCCCCGATGCCAGCAATCTTGTCAGCTTCAGCCTCATGGGCGGTGAAAGCGGTGGCGCCAGCTTAGTTGACTGCAACGATGGAAGGATTACGCGCATCAGGCCGTATTCCTATGATACAGAGTACACGGATGCCAATTGCAATCCATGGACTATGGAAGCGCGCGGACAGACATTTTCCCCGCCGCAGCGTGTTTTGCTCACGCATTTTGGGTTAGCCTACAAGAACCGTGTCTATTCCCCAAACCGCGTTTTATATCCCATGAAGCGCGTGGACTGGGATCCAAAAGGGGAGCGTAACCCGCAAAACCGCGGCAAGTCCGGTTATGTTCGTATTTCATGGGATGAAGCGGCGCAGATTTGCGCTGACGAATTGCTCCGCATAAAAGAAAAATATGGCCCGGAAGGCGTGCTTTGCCAGTCAGACATGCATGGAGAGGGCAAGATGGTTGCACCAAGCCATGGATGCCCGAACCGCTTATTTTCAATACTTGGTGGCTACACGCTCCAGATGCGCAACATGGACTCATGGGAGGGCTGGTACTGGGGCGCGAAGCATGTTTGGGGATGCGAGCCGGTCGGTGAGCAAAATCCGCAGGCCAATTTGATACCTGATATTGCCAAGCATTCGGATACGCTTTTGTTCTGGGGCTGCGACCCGGAAGTAACGCCCTTGGGTTTCGGCATGCATTTGCCGTCGCGGCTTAGTTATTGGTTCACGCAGCTGGGCATAAAATCCATTTACATATGCCCTGATTTGAACTATGGCGCGGCAGTCCACGCGGACAAGTGGATTCCCGTACTGCCTAATACCGACGCAGCTATGCAGCTGGCGATAGCATGGATGTGGCTCACGGAGGGGACCTACGATAAAGAGTATATTGCCGAGCATGCATACGGGTTTGAGAAATTCGTAGACTATGTCATGGGCAAGGACGACGGGGAGCCAAAGACCCCTGAATGGGCGTCGGAGAAATGCGGCGTGCCCGAGTGGACTATTAAAGCACTCGCCCGGGACTGGGCGAAAAAAGTGGTCAGCATACTTCACGGGAACGGCGGGTCCTTTATCCGGGGGCCATATGCCACGGAACCCGCCCGTTTGGAGGTCATGCTTCTCGGCATGCAAGGGCTTGGAAAGCCGGGAGTATGCCAGGCAAAAGTGATCGAATGGAATATGTGGGCAAAGGAATATCCTGTGCCTTACACGGGGGAGTTTCTTCCAGCCCTGCCGAATATCAAGGACCCGCTGCGGCCTGCTTTCGGGGATGTGCCGGCCGAAATAAACATGAGAAGGTATGCGCTTAACGCAGCGCAAAAGAAGCGCGCACCGGAACTCATACGTTTGTTTAAGCGGCATCCCGCCCCTAAACAGTTCATCCCGCGCTGCCTTGTTCAAAGGGCCATCACCGAAGGGAGCGCCGAATGGTATGGCATGCATTGCTTCTCGACCGCACAGCAGCCGAAAGAGGGCAATTTCCGCTTGTCTACAAACCGCTTCCAATTTGAGAAGCAAGTATACCCGCGCCCCGGGCTTTCTAAGGTGCATATGATCTGGTCCTCGGCCCCCTGCAACGTGACTTGCTGGAACGATGGCAACCTATTTATCGAAGCATACAGGCATCCGGACATTGAGACGTTTGTCGTGCAGCATCCGTGGATGGAAAATGATACCTATTTTGCAGACCTGATACTGCCTGTGGCGACAAGGTATGAAATGAACGATATATGCAACGACTTGAGCAGCGGCACATATACATCTATTTACTTATCCGAATCCTGCTGCGAACCGCTCGGAGAGTCGGTTTCCGACTTTGACGCCTGCGCCCGTGTGGCCGCGAAGCTCGGCCCGGAGTATTTTGAAGCATATACCGACAATCTGTCGGAAAAAGAACGCGTACGGTATTTTTACAAGGCAACCGGATGCGAAGAAAGGATGTCCTGGGAGGAGTTCAAACAGCGGAAAATCTTCGTCGTCCCGGTAAAGAAGGATACGCAGGAAACGCCGGCAGGTTTCGCCAACTTCTACGAGGACCCGGAGAACTTCCCGCTCACAACGCCAACCGGCCTTTTGGAGTATTCTTCATTCGATATTGAAAAATATATGCCGGACGATCCGGAACGCCCTCCGGTACCGCAATGGATCGAAAAGAGCGAGAGCCACGACGAGCGCCTGTCAAGCGAACGGGCGGCAAAATACCCGCTGCTGTGCATGTCGAACCATGGGCGTTGGCGCGTCCACGCTCAGTGCGATGACGTGGCATGGACCCGCGAGATTGAAACCATGAAGATCCGCGCGAAAGACGGCTACCAATATGAGCCGGTCTGGCTGCACCCGGATGAAGCAAAAAAACGCGGCATCCTGCACGGCGATATCGTCAAGGTCTTTAATGAGCGCGGCGTCGTCCTGTGCGGCGCGTATGTGACGGAACGCCTGATCCAAAAGACATGTTATGTCGATCACGGTGCGCGCCTGGATCCGATTATCCCCGGCAAGCTTGACCGCGGCGGCTGCATCAATTCAATTACGCCGACCGCGATGACCTCGAAGAATTGCACAGGCATGGCCACGAGCGGCTTTTTGACAGAAGTGGAAAAGGTGACGGACGAGGAGATGGAAAGCTGGAAACGCGACTATCCGGAAGCGTTTGCGCGCAAGATTGACGTCGCCGCCGGCGTATGCTTGGATGGGTGGCTGCTGGGAAGTTAGGAGGAACCTCTATATGAGTAATAAATTCGTTCCTGAACGCAGGATAATAAAGGGCGCCAGCCTCATCGGCGCGGTGGATTCAGGGCTTCCCAGCCAAGTGGAATGCACCGATGGGCGGATAGTGCGCATACGGCCTTACCACTATGATGAGGAACAGACTAAGGGCAACAAATGGAAAATGGAGGCTCGCGGGACGGCCATATCTCCGCCGGACCGGTCGTTGCTCACACCTTATGGCATAACGTACAAAAGCCGCGTGTATTCAAAAAACCGCGTCCGTTGGCCGCTGAAACGAGTGGATTGGGACCCAAAAGGGGAGCGGAACCCCCAAAACCGGGGCATAAGCAAGTTTGTCCGCGTTTCTTGGGAGGAAGCGGCCCGCTTGATAGCCGATGAGCTTTTGCGAGTGAAGGATACCTACGGGACGGAAGCAATCCTATGCCAATCCGATGGGCATGGCGAGGGCAAGCATATATCCCCGTGCCACGGTGGTCTGCCGAGGCTGCTGGCTCAGCTTGGGCCATACACAATGCAAACCAGGAACTTGGACTCGTGGGAGGGGTGGCATCTCGGTGCGCGGCATGTTTGGGGCATGGAGCCCGTCGGGCAGATGCTTCCGATGGCGAATCTATACCCGGATATCGCTAAGCACTCCGATATGCTCCTGTTCTGGGGATGCGACCCGGAGACGACCCCCCTTGGAATCGTCGGGCATATGCCGAGCCTACTTTGCCAGTGGTTTCGGCAGCTCGGATTGAAATGCATTTATATTGACCCGGCAATGACATACGGGGCTGCCGTATATGCCGATAAATGGATACCCGTCCTGCCCAATACAGACGCTGCGCTCCAACTTGCGATAGCTTACATATGGCTCACTGAAGATTTATATGACAAGGAGTATATCGCCACGCATACGCATGGCTTTGTACAGTTCGCCGCCTATGTCCTCGGGAACGAGGATGGTATACCCAAGACGCCCGAGTGGGCTTCGGAAAAATGCGGCGTCCCGGAATGGACGATAAAAGCTTTGGCCCGCGATTGGGCAAAGAAAACCGTGAGCATCATGCACGGGAATGGCGGCAGCTTCATCCGCGGGCCTTATGCCACTGAGCCTGCCCGCCTCGAAGTCATCCTGCTTGGCATGCGAGGGCTGGGCAAACCTGGCGTCCATCAGGCAAAGGTGCTGGAATGGAACTTCGGCGGGCGGAGAAAGACCGGCTATCCGCTGCCATATCAAGCAAAAGCGGGTGTGATGGTCCCTAAGCTCGGCTACAGCAGCACACCAGTCCCCGCCGACGTTGACGAAGGGTACATCATAAAGCACGGGGAGCTTGACCCGGCCTCATCGGCAAGGTCTCCAAAGCTCGCTGAGTTTTTCAAATTCACGGGAAGCCTTCCCGCGCAGTCCATCCCGCGCTGCAAAATCCACGATGCGGTCCTCAACGAGCATATCGAGTGGTGGGGCATGCAAATACATCCAAACCGCCAACTCATGCAGCCCGGAGGGGAGCTGCTTTCAACATCGCGCTACCAGTTTAGAAAAATTGAGTTCCCGCGCCCCGGCCTTTCCAGAATCCGGATGATTTGGAACGACTCGCCGTGCAACGTGACCTGCTGGAACGACGGAAACCGCTATATCCGCGCCATGCAAAGCCCCGAGCTTGAATGCATTGTTACTCAGCAGCCATGGCTTGAAAATGATTGCTATTTCGCTGATCTGGTTTTGCCCGTGATAACAAAGCATGAGATGGTAGACCTTTGCGACGACCCAAGCAGCGGCGTCTTCAGCTCCGTATATTTGGAAGAAAAAAGCTGTGAGCCTATAGGGGATTCAATGAGCGATTTCAGGATTTGCGCTATGGTTGCCAAAGAGCTTGGCCCTGAAATCTATGATAAATATGCCGGCGACATGACCGACGATGAGATGGTTCGCGAGTATTACAGGGCGTCCGGTGCGGAAGATATAATGCCGTGGGAGGAAATATCAGAAAAAAAACTGTGCGTGCTTCCCCTTGACGACAAAATATCCGAGATGCCTGCCGGTTTATATGAGTTTTATTTAGACCCAAAAAACCACCCGCTTACAACGCCGACCGGGTTATTGGAATTTTGCTCTACGGAGATTGAAAAGTATATGCCTGACGACGAGGAACGCCCGCCCGTGCCTCACTGGATCGAGAATGGGCCTGCCCACGACGAGCGCCTTTCGAGCGATAGGGCGAAAAAGTATCCGTTGCTCTGCGTTTCCAATCATGGCCGCTGGCGTATGCATGCTCAACTGGACGATGTGATCTGGATGCGCGAGGTGGAGACAATGAAGATCCGCGCTAAAGATGGCTATCAATATGAGCCGCTTTGGCTTCATCCCTCTGAAGCTGAAAAGCGGGGCATCAGGCATGGCGACATCGTAAAAATATTCAACGAACGCGGGATCGTCCTAGCCGCCGCCTACATCACTGAACGGCTGATATCCAATTCTTGTTATATTGACCACGGTGCGCGCATTGATCCGATAATACCGGGTGTGCTTGATCGCGGCGGCTGCATCAACTGCATCACTCCGACAAATACAACTTCATCAAAAGCGACAGGTATGGCCACTAGCGGCTTTCTGGTAGAGGTCGAGAGAGTTACAGATGAAGAAATGGAAGGCTGGAAGCGAGATTTTCCTGAAGCCTTTGCACGCAAGCTCGACTATGCGGCCGGCGTCTGCCTTGACGGTTGGCTGATAAGCTAAGCGGCAGGTATGATAAGGGGTTGCAGGTCACGGGGTCGATACCATTAGTGCGGTGCATGGAAAAGATGTGTATTTTATGCACCTTGTCGCTAGGCGGCGCGTCCTTGCGCCTACTAGCGAGCGCTCCACCGTCCTTGGTTTCGCTCTGCGGGGCATAAAA
>Ga0099364_10005527_pt1 | contig 18706 bp, 19 predicted proteins | sample TergutTh196P3_FD_73070 | JGI IMG/M metagenome (GOLD analysis project Ga0099364, IMG submission 73070) | Microcerotermes parvus P3 segment gut microbial communities from Pointe-Noire, Republic of the Congo - Th196 P3 | ecosystem: Host-associated > Arthropoda: Insects > Digestive system > Gut ...
TGAGATAAATATTGAACTTAAATTTATGGATAGCTTTAAGGAATTGCGGCAGTTGATACACGAATGCATGGGTATTAGAATGAAATAATTATGGTTAATAAAATGGAAAAAATATAAATGTGAGAAAAACGGAGGTATAAAAAATGTCCACAATCGACCGAGTTAAAACTGCTTTTCGTAAACTGAAAGCCCATGTTTATTTTGACAAAACTACTTTGCCGCTTCGTGATAAAGTAGTTGAATTTGAATCAAAAGAAAATTTTCTTGAGAAACTTACCGAAATAGCGATGGCGTATGACAATGCGATTTTAAATAACAACTCGTCGATTGTTTCGGAAATTCTATCTTCAATTTCTACTTTGCCGTTTCCGAAGTCAATGACAAAAACAAAACAGAATGAAAACACTGTGATAAGTGTAGGAATTCCAAAAGAAACTCCGAAAGTATCAGATTTGCAATATTTTATAGATATGGATGTTCGCGGACATATTTTAGGTATTCTTTGGATTATGGCATTCGGTAAACGGCTGGACGATATGTGTATTGAAAATTCACGTGGAAATAGACTTCGGCAGGCACACTTATATGGAATGAGGATGAAAGTATTAAAATAGGCTCTCCCGCATTATTTGAACCGTATTTTGCCTGATATTCTTTGTGGCGTGATGGTGGTCTTTCTTGTGCTGAGAATATGTTAAGCCAAGGACATGATGCACTGATAATTACCCTTGATTTAAAAAAATTTTATTACAGAGTTGGTATTACTGAGGATATATTCAACAAGATAATCATAGATGAAGATAATAAATCCGATATAAATATTCATTCAGCAGTATTTTCTATAATAAAGCGCTATACACAAGTTCTGCATGAAAATTATATTGAACATAATGGAAATGTACTTCCAATAGGTTTTTTACCGTCAGCAGTTCTTTCAAACTGGTGTTTATCTGAATTTGATAAGGGTATATTGGATTTTTGGAATCCAAGTTATTATGGTCGTTATGTTGATGATATAATAATTGTTGAGAAAATGGAAAAAGGAAGTGAGATTTATACAAGAGCGAGGGACAACAATCTATCAAAGGATTATGTAATAGATTATTTTCTCGGAAATGGTCGGCGCAATACTGCGTATTGTTTTGCTGAAAAATCAGCTGTGTTAAAAAAATCGCCTATTGATGTCGCGATAACAAACGGAAAACCAATACATAATGGTGAAGCAAAATCGGATTATTTATATAGAATTAATACAGCATTTTGTTTGTCAGACCAAAGCCTATTTGAGTTTGAACCAGATAAAATACGGATTATGGCTTTGTTCTCAGACAATAATTCGACTGCGCTAATCAATAAATTCAAAAAGGAACTATACGAAAATGTCAGCGAATTTCGTCTTATGCCAGAGGTCGGTGAAGCATTTTCACAGGAAGATTTCAGCCGGTTTTATCGTCTTGAAAATGATGCCACAATCAACAAATTGCGTGGAATTAAAGAAATTGTAATGGATAAATATGAATTATCGAAATTTCTCGGTAAATACCGTGTAGTAAGTAATTTAGTTGATGATGGAAATACAAAAAAATTTACACGCATTATCGGACAAATGTTCAACGACCGGGAATTGATTGAAAATTATATCTTATGGGAGCGTGTATTTGAAATTTTCATTACGGATAAGGATTATATCGGATTCGTGAAATTCGCCAAGCGTGTTAAAACTGCTATAAATATACTTGAAATGGAGAACAACCGCATAAGAATCGAAACCGTTAAAAGCAGCCTTCAAAAGCATTTATCTGCAACATTAAATCGTGTGCTTTCGTTGATATGGGGTGAAAAAGCAGAAAAAATAATAAACGATATTTATGATGCGTTAATAAAAATAACTTTACGCGGCGCATATATTGATACATGTATGAGTAATAAATATATTATGCCGATTCCCGCAGAAATTATATCTAATCCGTCTGATAAAAATGATGTGAATTTTACGGAATTTACTGAAAGTTTCAAACGCTTGCATGATAATATTACTATCTATAAATCAGAATATGACTTTTTACCTTACTTTCGACAAGCACAGGACATAGCCATATCAATGTTCCTTAAAAATATATGTAACGGACATAAAGAAAATTATAAAATGATTAATGTTGATTATGTGAATATGATTCACTATGAAATTTCAAATGTGCCTATACATTTTGAAGAACTCCCGCCTGTTGTATTAAAAGTCGGTGATAAAACGAACAACAAATTAAAAGTCGCTATTGCAAATGTAAATGTTAGTGGAGTATGGAATCTTGAAAATGCCTTAAAGGGAAGAAAGTTAAACAGAAAATATGCGCGCTATCGTACATTAGCGGAATTAGTAAATGAAGCCATTATTGAAAAAGCAGATATGCTCGTTTTACCCGAAAACTATGTGCCGTTTGAATGGCTGGCTGCTTTGGCGACTAAAGCCGCTCTTGAAGGATTAGCTATTATAACCGGGGTAGAACACTTGATTTTTGATAATAAAGTGTACAACTATACTGCTGTTATACTTCCGTTTAAATATTTTAATACTATTCCTACCTCTGCCATATTCTTTCAATTAAAAAAACATTATGCCCCCGAAGAAAAAAGAGTTATCAAGGGGTACGGGTTTAGTGTAATTGAAGAAACAGAGAAACGACCGATTTACCGTTGGAATGATTGTTATTTTCCTGTTTACTGCTGTTACGAACTTACCAATATTAATGAACGCGCAAACTTTATGTCTTGGGCAGATATGATTGTTGCTGTAGAGCATAATAAAGACATAAATTATTTCGGAAACATTATTGAATCACTCTCGCGGGATTTGCATTGCTATTGCGTTCAAGTTAATACATCGGAATATGGTGACAGTAGAATAACACAACCCAAACGAACTGTCGAACAAAATTTGATTACGGTTAAAGGCGGAATAAATCCTGCATTACTTATAGATGAAATTGATATACAAGCATTACGGGAATTTCAAATCAAGGACTATGCACTACAAAAAAATGGTATATTTAAACCTACTCCACCGGGTATCAAGAAAGAAATCGTCCGTTGGAAAATAGATAATAAAAATGAATGAGCCTCAAAAAGATTAAAATAATGTAATTCATGGTTGCTATTACGCATGAATAATATTTGAATGTTTACAAAAAACTTCTTGACATTATAACGGATAACCGTTATAATAGAGATAGGAGGTTATATGCTTATGAATATTAACGACTTTTTGCAGGAAAAAAATATTACAAAATACAGGCTTTCTAAAATCAGCGGAGTACCTTTTACCACGATTAGTGATATCAGTATGGGTAAAGCAAAGATAGAAAAATGCGCCGCCGACACGATATATAAACTCGCGAAGGCTTTAGATGTGACGATGGAAGATTTGGTTGCGGACAGGTTGGAGTACCGTCAAAATTTTGAAACTTTTAAGAGCAATATCTGTCATATGGTCAACGATATGGGAGATATAGATTTTATCATCGACACGCTGGAATCGGACAAAATCAGAAAACTTTATCAAAAACGATGGTATCCTGAAAGTCTGTATCTGTTGGCGATGGTAGATTATTTAAGCCGCGAAAACGATTTGCCTGCCTGCGCGGAGTACAGCGATATACGAAAAGCAAAGCTAAAAGAGCCTATTTATCCTTCCGGCGTGATTGCCATGTGCGCGGTAAATAAAAGCGAACGCCCTAAGCAAGATAGTTTAAAAGGAGCGATACCTGAATTTATACGGTTCAACATTGTGGAAAGCGAGATAAGGAATGTCTATTAAAACGCCGTTTTCAAAAGAAAACCTTGATTTCTGTCTTAAAGAACTCGGCAAAGAATTTCGCAGATTAAGCGGTAAATCTATGCCCGCAGAAATTATCTTGATTGGCGGCGCATCAATTCTTGCCAACTACGGTTTTCGTGAAATGACCTATGATATAGATGCCGTAATAATGGCTTCCTCTGCGATGAAGAATGCTGTAAATCGCGTTGGCGACAAACTCGGATTTCCTAATGGTTGGCTGAACATGGATTTTAGCAAAACAAAATCCTATTCGCATAAATTGATTGAGGTTTCTATTTATTACAAAACTTTTTCTAACATTCTTACGGTACGGACAGTTGCCGCCGAATATCTAATTGCGATGAAACTGATGAGCGGGCGGCAGTATAAAAACGATTTGTCCGATGTGGTTGGTATTTTGTGGGAGCATGAGAAAAGCGGAAATCCTATAGAAAGAGAAACAATAAATAAAGCGGTGGCTACGCTTTATGCTTACCCGCTCCCTGATAATTCATTACATTTCATAGATGACGCATTTAATTCCGGTGATTACAAACAGATTTACCACAAAATCCGAAAAAATGAGCAGCAAGCAAAAGAAATTCTGCTTGATTTTGAAAAAGATTAACCAAACGCCTTGAAAGAAGAAAATATAGTGTCTATTATCGAAAAAGCAAAACAAAAAAAGAAATTATAATATAAATAAGACAAACCGCGCGTATATGAAATGTAAATTTTCGCAAACATGACAAAGAGCGCGATACATTGAAAGTATCACGCTCTTTGGCTTATCTGCGGTATTATCACACATTTGCCTGTTCAATTTGCCAGTTTTTGAGCAAGTCCGTTATTACGCTGTCAATCTGCTTCTGCGAATAATCTGGCGGGAAAAATCGGCGGAACCGCAACGAACCGGAAGTTTCGCTTTTTGGCGGCTTTTTAGCTTCCGATAGAATTTTGTCAATCATATCAACGCTCAGCTCGCTCGACTGTTTCAGCCTTTTTAGACGCACTGCTTGTGATAACGACGGTTTTACCTCGTATTTATCCATCGCCGATGCTACTGCCGTCTGCTCAGTCTGCGAAAGGTAGGACAATTCCACCGCAGGATTGAACGCAAGCTGTTTCGCGTCAACCTTGTCAAGCAGGGCGTTTATGAGTTCGGTCAACCTTATCAGCCGAAATATTTGATTGCGGCTTTCACCCGTCTGCTCGACCAGCACATCTACGGAGTTCATGTCGCTCTTTGAACCTTTGTGGTTCAGCGCTTCCATTTTTACGCGGTATGCCCACGCTTTTTCGCTTGGGAGTAGTTTTTCCCGCTGTTCGAGGTTGCTGTCCACCATACAGATTGCCGCGCTGTCGTCATCGAGTTCGCGGATTATGACCGGCATGACCGCAATTCCCGCGAGTTCGCAGGCTTGTTTGCGCCGGTTTCCGCAGAGTAGTTCGTACCCGCCGTCAGTTCTCGGACGCGCAAGCCCCGGTTCGCGTACCCCGTAACGTTTGATGTTTTCGCTCAACCGCGTCATGCTCTCATCATCGAAAACGTGGAAGGGATGGTAGTCCGGCGGATAAAGTTCTTCGAGCGGGATTTCAACGACACATTCGCCGTCTGTTTTATTTATCGTGCTTTTGAATATGTCGCTATATCCTGTAAAAGCAAGGTTTCCCGTTATATTTCTTTTAACCAAGGTCAAGCACCTCCCCGGTAAGCGAGGCGTATGCCGCCGCTATACGTCCGCTCGGGTCATGCGTGAATATGCTCCTGCCCGTCGCACTCGTTTCGGCGGCGCGGACAGAGTGGGGTATATGCTCTTTGAATATGCGAATCTCTTTACCGTAGGCTTCTTCTATTTTTTTGATGATTTCTTTGGCGAAATTCGTGCGGTTGTTCACCATTGTAAACAATATTCCGCAAATTTCAAGATTTGGATTGACAAATTCCCGTATTTCTGCTATACTTAATAACAGTAGTTCCAACCCTTTTGCGTCAAGATATTTCGGCGTTACCGGAATGATTATGCTGTCCGCCGCCGCGAGCGCGTTCACCGTCAGCAAGTCAAGCGTTGGTGATGTGTCTATCAGGCAATAGTCATATAAGTGTTTGACTTTGTCAAGATATTTTCTGATGACAATTTCACGCCCAACGAGCGGCGCGAGTGCCAGTTCGATTCCTGTCAGGCTGTTGTTGGCGGGCATCAGGTCTATGTTTTCGGGGTGATGAATGATACCCGCTGTCGGGTCGAAACTATTTTTGTTTATGATGTCTGCGATTATTGTTGCTGTGGTAACGCTGAGTTTGTTTGGTTCGCTTACACCCATGCTGAGGGTCAGCGAGTGCTGATTATCTAAATCAAGACACAGAACCTTTTTACCCTGCCGAGCAAGCCCGACTCCGAGACTCGCGGCTGTTACGGTTTTCCCGCAGCCTCCTTTTCTGTTTGTTACTGCGATTGTTTTTCCCATGTTACTTCCTGCCTTTCGTTGTTTTTGGTTAAAATTTGGATTAACGCAACAATCCCTCTTTTTCAAGGTTTTATCGGTTAGTCCTATTATAACACATTGGTATAATTCTGCGGAATATTTCGCTTCGGCGTTTAAAAGTTTTCATGGGATAACGCCGTCTGACGCGAGAAATCTTAATGTTGAGCTTCAATCTTTCCAGCGTCTTACTTTCAACCCTAATTTATCAATAACAGGGGGAAATAACAATATGCAATATCGAACTGTAAGTCTCGATGAAACAATTTATTTTTGGCTTAGGAGCGATTGTAATATCATTAACAATTTGCTCGATGGCAAAATGAAACTCCTTTGGGAATTTGCCGAAAGAGCGAACGCTAATTCAAAGGGTATGCTTAAAGAATTTGAGAATGGCGAACGGACGCTTGAAGAAAAAGAAATTGTGAGATACAAAAACCGCTCATACGAAATTTTGGACGACGAAGCAAAAGAAAATATCATCAAAATCGCCAAAATTGACATTGCGAATTTACTCGGCGCGATGAAACCGATAAAAAATGAAATGCTGCTCTGCAGAATTTTATGGTACGCAATGTTACTGAAAGATTATACTCTGCCTCGGTATGATGTCGGTGATATTGTGGAGTTCAAAAGTTTTTCAGGAACATACCTCGCTCCATACGACGAAAGCGAATATTTATTTGGGAATTATGAGCTGAGTGTTGTCAACAACGAATTGACAAACAGCAAGGATTTTTACCAATATGAAATAACCGTGCCGGAAAACGGATATGCAATGCAGCTCGACGAATATGAAGAATATTCAAAAAATTGGTATGAAAAAGGTGACGTCATTCTGCCACCGATGAAATGCAGGGTAAAAAATCTGCGGGAAAGCGACAACAAAAAATGCAGGGGAATAATCGAGTTTGAATATTTGGAAAGACTGCCTGACCCGGTATAATAAGCAAAGACTGCCGCGTACGGGGTGTTAAGTATAATTTGTTGAAAATTGGCAGAGAGCGGTTACAAAACCGCTCTTCCCATGTTTCACACATTTGAAAAAATTTAGGAACATTCCGGAGCGTGCTTGGTTATATTTAGTTTTATTATACTAATTTATTATATTTCCAAATATTGAAAAATCCTACGCCGACTGGTATATTACTTCGCCGGTTTTTATAACATGTTCAACAAAACCGCTTGGGTCATGAGTTTCATCCAATAAATGCGGTTCAATATCCAAAAAATATTTGTTCCAGCGCAAATGCTGTAATAAAACACGGGTATTATACCAAGTTTCATCATCTAAATCACGTACAAAAACAGCAATATCAATATCGCTTTCCTCATGAGGATTTCCGTTGACATAAGAACCGAAAAGTATTACTTTATCGGGATTTATTATTTTTATTACTTCCATTGAGTATTCATGAGCTATTTTTCTAACTTTTTCTTTATCCAACATAAAAAATCCTCCGTTTCTCTAAGTAATTCTTCAATTTTTTCAGTTGTTAATAACTTCAGTTACAGAAATATCCTCATCACACAAATTAAGCCAATATTCTACTTTGTCAAGCATTTTTTAATCTCCTCCTTGGTATCCGTTTAAAATATAAATAATACTGTAAAATTATTCAAAAATGTTCCTTGATTATATTATACACGATAATAAAAATAAAATCAAGGTTTATTTGGAAAATTTATTTCGTCGTTATCGTTAAAATATTTTCAACAATCTCACGCAATTCCGGCTCGTCAAAATCCGGCAGAGCAGCGCGGATATCGGCAATATAAGCGGTACGGCTGCTCACGTCGAACATCGCGATGAGATTTTCCTGTTCTACTGTGAATACTGTTAAATCCATGGCTTCCCCTCTTTTGACAATAAAAAAAGCCCCTGCGTATTCTCACGAATGAGAACGCGCAGAGGTGTGTGTGATTATATTTGATTTTATATAGTGCTGTAGATAATCTCAATTAGCGCGGATTTATGCGGGCTTTGGAGTTGTATAGGTATTTGCTTATTAGTGGGTTTAAGTATTTTGTATCAATTTTTTTAGATTATCAATGCGTTCAGGATTTTCACCTGATGCCCATTCTTGGAGTTTGGCACAAGGAAATTCTTCGCATAATCCGCAATGCTCTAAACCTTTTTCAGTAGCACAGTCATAAAGCTCACAACGTCCACCCCAAATACATTCGCCTTTAGGCGCAACTATACGGCAACCTTTACAACCGCTTTCTTCTTTATATTTACAAATATCGCAATCAATTCCGCATATTGATAAGTTCATTTTTTTACCTCCGATAATTTTTTATTTAAATTAATTTTTAATTTCTTACTAAAAATATAAATTTTCTGTTATATTAATAAAATTTTCGCTATTGTAGAAAATATTTTTACTCTACACTATTTTATGATATGCTTCCGATTTTTCATATAATTTATCATCTTTATATTTTATTCGTTCCATTCGCCGCTGCTGTAATGCGTGTCTAATAAATCTGAAATTCCCGCTAAAATCATCATAATTCCTTGAACTCGGTTGGCTTTTACTGTATATGTGCCTTTTTCGGTTTTCTTATCTTTGACTTCTTCAATTACATCAGCAGCAAATAACTTATTTATATGATGATAGGCTTTTCCCGTTGTTTTCATATCAAACATTTCCACTATTTGCGCGACTGTCATAGGCTTTCTTAAAAGAGCGCACAATATTTCCCATCTTTGCTGATTGCCGAGAGAAGATAAAACCAAAGAAATTTTTTCTGACGGTATTGCCATAAAATCCTTTACAGAGCAATCTTCCCTCCACCAGTATGCTTCACGATTTCCAGAATTTAAAAATCCGTGATAATTTACTAAGCCCATTTCATTATCAGTTTCTTCCGCAACTCTTTTTAATTCTTCCATAGTTTCATTATCCATTTTTTTATTTTTTATCACAGGCTTTTTTTTTCGCGGCTTTATAAGTTCTTTTAATTCTTCTATTTCTTTTTTTAATTCGTCGATTTCGAGTCCATAATCTCTTTCCATATTGTTACTCCTTTTTCAATTATGTTATTTCGTTATTTACATAATTTCAAAAAATACGTAATATATATACAGGAAAATTTATACTGTATATATTTTTACAGGTAGGTAAGATATGATTTCATTATATTTGTTTTTCATAAACACTTGATGAGCTTTTCCGGCAACCTGTCTTGTGTTAATTCTTTTATCATCTTCAGCAATATTCCTTGTCAGCGTAAATAATTTAATAATACTTTAATTAAATATAGGTAATATCTATGTTTGCTACTGACACATTCTCATTTTTGCCGTAATATTTATATTTTAAATCTTTTATTACATAGCTTTTTTCTTCTATAATTATTTTAAGATTTTTATATAATAATTTACTCTTTTAATGAACTCTAAATTCGCTGTTTTCGTTATTTTCTAAATAATAATGCGCTTGCGCTTCAAACATTTTATAGTATTTGCCGTTTTGTTTCATTAGAGTATCATGGTTGCCCTGTTCAATAATTTTTCCGTTTTCAAGCATGATAATCATATCGCAAAATTTACAGCTATACAACCTATGAGATATTAATATCGCTGTTTTATCTTTCGTTACATCTCTAAAATTTTCAAATATCTCCGATTCTGTTTTCGCATCAAGCGAACCTGTAGGCTCGTCCAAAATAATTAATTTTGATTTTTTGTATAATGCTCTGATGATTGCTAATTTTTGTCCCTGTCCGCCTGATAATTCAACACCCGCAGGCTCAAAATTCTTATATAAATAAGTGTTTTCTTTTTCAGGCATTTGTTCAATCCTATCTGTCAATCCAACCCTATCTGCTAATTTATTAAAATCTTTATTATTATCGAAAGAAGTCCTTATATTTTCAATAACCGGAAACGAGAATAATTTAAAATCCTGAAATACAACCGATGCTAATTCTATATTATTCTCTGGCATTACATCATCTAACGCTATTTCGCCGGAGCTTGGCTTGATTAATCCGCAGATTATTTTAGCCAGCGTAGTTTTGCCTGACCCGTTTTCTCCCACAACCGCTACTTTATATCCGGGCGGTATATCTAAATTTATATTTTCTAATATGTTTTTTTCTGAATTGGGATAATGAAAAGATATATTTTTCAATGTAACGCCGCAGGATTCTTCTTCAAATTCTGTATTATCATAAACCTTTGATGGAATATCTAAGAAAGCGAAAAACTTTTCAAATATATTATCTCTTGATTTTAATTGAACGATTGTGTTAAGCAAATCAGAAGCAGACATACCGATTTTTATAAACAGCCCTGTTATCACAAAAAATTCGCCGATATTAATGTTTCCCATATATACGCTGTAAGCTACATAAAAATAGATAATATATGTTAAAAGCTGTAATAAAAATGTCTGCGTAACATTTACTTTAAGCCCTACGTTAAATATTTTCGCAAACTCCCTATATTCCTGCTCGTTAAATTCTTTTATTTTACGCATAATGATGTTGTCCATGCTAAATACGCGAATATCTTTACCGTTTGTAATATCATTTGCTACTTGGTCGTAGTAACCTATCTTGCGTTCTATAACAGCCGCGTTTTGCACTATTTTCATAAAATTATTATCTCTTATTTTTGATAAGAATAAGTTTATAACTACCACAAATATAACAGGTAGCAAAAGAATAATGCTGTGCCTTGCCGCGACAATAACCGTAGTTAAAATAGTTATCAAGCTGCCAATGATTACGGGTAAGGATTTATTAAAAACAAATTCAAAGATTCTATATTCTAAAATCGGTATCAATGCTTTTTGCTGTAAATCTAAAATATTTGCATCTTCTGTATTGATATAATCCATTTGCATAGTTTTCAAACCGACCGACTGACTTAATTTATCTTTTAATTCCATCGTGAGGATAGTTGATGTTCTTTTTAGATATGCGGACATAATAGCAAGGATTAGATTTGACAATATAAGCGCGGCGACAGAAATTATTATATCTCTCATATTTTCATTTATAATCAACTGATTAATTATATTGGCTGATAAAATAATGTTCAGCAGGGGAGTAACGGTATTCACAATAATAAAGAATAAATTAAAAATAGATGCTTTTTTAGATGTATTCCATGTCAGCGCAAGGAATTTAATAATATTTTTATAATTTTTCATTTACATCACCCGTTCTTTCATCAATATAATACTGCGCTTGAAGCTGGTACAATTCATTATACTGCGGACAGTTTTTCAATAAATTATCGTGATTATCCTGCATGAGTATTTTTCCGTTTTCTATAAAAATAATTTTATCGCAAAAACGGTTAGAATTTAAACGGTGCGAAATGATTAGCGTCGTCTTGTCTTTGTATAGTTTATTATATTTTTCGTAGAGTTCTTTTTCTGCTAATGCGTCTAACGCCGATACAGGTTCGTCCAACAGCACAATCGGAGAGTTTTTATATAATGCCCGCGCAATTAAAAGTTTTTGCCGTTCGCCGCCTGAAAAATCTGTCCCGTCGGTATATAGTGTTTTAAGAATATTCGTATTTTCTTTATGTTCTAAATTTTCAATAACTTTTCGCATTCCGATGTTTTCCAACGCTTCCCAAAATCGCTTTTTATCTTCATCTAAATTGTCGAGGCTTATATTTTCCCAAAGGGTAAGAGCCAATAAACTACTGTCTTGAAATACGGCGGTTATGTTTTTCAAATAGCTCTGCATGGAAATCGTTTGAATATCTATATCATTTAGAAAGATATTTCCCTCCGTAGGCTTATACATTCTGCATATCAGTTTTACGATGGTCGATTTGCCTGCGCCGTTCAGCCCTGTAATCGAAACGTGTTCCTTATTTCCTATTATAAAATTTATATTATGCAAAACCTTGAAATCATTGCCCGGATATGAAAACGATACATTTTGAAATCTGAGAGTAAAGCTGTCTATTTCTTGAAGTTCTATTCCGCTGTTATCTTCGCTTTCTATTTGGATATATTCTCTATAATCCTTGATATTTGTGTTGCATTGAATCAAATTTAATACATTTTCAAGCATACCCTTTAATAGCATCATAAACGAAGCAGTCATACCGATATACATGATAAATTCGTCAAGCCGTATTCTGTTCTGTATAAAGTAATAAACTAAAATTAAATATAACGCTCCCTCTCGGATAAACGTCATAACGGCTTCAAAATATGTTATAGCAGCAAACTTATTTTCAACATCGGTTAAAATACCAATATTCCGTTCCGATTCTTTGTAGAATTTATCAGCGATTATACTGGAGAAATTAAAAACCCGTATATCCTTAGCAAATCCGTAATCAAACATTGTCTTGAACAAATAATTCTTTTTTCTATCTATATCAGCCTGATTCTCCCTGATGCCGAGTTCAAATTTTTTTACATGGTTCAGATTTTTATATATAAAAAATATATTTACAGCTATCAAAAATATAATGATAAAATTTAATCTGATTAGCAAAAAAGAATATGTGCATAACAATATAAAAGAGGGAACAACGATATTGATTGAATTTATGATATTATCTAACTTGCCAAAAAACTGATTACACAGAAATCTCTTATTCTGCGTATCTGCGTTTTCAAGTTTCTCATATTCGATTGTCTGCGATTTGTACTGTACTTTTTCTTTCAATTTTAATCTGATAAAGGTCATATATGTACTGTTTTTATTTTCACAAAACACCCTGCTGCACAACGCTAAAATATTCAGTATTAAGAAAAAACCGACAATAATTATTAAATTTGTAAAATTGCTTGATGTAAAATTAAATGCCGAATCATTATCGGTTATCACAGAAACAATTTCTTTCGGAAAATAAACGCCGATAAGCGATAATGTAATGTTGGCAATGCAGAATACAAAAAATGATATTATAAAGAACTTTGTGGTTTTAGATAATTCAAAAAACAAAAATATATAATTATTTTTTTTCAAAATTTTTTTCATATATAAAGCCCTCCTACTTATTTAATTTTTCTGTTAGTTTTTTAAATTCGTCGGTATCTTTTATAAGTTCAAAATCTTTTTTCTCATCGCCTATTATATATTTCATAAATGATTCCATAAACAAATCGTATGAATCACCTTTTTTAACGGCAATATCTATTGATTTTTCAATTTCTGCTAACACTTTATCCTGCTTATCCAATCTGAAATACATATAAGCATTACTTTCGTGAAGAATAGAAAGTTTACTGTATGGATAAATCGAGAAATTTTCCACAAATATTTCTATCAGCTTGATATATTTATTATTTATATCTATAACCTTTTCGGGTTCGTCATAATTAAAATGATAATGCCCGTTTAACAGAGTTTCGTTTAAGAATGTTCTTTCTAATATATAATAATATTTTTCTCTTGCTTTCTCAATATCTCCTTTATGCGTAAAGAACCAAAATTCCGTGCTGTCCATATCTCTAAAATTTTCGGCGGGTTGTTGTTCAGCCAATATCTTTTCCACTTTATCAAACCTTTTGTTCCACATATACAAACTGAATAATGCGTTCATAATCAAATCGTGTTCGTACCTTGAAAGTCCATTTTTGTTTATAGAAAGCAGTATATCCTCCGCATCTTTAAAAAGTTTTTTATGATTTTCGTTTTTAGGTCTGCCATATACCGAATTAATTTGAGCCTGTGCGTATTTTACAAGGATTTCTACGTTGTTCGGATATTTATACGCAAGGCTTCCCAAATATGCTATGGCTTCTTTTTCTTTGCGCTCATTATAGAATAAATCATTTGCTTTTTTTAGACATTCTTCTATACTCATTTTTGCCTTATTCATATCATGCCCGATAAGGCGGTCAACAGATATATCGAAAAAATCGGCTATTTTAGACAGCAATTCAATATCCGGGTAAGAGATTCCCGTTTCCCATTTCGATACCGCCGCCACAGACACCCCAAAAACCTTTGCTAATTGTTCTTGTGTAAGAACTTTTTCTTTCCGCAATTCCAATATGGTCTTACCAATAGTAACATTCATACATAATCCTCCGTTTGCCTTTGCTTGCTTTATAATATTATTTATCGTCATATATATTATAAGGCAAAACAGTAAAAAATACAATGGACTATTTTTCGATTTAATCTTTAAATAATTTAACTAACAGTTAAATTACAATCATTCTTTATTAAGTCTATTATATAAAAATAATAAACTTTCATAAATTTATAATATAATAATGTATAATACATGATAATTAAATTTTACAATAAAAGAGCTAATATAGTCAAGCCGATTTAAAATAGTGATATACTGCAATGGCAGTAGAAGCATAATCCCTGCCATGATTCCGCAGAAAAGTTTTGAGATTCGCCCACTCATGTTCAATGGGGTTCAAATCCGGTGAATATTTAGGCAGAAACAATACGTGACAACCGACAGCTTCCGCCATTGCCCGTAATACTTCTTTGCGGTGGAAAGTCGCGTTGTCCATGATAAACCAGTAACCGGGCGACACTAATTTCAGCAACATATCAAACCAAAACTCGAAAAGCCAGCTCTTCATCGCACAGTTGTAGTTCAGCTTGTGCAGTATCTTGTCACCGCATTGTATCGGCTACAATAGACTGGACAGGTAATAGGTTTCCATGATACAATAAAAGAAAAGAAAACGGAGGGAAAAATCATGGGAAAAACTGTAAGATATTACGAAGAAGACTTCAAACGGCAAATAGTGGAACTGCATAAAAATGGAAAAAGTGTGGTAGAACTGCACAAAGAGTATGATGTATCTAAAACGAGCATACGAAACTGGGTAGAAACGATGAAAAGCAGGGGAAAATTCGGGGCAGAAGCGAATCGGAGCGAGGAGGAGAAAGAGCTGCGAGCGTTGAGGAAAGAGAATAAGCAGCTGCGGATGGAGGTAGACATTTTAAAGCAAGCGGCGCTGATACTGGGACGAAAAGAGGTGTAATTTTCGCCAACGCCGAAAAATACAGTATCAGCGCGATGTGCAAGGTGTTGAAAATATCACGAAGTACGCTGTACTACAAAGACAAGCCGAAACCAGTGGAAACTGCACTGGAAAACGCGGTAATCAAAGAGTATTACAAGAGTCGGGAGAACTACGGGAGAAGGAAGCTTAAAGTGGAGCTGAGCAAACAGAAGATAGTAGTAAGCGAGCGAAAAATCAGCAAAATCATGAGGAAATACGGGTTAGTGTCGAAGTACACAATGAGGAACACGAAGAAAAAGAGTGCAGTAAACAATGATGAAATCGGCAATATCGTGAACCGAGAGTTTGACGGGAGAGGGAAATATGAAGTGGTAGTAAGTGACCTGAGCTATGTGAAAATCGGAGGAGTATGGAGGTATCTGTGCCTGCTGCTTGACCTATGCGGACGCAAAATCATCGGCAGCGCGGTGGGTAACCGTAAGGACGCAAAACTCGTGGAAACGGCGTTCTGCTCGGTGCAGACTGACCTGCGGCAAATCGGGCTGTTCCATACCGACAGAGGCAGCGAATTCAACAACCAAGTCATTGAGCAGCTCCTCAAGGTTTTCGGCATTGAACGCAGTCTCACAACAACATTCGCATTCACGGCAGCCTCGGCTATCTGACCCCGCAGCAATGGCATAATTTGTCTTAAATCAACCTATCTGACCTCAACCGGCGGCAGTAAAAAAATGTCAAGGGCAGTTTGTCTGTTCATCTTGACCCTTGACATTTTTTTACAGAGCGGTATCATTGGCAGAGTTGATTTTGTGCATTTGTAAACTATCATTGGGTAACTTGTAAACTGTTCACTTTTCTGTTCCCGAAACAACGCAGGATTTACGAACGGTTTGTACTCGGAGAAACCGCCGCTGACGAGTACAAGGCTTCAAAAGCAAGTCTTGATGAAAAATTATCGCGCTTGACGCAGATTCATACTGCGCTTTCGAGGGAAACATCGAAACTTGAAACGGCAAAATCGGCTGGAGCGGAAGCAAAAAAAATTGCCGTAGATATTTCCGGCGAAAAGACGCTGACACGTCCGCTTGCAGATTTACTCGTTGAGCGTTTATTAGTTTGTCCGGGGAATAAAATAGAAGTAGAATGGAAAATAAAAGTTTTTTCGCTGACTGTAATATCTAAAAAACGAGATAACCGCCGTTTTATGCGGCGGTTATCTCTCTTTGACCTCAAAATCAAGCCTCGCGTTCACAAAAAATTAACAGTTTTTTTAGTGCGAGCTTGCTTTATGAGTGGTGAACCACCGGGGAATCGAACCCCGGACCACATGATTAAAAGTCATGTGCTCTACCGGCTGAGCTAGTGGTTCGCTATATTTATTTATGCAAAAAAAACCTACCCATATATAATATCATAATAAAAAGAGTTTGTCAAGTATTTTTTGCAAAAAAAATCAAGACAAGCGCATGAAAGATTTAACCCCGCAAAGATTTTTCAGATAACAACGAAATAGACAGGATATTTTAAGCCCCATTTTTTCAGCGATTCCTTTTTTACAGTTTTTTTGCGAATGCGCCGGAAATATCTCCCGCATAATCTTTCTGAACCATGCGTTTATGCAGTCTGTGCAGTATATTGACAAGCTCCGCGCCTTCATTTGTAAACAACTGCTTATACCCGTATCCTTGCGCTATCCGGACGGTTTGCTCAATATAGTCCATCGCAATTCCCAAGCCACCCTTTCCTTTTTTCCAATAAGCGACGGCAAGCAAGATACAGTTTTTTTAACGTCAAGCGGATGCCTGTAACGCTCGCGAAGCAACAGAAGTTTTTGCAGAAGCAATATTATAGGCAGGATTTATATTTTCGCTACGGACGGAAAAAGCGGAGTATAACGCGGAGCGTAAAGTCCATATCGTGTATAACTTTATCGGCGCATTTGATTTTGGCGCGGCAACGGTTCAAGCCGAAACCACACTTGAACAAGCGAAAACGGCATAGTATGTCACTATACCGTTTCATTTATTTAATATTGTCTTACCTGAGGCGGCAATTTTCCCGCGCTTTAATTTTTATATCACAAAACGCACAAACCTAAGCCTGAATTTTAGCCCGAATTTTAGATTTTTCAAACATTCTTTCCGAAGCTCGTCCAAGAAAATATATGCGTATTCCCTTTCTTGGTCCGAAATCTTGTGAATACTGTAGCGCGCTTTCTGCATTATACGCATGAGGTTTACCCAACCGTCCGAGCGAAGCATGGGGAAACTGCTTGAAATCCGTTTCGCAAATTCTACAAGACCTTCATCGCTCCGTATCATAAAACCGCATAAATTTAAAAATTTTATTATATAAGCGAGCATTTTCAGCATCGCGGCGTTAGTGTCAGCCGTTTTAAAATATTTGAACCTGTTTTTATTTATCCCGTAATTTATAAAATAAATCGCCGCTATAACAAAAGCAACAGAAAAAATTACAGTCAGCAACCGGTATAAATCAGTATAATCTCTGTAATTATCAGGCGTTGTAAAAAAATCATCGTCCTCCGGCATTTCATAAGACGGCATCGACATATAGTCCCCGGCTCCCGGAATACGCGCCGGCGGCGTGTAAATAAACTGCGGTATTTCCCGTTCTTCTTCCTCCTGCTCGGCGGAGGCAGTCGGCTCAAACGGAACCCAGCCTATCCCGCGCAGGTAAACTTCGGTCCAAGCGTGCGCGTCGCTGTCAAGCACGACTATCGCGAGCGGGTTACCGTCGTCATCTCTCGTGATATAACGCGGGTCAATAAGATAGCCTTCGACTTCGCGCGCGGGTATGCCCAGTTGCCGCATCATGACCGTCATAGCCGTAGCGTAATACGAGCAGTAGCCTTCTTTTACGTCAAATAAAAAATTATATACGAAATCGTTCCGCGGGTCATACGGTTCACGCGGGTTCAACGTGTACTCATAATTTTTCGCAAGATATTCTTCGACCGCGAGGGCTTTGTCATAATCGCTGACCGAATCTTTCGTAATTTCAAGCGCAAGAGCCAAGACCTCCGGCGGTATTTCTTCCGGCAGCTGCAAATAATACTCGCGCACGAAATTATAATAAGACATTTCGCTGAATATATAATCCTGCGGCAACAATACATTATTCCAGAACTGCGAATCATTGTTCAGAGATTCCAATTCATCCGTATATTCGACCGGCACAAATATATAATTAATAAGTTCAAGCCTATCCTGTGAAAAAATATTATGGTTTCCGTCGTCGCCGTATAAATGCGGAAACGGTCCTGAAAATTCATGCACGCCTGAATCTTCCGAATAAATTAATTCCATAAAGTCTAAAGTTTCCTGATAATTTAATACGAGCGCACCCGGAAATCTGCTTTGGATTTGCTCAAGCGTCCAAAAGCTCGGGTCTGTGAATAGATTTTCATATCTTTGCAGATAACCGCGCATATTTTCGACGGCGTAATCCGTGTATC